>Ga0210094_1000061_pt1 | contig 16732 bp, 15 predicted proteins | sample Browns_TuleA_D2_FD_184854 | JGI IMG/M metagenome (GOLD analysis project Ga0210094, IMG submission 184854) | Wetland microbial communities from San Francisco Bay, California, USA, that impact long-term carbon sequestration - Browns_TuleA_D2 (SPAdes) | ecosystem: Environmental > Aquatic > Marine >... | reverse complement strand
CCCCGCCACGACGCGCGCCAGCTTCTACGTCTACAACGACCTCGACGACGTGGCCGCCCTGGCCGACGCTGTGCGGGCCGCAGTCACTCTCTTCAGCTAGCGGCGGCCCATGGACAACCTGTACCGCGACTTCATCCTGGAGCACTACAAGAACCCCCATAACCAGGGGGTTCTCGATCCCCACGACCTCCACTACGCCGACTCCAACCCGACCTGTGGCGACGAGCTGTCCATGACCCTTCGCCTGACCGATGACCGGGCGGGGATCGCGGACGTGGCCTTCGAGGGGCGGGGATGCGCCATCAGTCAGGCCTCCGCCTCGATCCTGACCGACACCCTGCGCGGCATGTCGCTGGACGCCGTGCGGGCGATCGACCCCAAGGACGTGCTCGAGGAGCTGGGCGTGCCCATCGGCCCGGCCCGGCTCAAGTGCGCGCTGCTCGGCTACAAGGTCCTCCAGGGGGCGGTGGTCGGCGGCCCGGTCGACTGGCCGGCCGAGGCGGAAGCGGTCTGATGCCCGACCCGGGAACGTTCCTGGAAGTCTCGGTGGCCGATGCGCTGCGGCTTGCCGGGGAGCGCCAGATCATCGACGTCCGCGAACTGGTGGAGTGGAACGAAGGCCACATCCCGGCCGCCACCCTTGTCCCGCTGGCCGACATCCCCGCCACCTTCGAGGCGGTGGTGCCGGACAAAGGCACGCCGCTGCTCGTCCACTGTGCGGTCGGCGCCCGTTCCCGCCGCGCCTCGCAGTACCTGGCCCAGATCGGCTACACCGACGTCGTCAACCTCCAGGGCCGGATTGCGGAGTGGCGCGCGCTCGGCGGGCCCTGGGAGGTTCCCGCCCAGCTGCTGACCGATGCCGAGCGAGCCCGCTACTCGCGCCAGCTCCTCATCCCCGAGATCGGCCAGGAAGGGCAACGACGGCTCTTGGACGCGCGGGTCCTGCTCATCGGGGCGGGAGGTCTCGGCTCCCCGGCGGCCCTGTACCTGGCGGCAGCCGGGATCGGCGTGCTCGGGATCGTGGACGACGACGTCGTGGACGAGTCGAACCTCCAGCGCCAGGTCCTCCACACCGCCGATCGGGTGGGTATGGCCAAGACCGAGAGCGCCGAGATGACGCTCAACGCGCTCAACCCGGACGTGGCTGTCATCCGCCACCCGGTCCGCCTGGACGAGCGCAATGTCGCGGAGCTGGTCTCCGCCTACGACGTGATCGTGGACGGGACCGACAACTTCGAGACGCGCTACCTGCTCAACGACGCGTCGGTCGCGCACCGCAAGCCGGTCGTCCACGGCTCCATCTACCGATGGGATGGCCAGGTCACCACCTTCGTCCCATACGAGGGGCCGTGCTACCGGTGCCTGTACCCCACCCAGCCCCCTGACGAGCTGGCGCCCGCCTGCGCGGTGGCCGGGGTGCTGGGCGTGCTGCCGGGGATCATCGGCCTCCTCCAGGCCAACGAGGTCATCAAGCTCGTCCTGGGCGTGGGGGAGACGCTCGCCGGTCGGATGCTGCTGTTCGACGCCATGACGACGTCCTTCGACGAGATACGCCTGTGGCGCGATCCGGCCTGCCCCGCCTGCGGCGACGAAGTGGCCGAGGCACGGCCGATGGTCGCCGCCGCTTCGTGAGCCAGGTTCGGATCCCGCCGGTCCTGCGCGAGACGGTGGGCGGGGAGCGGAACCTCGATGCCGCCGGCAATACCGTGGGCGAGGTCCTGGCGGACCTCTTCCTGCGCTATCCCGCGCTTCGCGAGCGGGTGACCGTCGATGGCGTGCTGTCGCCGTTCGTGAACGTGTACGTCAACGGCCGCGACGTCCGCTATGGCGAGGGCCTCGAGACTGCGGTTGGGCCTGCCGACCAGGTCATCCTGCTGCCGGCCATGGCCGGCGGAGGGTTGGACTGATCCCATGATCCGCGGCGACCTGGTCGCCGCCATCGGTCACACGCCGATGGTCGAGCTGCGACGACTGTCGCCGCACCCTCGCGTCCGTCTGCTCGCCAAGATCGAGGGCGCGAATCCCACCGGATCGGTCAAGGACCGGATCGCACGATCGATGCTGGCCGAGGCCACGGCCTCCGGGGCGCTCCGCGCGGGCCAGACGATCCTGGAGCCGTCGAGCGGGAACACCGGGATCAGCCTGGCCATGGTGGGCGGGCTGATGGGCCACCCGGTGCGGATCGTGATGCCGGACAACACGACGCCCGAGCGCGAGAAGCTCTTACGGTTGTACGGCGCCGAGATCGTGTTCTCGCCGGGGGCCGAGGGCTCGAACGGAGCGATCCGGATGGCGGAGGCAATGGCCGCGGCCGACCCCGACGTCTTCATGCCATTCCAGTACGCCAACCCCGCGAACCCGCGCGCCCACGAGGAAGGGACGGGCCCCGAGATCCTGGCCGCGGCGCCGGAAGTGGACGTCTTCGTGGCAGGCCTGGGCACCGGCGGGACCCTGACCGGGGTCGGCCGCGCCCTGAAGGCCGTTCGCCCCGGCGTCCGGGTGGTGGCCGCGGAGCCGCTCCCCGGGGAGCAGGTCCAGGGCCTGCGCTCGCTGGAGGAGGGCTACGTCCCGCCGGTGCTCGACGCGGGCGTCCTCGACGATCGGTATCTCGTGAGCAACCGCGAGGCGGTCATCGGCGTGCGTCGCCTGATGGCCGAGGAAGGGATCTTCGCGGGGCTCTCCTCCGGGGCCGCGCTAACCGTCGCGCTGCGGGTCGCCGCCGAGATGGACGGCGGCTCAGTGGTCGTCCTCCTTGCCGATGGCGGCTGGAAGTACCTCTCCGCCGGCCTGTGGGACCGCGACCTCGACGAGCTCCAGGCCGACATGGAGGGCCAGGTCCTGTGGTGAGCGGCCCGGGCGGTCTCGTCCTCAGCGCCGCGCTCGCGGACGAGCTGCTTGCTCATGCCCGGTCGGAGGTTCCGAACGAAGCCTGCGGCATCCTCTCCGGCTCGGCCGCCGAGGGCCGGGCGACCGGCTACCACCCCGCCCGCAACGCGGACGCGTCTCCCTACGTCTACACCGTTCACCCCGAGGACCTGGTCCGGATCGTGATCGGGATCGAGGACGCCGGGGAGGACCTGGTCGCGATCTTCCACTCGCACACCCACACCCCGGCCGAGCCCTCGCCCACCGATCGGCGCCAGGCCATGTACCCCGACGCGGTCTACCTGCTGGCGTCCCTGGCCAACCCGGACGCCGAACCGATGCAGGCGCTCCTCGCCTGGCGGATCCGTGACGGCGAGGCGACCGAGGTTCCGCTCACGATCGGCTAGGCACACCGGTCGGCTAGGCTTGGCATCGATGCAGCCGTTTCCCGAATCGGTCCATCGCGCGCGACTCGAGGCCGCAGCCTCCGAAGCGGCGGGTCGGGGCGTTGATGCCGTCCTCGTCACCCCGTCGTCGGACTACCTGTACCTCCTTGGGTACAACGCACCGCCCCTCGAGCGGCTGACCTGCCTCATTGTTCACCCCGGCGCGCCGCCGACCCTGGTCCTGCCCCATCTCGAGGTCCCGCTCGCCCGGCACGAGCTCGGTGCGTTGGCCGATGGCATCGAGCTGCGCCCCTGGGAGGAGACCGATGATCCGTTCGGGGTGGTGGGTGAGCTCCTCGGAAAGGGCCGCCGCGTCGCGGTCCAGGACCAGATGTGGGCGCGGTTCGTCCTTCGCCTGCGCGCTGCCATGGACGGCGTGGACCTGGTCGAGGCCGGACCGATGCTCAACGCGCTGCGGCGGACCAAAAGCCCCGAGGAATTCGACCGTCTCCGAGCCGCAGCCCGCGCCGCCGACCAGGCCATGGACGCCATCACGGCCGGGCACCTGAGCGGCCGGACGGAGACCGATGTCGCGGCCCAGGTCCGCGATCTCCTGCGCGAGACCGGCCACGACTCCGCGGATTGGGCGATCGTGGCATCGGGGCCCAACGCAGCCAGCCCGCACCACACCCCCGGGGAGCGGGTGATCCTCGATGGCGATGCCATCGTGCTGGATATCGGGGGCACGGCCAACGGGTATGCCAGTGACACGACGCGCACCGCGTTCGTGGGCCTGCCGCCCGAGGAGTTCCAGGACCTGTACGCCGTGCTCCAGCAGGCGCAGGCCGCCGCCTGCGACGCCATCCGGCCCGGCATCGCGGCCCGGGACGTGGACCGCGTCGCGCGCGAGATCATCACCGACGCCGGCTACGGCCCGCTGTTCACCCATCGCACCGGCCACGGCATCGGTCTGGAAACCCACGAGGAGCCGTACCTGGTCGAATCCAACCCCGACCCGCTGCGCGAGGGCGACGCGTTCAGCATCGAGCCGGGGATCTACGTCGAGGGCCGCTGGGGGGCGCGGATCGAGGACATCGTGATCTGCACCGCCGACGGTGGGGAGCGGCTCAACCGCTCGAGTCGCGACCTGCGGATCGTGGCCTAGGGCCGGTTCCTCAGCCCTCGCCGCGCATCTCGGCGGCGGTCATGCGGCCCATCTCGTCCCACAGGTGGACGATAGCGTCCATTCCGCCGCGGTAGTTGGCGAGGGGCATCCACTCGTTGGGCGCGTGAAAATTCCCGTTGGGCGACGCCCACCCCACCATCACGCTCTTGATCCCGGTGACCTGCTCCAGCGCAGGCACGTACGGGATGCTGCCCCCGGACCGATGGAAGATTGGCGCCTTCCCGAAAGCCTTCTCCGAGGCGCGGGCGGCTGCCCCCACGGCCGGATGGTCGAGGGGCGTCATGGCCGGCCACCCGTTGGACAGGCTCCGCACCGTGACCGTGACCGTGGGTGGGGCGATGGCCTGCAGGTGCTCCATCATCAGCCGCTCGATCTCGCGCGGATCCTGGTCCGGAACGAGGCGGGTGCTGAGCTTGGCCGCCGCGAAGCCGGGAATGATCGTCTTGGAGCCCTCGCCCTGGTACCCACCCCAGATCCCGTTGATGTCGAACGTCGGCCGCCCGGACAGGCGCTCGGCCAGGGTCCAGCCCCGTTCACCCTCCATGGGTTCGGACACACCCGTCGCCGCCAGGAACTCGTCCATGGCGAATGGCTCGGCCGCGTATGCGGCGCGTTCGTCATCGGTCAGGTCGCGAACGCGGTCGTAGAAGCCGGGGAGAGTCACCCGTCCGTCCTCGTCTACGAGCGAGGCGAGCATCCTGATGAGGACGTTGGCCGGGTTGTCCACTCCGCCCCCGTACGAGCCGGAGTGGACGTCCTGGAACGGCCCCCGGACCTTGACCTCCCAGTACGCGATCCCCCGCAGGCCGTAGGTGATGGCCGGGGTCCCGTGATCGTCCTGCATGTCCGAGTCGGACACGATGCAGACGTCGGCGGTGAGCAGATCCGGGTGCGCCTCGATGAACTCGGCCACCGGCTCGCTGATGTGCTCCTCGTCCCCTTCGAACACCACGCGGAGGTTGATGGGCAGGTGCCCGACGCCCTTCAGCCACGCCTCGGCCGCGCGGAGGTGCATGTACAGCTGCCCCTTGTCGTCGCCGCAGCCGCGGGCGTAGAGGATGTCGTTCTCGTAGCGCGGCTCGAACGGCGGCCGAACCCATTCCTCGAGCGGGTCCACCGGCTGGACGTCGTAGTGGCAGTAGACCAGGGCCGTGGGCTTGTCCGGGCCGGCGTGGAGCCAGTCGGCGGTGACCACCGGGTGGCTGCGGGTCTCGGTCAGCCGCGCGTGCTCGAAGCCGATGGCCGTGAATGCGTCCGCGATCCACTGCGCGGTCCGGACCATCTCGTCGTTCTTCAGGGGATCGGCGCTGATGGACTCCATGCGCAGGAACGTATCGAGGCCGGCCAGGTGCTCCTCGGCGTGCGCTCGGAGATAGGCGAGCGCGCGTTCTGTCTCAGGGCTGGTGTCGGACATGCCCGCGCATGATAGGGGCGCGGGCGGCTACAGGACGCCGAAGACGAAGAGCAGGAAGAGGACGAGGGCAAGCGCCGGCACGAAGGCGCCGATCTTCAGAAGGGGTGGCCAGCCGGGCCCGCCCACGAGGGCGTAGATCGGGATGGAGACCGGGAAGACGAGCACCGCTGCGGACCACCCCATCCGTGCCCTGGGCGTGAGGTCCGGCCGATCCTGCACGTCGAGCCAGTAGGCCACGATCATCACGAACCCCCCGACGACGGCAAGGACCATGACGGCCCACACGAACGGGAGCATGGACCGATCCTAGTCTGGGACCGGGTTGCCCTTCTCGGCCATGTACGTCCGCCAACGCTTCCGTTCGCCCTGTCCGTTAAAGACGTCGGTCAGGAAGGTCCCCGCCGGCCGTCGTTGCGGGTAGACGGGCTCTTCGGCCGGGAGGACGGCGCGCATCGCGTCGCGGACCTTCCCGGCGAGCGTGGCGCGCGCCGCGCGGTCATCGGTCCTGGTCACAGCAATGGGCTCGCCAAAGCGGACGGTGATGCGCTTGCGGAACCAGAGGGTCGAGCTGCCGACCACCGCGCACGGAAGGATCGGGACCCCGGATACAGCCGCGAAGAGCGTCGCCCCGTCCTGGAGCGGGAGCAGCTCCGACTCGCGAAATCCAAGCGTTCCCTCCGGGGTGATGCCAAGCACGCCGCCGGCCTCGAACACGCGCTGGGTGGCGCGCAGCGCGGTCCGCAGGTTCGTCTTGCGCGGGTTGAACGGGATGGCGCCACCGAACCACCCGATGATTCGGTTCTTCGTCCCCCTCGTGAAGTCCACTTCCTTGGGCCCGAACCAGGTGATCCGCGGCCGCAGGGGGCTGACCGCCCCGATGAACATCGGATCCCAGCCCGAATGGTGGTTGGACACCAGCTGGAACGGAACCGTGGGCCACTTCTCCAGCCCCTCGCCGCGAACGCTGAACAGGGCGTGCACGGTGATTCGGACCAGCACCCACTGCAGCCGGTATCGCCACGTGATCGTGCCGCCGATCAGGTGCGGGCTGAGCTCCACGCTCTCGGCGCGCGGCAGCGTCACGCGGCGACGGGCTCCCCCGCCGGCTCCGGGAGCTCACCCAATTCCCGCCGCCGGGCGTCTACCTGGCGCAGGGCGAGCGCCGCGAAGGCGAGGAAGCCGATGGCCACGTACATCGCGGCCACGGGGCCGGCGGCTTCGCCCGCCAGGCGGCCGACGGTGTCCATCGTCAGTCCGCCGACAATGAGGAACACCGGGGTGGCCATTGCGGTTCCGGCGTTCAGGATGCCCATGTAGCGCGCCGAGGTGTGCTTGGGGATCACGTCGGTCATGAGCGCCCAGTCGACCGACAGGAAGGCACCGATGCCGATGCCGGCCGGCACGAAGAGGACGACCGCGAGCTCGGGAGTGGGGGCGAGCGCGAGCCCGAGCAGGCCAACGCCGGTCAGGGCCATCCCCGCGTAGATGATCGCCTTGCGCCCGAATCGGTCCGAGAGCCGAGCCCCGGGGATCGAGGCCAGGCCCGACATGCCGGCCACGACGACCGTGGCGTAGAAGACGAATCGGCTCGCATCTGCCTCGCTCAGTCCCTGCGTCCGCTGGAAGTAGTACAGGCCCAGTGATGTGGCCGCTGCGGCGGCGCCCAGGAACAGGAGGCGGACGAGGAGCAGCCACAGGACGCTGCGCTCGCGGAGGATGTCCGCGCCCCATGCCGACCTGGCGACGCGAGGCCACGACATCGTGCGCTCCGGTCCCGTCGTCCCCTCGTGGACCCGGGTGACCACGATGAGCATGGCGACGATCTCCACCGCGCCCAGGGCCATCGTGGCGGCGAAGAGCGATCCTCCCTCCTGCAGCCCGAACATCGCGATCCCAGCCCCGACGATCGACCCCAGCACGATCATCAGTCCCATCAGCCCGCTGGCGGAGCCCACCTGCCGAGCGGGAACAAGGTCCGGCACGTAGCCCTGGAACGGGCCCTGGGCGAAGTTCGAGGAGACCTGGATCAGGAAATAGAAGGCGATGAGCACCACGAAGGTGTTCGACGTCGCGATGCCGTACAGGAACACCATGTCCAGCAGGCCGCCGATGAAGATGAACGGCTTGCGCCGCCCCCAGCGGGTGATCGTGTAGTCGCTGATCACCCCGACCGTGGGCTGCACGAAGATGGACGCGATCACCGCCACCGCGTTGATCACCGCCAGCCCGGTCCCCGCGTTCGCCTTCCCGACCATGTCCTGGACCATGTGGGGAACGATCTGGCTCCCCAGTCCGAACTGGATGGTGAGGATTCCCAGCCAGTAGACCGACAGGGTCACCAGCGTTCGCATGGGAAGCGCGGGGCGTTCCAGCGTCATTTCGGCACCTTACTCGTCGCGGATATGCGCGCATAGGGTTGCGCCTGCCGACTGCGGAAGGACTGCGGGTAGAATCCGCGGGCCGTGTTCATCAATCCGATCGCCTTCCAGATCGGTCCCATCAGCATCCACTGGTATGGGGTCCTGTACGCCGTCGCCGCGGTCGCCGCCGCGTGGCTGGCGACCCGTGAGGCCCGGCGCCGGGGTGAGGACGCGGATCAGGTGTGGACCGGGCTCCTGGTCGCGGCGGTGGGCGGCATCATCGGGGCTCGCATCTACCACGTCATCCACGAGTGGGGTCCGATCTACTCGCAGAACCCGGCCCTGATCCCGCAGGTCTGGATCGGCGGCCTTGGGATCCCGGGCGGCGTGGCCGGCGGGATGATCGCGCTCTACCTGTTCACCCGCTACAGCCACCTGAAGTTCTGGCGCTGGATCGATATCGCCGCGCCAGCGATGCTCCTGGCCCAGGCCATCGGCCGTTTCGGCAACTTTGTCAACCAGGAGCTCTATGGGGGACCGACGACCCTGCCGTGGGGCATCCCGATCGACGCCGACCACCGGGTCCCGCCCTGGAACGATCTCGACACGTACCCCGTCGATTCCACGTTCTTCCACCCCCTGTTCCTGTACGAGTCGGTCCTGAACCTGATCGGGGTGGCGGTCCTGCTGTTCATCGGGCGGCGCTATGCGCGGCGCCTGTACGACGGCGACATCGGGATGATGTACTTCATCTGGTATGGATCGGTCCGGACCGTTCTCGAGACCTTCCGGACGGGGAACTGGATGATCGGCGGCGTGCCGGTGGCGATCCTGATCGGGGTGGCGGTGGCCGTCACCGGGTTCGTCGTCATTGCGGTGCGCCATGCCAACGGCTGGGGCGTCCCCGGGGCCTTCCTGGTCGAGATGGAAGAGCGCGAGGCCGCCGCGGCGGCTGCCGAAGCCCCAGCCGCTCCGCCGGACACACCGGCGCCGGAGGCGAACCCTGGCTGAGCGTCCGGGCATCCTGCCCGACGTCACCGCCACGGTGGGGAATACCCCGCTGGTTGCCCTTGATCGATTGGCGGCAGGGCTGACGCCGCGCATCGTCGCCAAGCTCGAGGCCGCGAACCCCGGCGGGTCGATCAAGGACCGGATTGCGATGCCCATGATCGAAGCCGCCGAGCAGGCCGGACTCCTCAAGCCGGGCGGGGTGATCGTGGAGCCCACCAGCGGCAACACGGGCGTGGGCCTGGCCATGGCGGCCGCCGTGAAGGGCTATCGGTGCATCTTCGTGATGGCCGACAAGCAGTCGGAGGAGAAACGCGCCCTGCTCCGCGCCTACGGCGCCGAGGTGGTCGTCTGTCCTACCGACGTTGACCCGGAGGACGAGCGCTCGTACTACAAGGTGAGCGACCGCCTCGCGCGCGAGACGCCGGGCGGATGGAAGCCGGACCAGTACACCAACCCCGCCAACCCCGAGGCCCACTACCGGACCACGGGCCCCGAGATCTGGGAGGCGACCGAGGGGCGAGTCACGCACGTCGTGATCGCGCTGGGGACGGGCGGGACCGTTTCCGGCGCCGGGAGGTACCTGCACGAGCAACGCGCCGATATCGTCATCGTGGGAGCCGATCCCGACGGGTCGGTGTACGCCGGCGGCGCGGTGCACCCATACCTGACCGAGGGCATCGGCGAGGACTTCTGGCCCGAGACCTATGACACCAATGTCTGCGATCTGATCGTCCGCGTCACCGACCGTGATTCATTCCTGACCGCGCGGGCGGCCACCGCCGCCGAGGGGATCCTGGTGGGGGAGTCGAGCGGGACGGCACTGTGGGCCGCGCTCCAGGTGGCCCGCGACGTGGACGACCCCGAGGCGCTGTTTGTCGTTCTGCTTCCGGACTCGGGACGCAATTACATCGGCAAGCTGTACAACGATGCGTGGCTGCTCGAGAAGGGGATCATCGGTCCGAACGAGGCGGTCGCCGACTACGACTGGCGCGCGACGAAGCCCGCGGTCGTGGTCCGACGCGGATAGCCACGACCAGTTCTGCGCGGTACCCTTTCGCCACATGACGAGCGTGGTCCAGCCTCCCGAGACTGCCGCCCGGACGGATCTGCCGGTCGTGAACCACTGGATCGGCGGGAAGCGGGTGGCGGGGACGAGCGGCCGCCGCGGACCGGTCTACAACCCGGCCACCGGGGCGCACGCGCGCGAAGTCGACTTCGCATCGGTCGAAGAGGTTGACGCCGCCGTAGCGGCCGCCAAGGCGGCGTTTCCCGCGTGGCGGGCCACGTCCCTCAGCCGCCGGACCGAGATCATGTTCCGGATCCGGAACCTCGTGGACCAGCACCGGACCGAGATCGCTGCCCACCTCACCGCGGAGCACGGGAAGGTCCACACCGACGCCATGGGCGAGGTGGCCCGCGGCGTCGAGAACCTCGAGTTCGCGACCGGCATCGCGCACCTGCTGAAGGGCTCGTTCAGCGAGCAGGTGAGCGGCGGGATCGACGTGTACCAGATCCGCCAGCCGCTGGGCGTGGCAGCGGGCATCACCCCGTTCAACTTCCCGGCCATGGTGCCCATGTGGATGTTCGCCAACGCCATCGCCTGCGGGAACACCTTCATCCTCAAGCCGTCCGAGAAGGACCCGTCCGCGTCGTTGTACGTGGCCGAGCTCCTGGCCGAGGCGGGGCTGCCGGACGGCGTGTTCAACGTGATCAACGGGGATCGGGTCGCGGTGGATCGGATCCTGGAGCATCCCGACATCGCATCGGTCAGCTTCGTGGGCTCCACGCCGGTGGCGCGCCACATCTACGAGACCGGCACGCGCAACGGCAAGCGGGTCCAGGCCCTGGGCGGGGCCAAGAACCACATGGTCGTGCTGCCTGACGCCGACATCGACATGGCCGCGGATGCCGCGGTGTCCGCCGCGTACGGCTCGGCCGGCGAGCGGTGCATGGCCATCAGCGTGGTCGTGGCCGTGGGTGACGTCGCCGATCCGTTGATCGCGGCCATCAAGGAGCGCCTGCCCAAGATCACGGTCGGCCCGGGCGAGGAGCCCGGCTCCGAGATGGGGCCGCTCATCACCCGCGAGCACCGCGACAAGGTGGCGTCCTACCTCGACAGCGGCCCGGCCCAGGGGGCAGAGCTGCTCGTGGACGGCCGCGAGCACCCGCTCTATGCCGATGGCGGTGGCTTCTTCCTGGGCGTCTCGCTCTTGGACAAGGTCCGGCCCGACATGGACTGTTACCAGAACGAGATCTTCGGCCCGGTGATGGAGGTCGTGCGCGCCGACTCCTACACCGATGCGGTCGGCCTCATCAACGACAACCCGTACGCCAACGGGACGGCCATCTTCACCCGGGATGGCGGGGCGGCGCGCCAGTTCCAGTTCGACATCAACGTGGGCATGGTGGGCATCAACGTCCCGATCCCGGTCCCGGTGGCCTACTACTCGTTCGGCGGCTGGAAGAGCTCGCTGTTCGGCGATCTCCACATGTACGGCCCCGAGGGGATCCAGTTCTACACGCGCAGCAAGGTCGTCACCGCCCGCTGGCCCGACCCGGGCACGTCAAAGGTCGATCTCGGCTTTCCGCGAACCCGCTAGTGAGCGAACCCGGGGAGAAGCGCTTCGAGACCCTGACCGTCCACGCCGGCCACGAGCCTGACGCGGAGTCGGGGGCCGTGGTGCCCGCCATTCAGCCGTCCGCCACATTCCAGCAGGACGCGGTGGGCTCGCCGCGCGGCGGATTCGAGTACGCGCGAACGGGGAATCCCACCCGCAATGCGCTCGAGTCGGCCATCGCAGAGCTGGAGGGCGGGACGCACGGCGTGGCCTTCGCCTCGGGGATGGCGGCCACCCAGGCCCTGTTCTACCGCCTGGGGCCCGGCGACCGGCTGCTCCTCGGTGACGACGTGTACGGCGGGACGTGGCGGCTGGCCGACAAGGTCATGGCCCGCTACGGCGTGCTGGTCGACGTCGTGGACCTCCGCGATCTCGACGTCGTGGCCTCTGCCATGACCGCCGAGACGAAGATGGTCTGGCTCGAGAGCCCCACCAACCCGATGCTCAAGGTGGTGGACATCAGCACGGTGGCCCGCCTGGCCGCCACCGCGGGTGCGCTGACCGTGGTGGACAACACCTTTGCGACGCCCTACCTGCAGCGCCCGCTCGAGCTCGGCGCGGACGTCGCACTCCACTCGGCCACGAAGTACCTGGGCGGGCACTCCGACGCGGTGACCGGCATGGTCGCCACCCGGTCGGACGAGGTCGCTGAACGGCTTCACTTCCACCAGAACGCGGCCGGCGCTGTCCCGAGCCCGTTCGACTGCTGGCTCATCCTCCGCGGCATGCGGACGCTCGCCGTCCGAATGGACCGCGCCTGTGCCAACGCCGCCCTCATCGCCGAGTGGCTGACCCATCGCCCCGAAGTCAGCGCCGTGCACTACCCGGGGCTGCCCGATCACCCCCAGCGCGAGCTGGTCGAGCGCCAGATGCGCCAGCCCGGGGGAATGCTCTCGTTCCAGCTCCGCGCAGGAGAAACTGAGGCGCGCAGAGTGGCCGGCGCCACGAAGCTCTTCACCCTGGCCGAGTCGCTGGGTGCGGTGGAGTCTCTGATCGAGCTGCCGGCGGTCATGACCCACGCGTCGGTGGCCGGCTCGCCGCTCGCCGTCCCCCATGATCTGGTCCGCCTCTCGGTCGGGATCGAGGCGGCGGAGGACCTGGTCGCCGATCTCGAGCAGGCCCTGACCGGCAGATAGCATCGGACCGATACCGATGCCCCCGAACGAGGTCAACGAGCCCGACTCCGAGCCGAGCCCCCAGCCCAACCCGGAGGGCCCAACCGAGGTGGTGGAGACCGATTCCGGTGAGCTCGTCGAGCGCCTGTCGGGCGGCACGGCCACGCTGCTGCTGATCTGGCTCCTCATCATCGGGGCCGGGAGCGCCCTGCTGGCGGCATGGCTGGTGGCCATCCTCGTCCTCGACCAGCGGCTCGGCCCGGGCGCGCTGTTCAGTGACTTCGGCTTCTACGTCGCCCTGTACGGCGCGACCGGCCCCACCGTCCTGTGGCTCGCGGGACGTGCCCAGGGCCACACGATGAGCTGGTTCGTGTGGACCGCGGTTCGCATCGGTCTGTTCATGTCATTCCTGACGGTCGTGTTCGGCAGCCTTGTCACCGTCGTCCTGGGCGCAGGGATCACGACCGGGACGCTGATCCTGGGGGCCGCCGTCCTGGTCGCCACGCTGGGCATGAGCGTGCTCTGGGGCCTCGCAGTGTGGGCCGCCGACCGCTGGATCGCCCAGGCCCGGATCAGCGCCTGACCGATGCGGAGATTCCCGCGCCACTCGTGGTCGGCTACCCTCAGCGTCCACCACGTACCGCCCGGGGACTGCTGACGTGATCTGCCCGAGCTGCGGGACCGAAAACGAGGCGGGTCGCAAGTTCTGTGACAACTGCGGCACCGGCCTCTCGTCCGCCTGCCCAACCTGCGGATCCGCAAACCGGCCCAATGCCCGGTTCTGCGCCGAGTGCGGCACCCCGCTTGGCGGTAGCTCCGCCGGCCTTCCCGCGCCGACCGCTGCCAACGCGCCGGTCTCCGAACGACGCGTGGTCAGCGTGCTATTTGCCGACCTCGTGGGCTTCACCCCATTCGCGGAGGAGCGGGACGCGGAGGACGTCCGCGAGACCCTGAGCCGGTATTTCGAACTGGCATCCGACGTGATCGGCCGATACGGCGGCACTCTGGAGAAATTCATCGGCGACGCGATCATGGCCGTCTGGGGTGCCCCGACCTCCCACGAAGACGACGCGGAGCGCGCCGTCCGCGCGGCGCTGGACCTCGTCGACGCCGTCCGGACCCTTAGCCCAGGGGTCCAGGCGCGCGCCGGAGTGCTGACCGGTGAAGCCGCAATCACGTTGGGCGCGACCAACCAGGGGATGGTGGCGGGGGACCTTGTCAACACCGCCAGCCGTCTCCAGTCGGTCGCGGCACCGGGAACGGTTCTCGTCGGCGAGGCGACCCAACGGGCCGCCAGCCGGGCCATTGCCTTCGAAGAGGCCGGGGAGCAGACCCTCAAGGGCAAGGCCGCCACGGTGCCGGCATGGCGGGCGACGCGCCTCGTGGCCGAGGTCGGTGGCAAGAATCGGTCCGAGGGCCTTGAGGCCCCGTTCGTTGGTCGGGACGACGAACTGCGGCTGTTGAAGGACCTGTTTCTGGCCACCGGCCGCGAGAAGAAGATCCGGCTGGTGTCGGTCATCGGTCCGGCGGGCATCGGGAAGTCGCGCCTGGCGTGGGAGTTCCTGAAGTACGTCGACGGGATCGTCGAGGACACGTACTGGCATACCGGCCGGTCCCCTGCCTACGGCGAGGGCATCACCTTCTGGGCGCTGGGAGAGATGGTCCGTAGCCGGTGCAGCCTGGTCGAGACCGATGACGAGGCCACCACTCGTTCCAAGCTGCGAGAGGCAGTCAACGAGTACCTCGGCGATCCTGACGAGCGCGAGTGGGTGGAACGCGCCTTGTTGTCGCTCTTCGGCCTCGAGTCGGCCGGAAACAGCGAAGAGTTGTTCGCCGCCTGGCGAACGTTCTTCGAGCGGATCGCTCTCCGGGGACCGGTGGTACTCGTCTTCGAGGACCTCCATTTCGCCGATTCGGGGACGCTCGACTTCATCGACCACCTCCTCCAATGGAGCCGTAGCCTGCCCATCCTGGTCGTTACCCTGGCGCGTCCAGACCTGCTGGAGCGGCGGACCGATTGGGGCGCGGGCCAGCGCAACTTCACGTCGTTGTACCTCGAGCCTTTGCCAGAGTTGGCAATGCGTCAATTGTTGGCGGGGCTGGTCCCCGGGCTACCAGAGGGAGCGATCGCGACCATCGTTGGGCGGGCAGATGGCATACCCCTGTATGCCGTTGAAACGGTCCGCATGTTGCTCGCCGAGGGCCGGCTCCACGAGGAGGGCGCTGCCTATGTGCCGGTAGGCGATCTCGCCACACTGGCTGTACCGGAGACGCTGACGGCGCTCGTTGCCGCGCGCCTGGACGGACTTGACGCAGCCGACAGGGCCCTCATCCACGACGCCGCCGTGTTGGGCCAGTCGTTCACGATCGCCGGCCTGGCCGCCGTATCCGGTACCGACGCCGCGGAGCTCGAACCTCGACTGAAGGCCCTCACGCGTCGCGAGCTGCTCGTCCAGACGGTTGATCCGCGATCGCCGGAGCGTGGCCAATACGCCTTTGTCCAGGCGCTCATTCGCGAGGTGGCCTACAACACCCTGGCCAAGGTGGACCGCAAGACCCGGCACCTGGCGGCCGCCCGCCATTTCGAGTCGCTCGGTTCGGACGAGCTCGCCGGCGCCCTCGCCGGCCATTACCTGGCGGCACACGCCAATGCCGCCGCGGGTCCCGAGGCGGACGCGCTGGCGAGCCAAGCACGAATCGCCCTGAAGTCTGCCGCGGATCGGGCGGCAGATCTGGGAGCCCACGAACAGGCCGTCGCGTTCCTGGAGCAGGCCCTGACCGTCGCAGCCGCGGTCGACGAGCGGGGCAGCCTGCTGGAACGCGCGAGCGTCGAAGCAGGCCTGGCGGCCCGTTCGCATGCGGCGACGAAGTACGCGCGCGATGCTCTGGAGCTTTATCGAAGCGCAGGCGATTCGCTTGGCATTGCACGGGCGTCCACAGCTCTCGGCCGCGCTCTTCTCGAGGCATTCGACACCGAAACCGCAATTTCCAGCCTTGAGGCCGCCGCGACCGAATTCGCCTATCTCTGGCCGGCGCCGGAGGTACTTGGGTTGAGCGGCGCCCTGGCCGCCGCGTATTCGAGAAAAACCTCTCGATCGGATGACGCCCTGGCGGTGGCTGATCGGGTTCTTCTCATCGCGGAGCATGACGATCGAGTCGAGGTCCTTGTGCCAACGCTCCTGACCAAAGGGGCCGCACTCGCCGCCCTGGGTCGAGTTCGGGAGGGCGTCGGGGTCATTCGTGCCGCCGAGGACCTGGCGCGACAGACGGGCCTGGTCACGTGGCAGCTGCGCGCCATCCATTTGCGCACATTCTGGGAAGTTGAACTGGACACGGCCGGTGCCGCGGCGGGCATGCGCGAGGGGATGGAGCTGGCTCGGCGGGTTGGCGATCGTCGCGCAATGGAGCGATTCGCCAACAACATCGCTTTCAACGAGTTCACATTGGGCAATTGGGACGTTGCCTTGAACCTCCTTCGGGAGTTCTTGAGTGACACGCAAGACCCGGGACAGCGGGCGGCGCTCCTCGAGAACGTGATTGTCATCCGGGCGGTCCGAGGTGAGCACCTGATCGAGGAATTCGCCGAATTGGAGCGCCTCGCTGCCGGTGAATCGAACAGGCTCAAGTCCTTCCGAGTGGACGCCGAGGCGTCACGGGCCTTGGGCCAGGGGGCGTGGGCCAGCGCCCGGGAGCTCTTTCACCAGTACGTCGAACTCGACCCCTCGAACGCCCCGATCACCCTGTACTGGGCAGCGCGGATGGCGCTATGGAATGGTG
>Ga0210094_1000059_pt1 | contig 16834 bp, 12 predicted proteins | sample Browns_TuleA_D2_FD_184854 | JGI IMG/M metagenome (GOLD analysis project Ga0210094, IMG submission 184854) | Wetland microbial communities from San Francisco Bay, California, USA, that impact long-term carbon sequestration - Browns_TuleA_D2 (SPAdes) | ecosystem: Environmental > Aquatic > Marine >... | reverse complement strand
CACCTTCTGCCAGCAGGATTACATCCGGCATGTTTGCCGCAATTCTCTTTGCTGCTTCCTCCAGCGATTCTGCAATCGCAAGGATGCAATCGTTTAAACTGCGTAAAAACTCGCTGACTGCCTCGCGATAATAAGAATCTTTTTCAATGAGTAAAACGCGGACTGAAAAGGGTGCTTGCTGCATATTCAGGATTGCCTGGAATCCGGATCGAGTTCGCACGTTCGAACGGCGCGGGAAAAGCCTTTGAATTCACTTTCCATGAGTTGACCGTATGAAAACTCGTGCTTCGTTAAAGAATAAACTGGAAAGCTCACATGAATCTGACCGGGCGTGCACGTAGCTTCCAGGCGGCTGGCAAGATTAGCTCCTTTACCAATAACCGTATATTCCACGATTTCGGATGACCCGAAATTCCCAACGGTCACATAATCCTGATGAATCCCAATCCTGATTTTCAGATTGTGATCGATCCCTTTTTCTAACCACGCTGCGCTAAACTCCTTCATTGCTTGCTGCATTTCTACCGCCATGTGAACCGCTTTGAGCGCCTGATCTTTTGGGTCCATCGAATCGGGAGCTCCGAAGAAGCCGAGAATCCCGTCGCCCATAAAACGGCCAAGTGTTCCGCCATGTTTTTCAATCAACTTCACCATTTCTCCGAAATAGCTGTTCAGGATTTCGGTGATGATTTCTGGCTCGGAACGGTCGGAAAGGTCGGAGAAGTTTGTGAGATCCGTGAAAAAAATTGTCATGTTCCGTCTCTCACTCGCAAGATCGCCTTCGTCCGTAATGATCTTTTGCACAAGTTTCGATGGAAGATATCTTGCCAGACGTTTGCTTTTCAGCAACGCCTGCACCTGTTCCCGCACTCGATTTTCCAGTTCCTGGTTGAAGGTCTTTAACTGTTTTTCCTGCCGGTGAATCTGCAACAAATTCCTAACGCGCGCGGCAAGCTCCTTTGCATGAAATGGTTTTGATAAATAGTCATCCGCTCCTGCTTCCAGGCCGACGACCTTCATTTCCTCTGATGCTTTTGCAGTCAACAAAACTATCGGAATGTGGCTTAACTTAGGCTCCGATTTCAAAGCTTTGCAGAGTTGGTATCCGTCCATTTGAGGCATCATCACATCGGAGATGATTAGGTCCGGATGAGCGGACCTGGCAACTTCCAGTGCTTGCTTTCCATCAGATGCTTCTTCCACCCTGTATTTTCTGTCCAAACAACTTTTGACATAGTCCCGAACATCTTTACTGTCATCCACTATTAGCAGCAAAGGATCTTCAACGGTCAGAGAGTTCACAGATTCGTTCATGTTTGTTTGTTCAGCGGCATCGGCAGCGAACGAAACTGGTTTGATCCTTTCAACGGTTTGTTCGCTCTCTTGTTCGATCAATTCCTCCGGTTTTAAGTGGTCGTTCCCTTTCTTCAACGTGATGAAAAATTCAGTTCCCCAGCCCTGCTCACTTTCAACCGTGATTGTGCCGTGATGAAGCTCAACCAGATCTTTGACAAGAGAAAGTCCGATGCCAGTGCCAGGTTGATCAGAACCTACAACGCTATCCACTTGATGAAATCGATCAAAAACTATAGGCAATTCTTTTTTTGGAATGCCGCGGCCATTATCTTTGAACGAAAGGATGACTTCTTCGCCCTGTTCTAAAATGCTGACACGAATTTTTCCGTTTACATCCACGAACTTAAAGGAATTGGAAAGAAGGTTGTGACAAATCTTCTCGAATTTTTCCTGATCGAGATACACTTCCAGGTCCTCGCGTTCCGAATGAACAACCAGTTCAATCTTTCGTTTCTCAGCATAAGAAATGAATAGCGATGTAATCTCATTGAGTAGTTTTCTTAAATTGATCCGTTTTGGGCGAAGTTGCATCTTGCCGGCTTCTAATTTGGAGATATCCAGCAGTTCATTGATCATGCCGAGCAGCCGGCGAGAATTTCTCAACACCATTTCCAGATGTTGACGCAGCTGGCCGGACAATTCTCCGTAGTTGCCTGCAAGCGCATTGTCAATCGGACCTATCGTCAGGGTCAATGGAGTTCTGAATTCATGAGAGATGTTAGAAAAGAATTTTGTTTTCAGTGCATCCATTTCATTCAGCAGCTGATTTGCCGCTGCGAGTTCTGCTGTGCGCTTAGCCACTCTTGTTTCCAATTCTTGCCGAAATTGATCTACTTCGCTATAAAGCCGTGTGAATCTGTTATCCAGCGAAATCAACATCGAAAATAGAAATGCGCCGAATCCAAATGTCACAAGCCTTGGCGTGAACAGAAGGCTTCGATCCACAGCGATATCGTTTAAGCTTGCAACGAGAACAAGGAAGATTCCAACAGCAAGAGTACGGGCTTCCGGATGACCTCTCCATGCTTCCAGGAGCACCAGATAAAGAGCGCCAATGATTACCGGTAGAGCAAAAAGTTCCCACCAATAAAGTGATCGAACGTTGAACGCAACACCAGGAAGAATAATCACCAAAAAGACAAGAGCGAGGCTTAATGCTTCATGGGTTCGTAGTAGTCGCCCGATTGGCCTGTTCAGAAGCGGCCATAAAAATTCTATAAACAACGGTGGCATCAAATAGAGCGAGACGTATTCCAGATCTTTCATGAAGAGAAAATTCTGACTAACTTCGTATTTCCATTGACTCCGAAGAAACGTGTAGATTGCCATATCAAGAGCCATCAACCCAAACCACAAATATTGTTTGAGCTCTCTTCTACTGCGATAGAGTTTCAAATGATTGAAAGCGACAAGGACAAAAAGAACAACAAAAATGATTGGCGGAATTTCTCGAAGAATTTCGGATCGCACAAGTTTCACACTTGGACCGATCTGAAAACTGCCTTCAAACGGACCGCCATCCAGCGGGCTTGTGGTGCGATCTTTCCAGACGCGTAAACAGATCACAACTGGATTGTGTGAAGTCAGAAGGTTACCTGGAATGATATAGGTTTTTTCTCTGTCGTAATCGACCTGAGGTTTTGGCGGCAATGATCCGGCGCGACCCAGCAGTTTGCCATTGACATACAATTCATAACTGTCAGCAACTTTGCCAATCGCAATTCCGATTTCCTGATTCGCCGAAGCAGACTCTTTGGCAAGCTGCAATTTCAACCTGTACCACGCGATCCCCGATTTTGCGTAGTAACCTTGCTTGCCCCAGGGAACCGGCACGTTCAGTGTTTTCCACTGTGAATCATCAAAGGCTGGATCCGCGTATTGAAGGTTATCTGCGAGTAAAAAATTCCAGGGCCCAGCAAGGCTGACTGGTTCATCGAGGTTTGTGACTTGCAAAACCTGAGCGTGGGAAAAACAAACGATGAGTAAACAGAAAGCAAGGCTGATGAACGGAGTTGACCCAATCTTCAAAGAATCCCCCGCGACGGACCCTCCCACTGCATTCATTGTATCACCGCGTTCGACTCGCAATATTGGCTTCCTTGACACTTACGCGTGCCGGATACCATTGTTTGCGATTGCAGTTTGCCCATAAAATCACACGCCCTTGTTTATTTTTCTAGTTTTCGATTGAGCTCGATCAACCGCTCTCCTTTTTCCCGGCGATTCTTGCCTTTCCTGCTTGCTCCATTTTGCCGGAAGGCGCCGGTCGGCCCGGTAACAGTTGGCGCGATGGTTGCGTCGGCACGGGACCATTCCGTGTTTTGCGTTTTGAATCCAACCGGAGGCTCGAACTGGAAGCGAATCCGGATTACTGGCGGGCTGCGTATCCGAAGAATGATGGAATTATTTTTTCCTTCGGTGTTGCGCCGCAGGAAATCCTATCTGGATTCCGGGCCGGCAGATATTCGATTGCTGCGGACCTCTTTCCATCCGATGTGGAAGCACTGCGACATGAGCCCGAATTTGCATCGGGATATCGCGAAACACCTCGCCTTTCTACTTATTACGTAATGTTCAATGTTCATCGTGGTCCGCTTGCCGATGAGAAACTCAGACACATGCTTGTTCAATCCATGGATGTAGAAGCGATGGTGCGGCGGTATGCCGGCAGGCTTGCGATTCCTGCCCATGGAATGATTCATTCCGAACAGGGATACGAGGGTTCCTTCTGCGGACTTCCGGAAATGGATCGATTGATTGAAAAGGCCGCAGCAGTTGAAAAAGAACAATGGGAAAAAGTAGCGTTCGATTTGATCTGCGATGGCAGACACCAGAGCTTGTCGATAAGCAGGATGTGCGTAATGCTGTGTTTTAAGGGATCGAATCCGGTGAGTGGCCCTGGAATGGCCCGGTTATGGATACCGCCGAATAACAGCTGAGCTTATCCGTGCGCTGGTCCGGCTATGCGGAGGCAGTGATCAATCCGGTTTGCTTCCGTATAAAGATGATTATGATCATCTTTATTGATGAATAATACTATAAAGATGTCTAAGATAACAAATACTTGCATTGGAAGTTTTGATGTGTATAATCATCAATGTAGACACTTTAGCGAGATGAAGATGGGCTTAGACTTCAAAACAGATCGGGAGCTATTGCAGGAGGTCGGGGCCCGGCTTCGGGCGTATCGGCTTCGCATCAACCTGACGCAGGCGGAACTTGCGCTTCGAGCCGGGGTGAATCGGACCACGATCCGCGATGTCGAGAACGGGAAAGATTCACAGCTTTCGACTCTGGTCAAGCTTCTCCGCGCCATGGGTCGTTTGGATGATGTGGACGCTTTTCTTCCAGCGCCGTCCATTTCCCCCATTCAACTGTTGAAGCAGCACGGAAAACCTCGCCGGCGGGCAAGGAAGCACGCAGATGGCTAGCCCGCCTGTACTTGCTGAAATCAGATTATGGAACAAACGAGTAGGGGCCGTCGCTGAAGAGGATGACGGAAAAATATTCTTTGAATACGATGCGCCGTTTCAGCGCAGCGGTCTGGAAATCTCGCCGCGCAGGTTGCCCCTCAACCTTTCCGGACCGGTGAGTTTTCCGGAATTGACCAGAGTGGAAGCATTCGCCGGATTGCCCGGAGTGTTGGCGGATTCGCTGCCCGATCGGTTCGGCAACGCCATTATTAAGAAATATTTCGAGGACCGGGGACGAGCCGACGACTCCATGAGCCCCGTTCAAAAGCTTCTTTACATAGGCACTCGCGGTATGGGCGCGCTGGAATTTCAACCCGCCATTCCAGGCGGAAAAAGCCGGAAGGAGAGTGAACCTCTTCAGATCGCAGAGCTGGTGGAAGAGGCACGCAAGATTATCGAAGGCAGTACGGACGTTGCAGTGCCGGAAATCATGCGTGTGGGTTCATCCGCAGGTGGAGCACGACCGAAGGCCGTCATTCTGTGGAATCGTGAAAAAGAAGAAGTGCGCTCAGGCTTTGCTCCACCCAGACCCGGTGATGAGGCCTGGATTATCAAGTTCGATGGCGTGGGTGAACTGGATGCTCCAAACCCGAAACCTCAACCCTACAACCGGATCGAGTATGTTTATTCATTGATGGCCCGTGAAGCGGGAATCGAAATGGAGAAAACTTCTTTGTTGACGGATCGGCAGTACGCGCATTTCATGGTGAGACGCTTCGATCGAGTCGGCGTAAAGAAGCTGCATATGCACAGTCTTGGAGGTCTGGAGCACGCCGACTACAATGCACCCGGAACCTATTCCTACGAGCAGTTTTTGCGTATCGTTCTCGACATGCGCCTCGGATATCCGGCCCTGGAAAGCGCCTTCCGGCGCGTCTGCTTTAACATCATGGCCGTCAACCAGGATGACCATGTGAAAAACATCGCTTTCCTCATGGATGAGACCGGGCAGTGGCGGCTTGCCCCTGCCTACGATCTTACCTACGCGGCAGGCGCCGGCTTTACTCGCAGGCATCAGATGAGCCTTGTGGGTAAGCGCGACGGATTCACGATTCGTGACCTGATCAACACCGCCAATCTGTTTGGAATCAAGAACAACGGCAAAGCAGTGATCGATACGGTTCGGGGATCTCTGTGGAAATGGAGTCAACTTGCACGCGAATGGGGCGTGCCCGCAAAAAATATTACCATGATCAAATCCCGCTTCCGACTTCGATAATCCGCTTCGCAAACTTACCGGCTGGGTCCGGTACGACTCGGATCAAGGCATTGCAACGCTCTTTCTCGAGGTGAGAGACTATTTTTGGCCGGCGTTCAGAGGGTTTTGCCCGTCGTGTTTTGCCAAACAGTCTTGTGGGGGTGAGTTTGTCCGTTCGAAGGTGCTTGGAGATTGTCCGTCCTGATGGCACCTTTGTGCCCATTCCTCTCTTTCAAGAAAATGTCTTGCGCCAACGCTTTGAAGCCAACGTATTTAAGCTACTTGTTTCCGAAAGCCTTATTAGTGCGGAGCTTATCTCCAGGATGCGGACCTGGAGGCATTCGGGATTTCATGTTTATGCCGGACCTACCATCACGCAAAAGGAAGTAGAACAGCAGGATGTTCCCGTGACGGTTGGTGGAAGCGTGGAGCTTACCGTGATTATGAAACTGGCAACCGCGGAAGCCGTCACCGTTGTTGGCCAAACGCCGATCGTAGACACTCGAAAAGCGGGAATCAGATCAACATTAAGGCAAGGCAGTGTAGTCACGACCACTGATCAGAGGGTTTTGAATAGCGTTGCTGAATTCTATCGGGACTGTTTGGCAGCCCCATTGAAAACAGCCGACTGTTACATCGAAGTGAAGATGAGGACCCGCACTGGCTCCCGTATCGCCGCTTAGACCGATCACCTGCCCGGCTTTGACTCTATCTCCCGTCACGACTTTCGAGCCATCGTGAGTGAGATGATAATATCTGGAGAACGTTCCGTCGCCATGATCAATTACGATCACGTTCTCGTTTCCGGGAATCCGATTTCCGTCTACAAATCGCTCTTCCACAAATGCTACCCTTCCATCTCGTGCTGACAGTACCTCGGTTCCGATGTCCGCTAAGAAATCGTAGGAATAGAAGGCAGCATCGCGATGCCCGTAAGGTCCATTCCATCCCTGAACCAACCTGTGGGAAGTACTTGTCTTAAAGGGCAAAAGAAGATTCTGAACAGACGGCAGCGATGTCATCAAATGAGGAACATATGGATCGAGGGCATCAAAAACGCTGTTCCTATTCATCACAGGCTTGATTGAGGACGCTAGATAAAAACGCGCGAGTGATTCCAGAATTTCCAGGTGCTGCATCGAACCATCCCATTTCCAGTTTGAATCGACTTCGTCTGTCGTTGTGTGATAGCGAGAACGCAATCGCTGAAAGGCTTGTTTCGTCTCGTCGTCAGACAAATCGGGATATTCAACGCCTGCCCAGAGCGTAAACGCAGGCAAACCGCGACTGAACAAAAACATCGTATCAAAGCCGAAGAGCATCCCATCCTCCAACCGGGCATCGATTCGATGAATGAGACCATTTTGAGCCATCACCTCCGTTACAATCTCAGACTGATTGGTTTGCGAGACCCCTAAAGCAATATAGTCTTTAGCCTTTCCCATAATATTGAGTCCATCGATGTTAATGGCGAGAACTGTCTCGGGTAACGGGATTGCAGGTTGCATCGTATAAAATTCTGCCCCGTACTTGCCTGTTTCTTCCGCAGTTGTTGCAAGGAACACCGCCGTCCGGCGAAATTGTTCCGGCTGCGAACGCAATGCCTTAGCAAGGCAAAGGAGTGCCGCAACACCACTGGCATTGTCGTGAGCTCCGTTAAAGATTTTATCTTCCTCAGTGGATTGATCGATGGATCCCAGACCATCATAGTGCGCAAGAAATAAAACAGCTTCCTGTGTTCCCCCTTGAAGAACACCTACGACATTGGGTGACGCAAAAGTGCGAATGAATTGAACAAGTTCGATAGAGGCGGTCAGGCCCAGATCACGAGGTTGGAAGTTCTCAGATCCAGCAGAAGTTTGAAGCTCTTCAAAACTTACCTGAGCCAGTCCAAGAAGTTCTGAAGCGAGTGCGGGTGTGAGATCGCCGATAACACTCAACCGATGTCCTGAATGCCAGGTTGGAATGATTCGCTCCTTCATGGAATTGTTTTCGGATTGGCCAACAATTAAGATACCGGCTGCCCCGCGCGATCGTGCGGTTAAAATCTTGTAATCTTTGCGTGAAAAGAGACTGCGCCACGTTTGAGAAAGATCAGGCGAGACATTCTTGGGCAAGCCATCGAAAATGAGCACGATCTTCCCTCTAACATCCATTGATCCATAATGATTCAGCCCTTGTTTCGGAGCATCGATGCCATAACCCGCGAAAACCAGCGGAGCAGACAGTCTGACCTTTTCGAGAGGCAGATCAGAGGAAACAGACATAGCATCGGAAAGATTGATTTCTTTTGCCCCGGCTGAACCGGTAAAACGTATAATTGTGTTTTTTGGATCGCTGCGTAATGCTTGAAACGGAACAGGTTGTAGATAACCGTATGGTCCCGGTTGCAATCCAATTTCCCGAAAATGGTTCGCAATGTAAAGGGCGGCGGCTTCCCCGCCCGCTGTACCGGGGGCTCTTCCTTTCAATGCATCCGACGATAAGAATCGAACGTGCGATTGGAGTTCAACAGAAGAACACAAGCGTTGGGCTTCCGTATTTTTTTGAACTTCAGAATTGGCGGAACCAATCCCCAGGAAATACAGGAACATGATCAACAGGGTAAAGAGCGCTCGCTTCCAGATGCAGAATGAGAATGGTCCTATTTGAAACAATAGCCGATCGTAATTCTCTTGCAATTCCGATACCTCCAATATCTAACATTCGAAAGCCATGGCTAGAATGTTAAGACGAGGTGATCTAAGAAATGGTTTACGTGGGCAGACAGGACAGCGACTTAATCGATGGGTTTAGCATTTCTGATTGTGACTCCTGATCGTCGTGACCGCGGTCCCTCCAGGTTACGAGTTCGCATCTAGGATGAATGGACTCTTGGACGATGGACTCGGGCGATGTCGCTTCTCGATGAGAGCACGGATCCGGCGCTGGATGTTCAATACATGCGGGTCGAAGAGCAATAGTCCGGAATTAGGATCCTGGTTTAGGCAGCGCATTGCACTCTGGCTAACCAGCCGCGACAGCGGGACTACACCGAATTTAGATTTGTCATTGTCGCATGGGAATGTCAGGATCAACTCGTTGAAGCCGGATGTGGAAAAATCAATGACTTCGCAGCCAAAAGGCGGCCAGGGCTCGAGTCCTCCCATGGCAGGAGGGCAACAACCGGCGCGCTGTGACCAGACATCCAGTCCTGTGCTTGCGAAACTCCCGTCATCTGCCCAGGCAACGACTGCAGCGCCTATAACTTCAGATCAGTCGCTATGGTAGAATGGCTGACATTCAAGAGTTGAACGATCACTCCTGAGGAAGCATGAAAATCGATCCATCGGCTATCAGTCCGCTAACAAATCGTGTTGATTCCGAGGCAACTGAAACTAAAAAAGAAACGATCAAGCTTACAGCCGGCGTCAAGGATTCCTTTGTTGAAGCGGCTACCGATAAAGCGCAGCTTTTCGCTCATCCGGATGCGGAAAAGCTCAATGCAGGTTCCGGTGTCGTCTCCGGTTTGCATGTGTCTCAAGGCCAGAATCCTTCGGCTGCGATTCACGCCAATCAGGGTACTGCAGTGGATCGGGCCGGCAAGTTAATTGATGGTAGCAAGCATCTTTCGTATTTCGATGGAAAGAAATTGGATGCTGCGGATTTACAACAGGAACAACAATATAAGATGGACCAAAGAAGATTGGGAGGAACGCATCCAGGGACCGGAATCGATCAAGGATTGCTATCGTCTACATCGAAGATTGCGGCCGAATTTGCGCTTTTCAATCCCGTGATGCAGAGGCTGTGTGAATTCACCGGCAAATCCGCGCAAGAAATCAACGCATTGCTCAATCAATATGGGGTGAATCCTGCCAAGCTCCCGAGTCCACCTGATCAAAAGATTACAGCGTTCATTCAAGATCCGGCGTTTGCGTCATTTCAACCGCAGGATTTATTGAAAGCGCTCTACGGTCAGTAACTTCGTCTCACCACACATATTTTCCAACAATGGCGTTGATGCGATCCATGAATGAAAGCTTGAAGCCTTCCTTTACTTCCGCACTCTTTGCCAGATCTGCATCTATTTGTTTCCGCAATTCCGCTATGAACAGGCAGTCTGGTTTGCCGTGGGCAAATACTGTGAGTTCTTTACTCGTCAGCATGCTCCTTGGAGTCAGGTTGGCCGATCCAACTGCGGCTACATCTCCGTCGGCCATCCATGCAGGCCTTGTCAATTCTTTGTATTTTCATCTCCATTGGTGAAATCAATGCCGTGGGATCGCTTCATTCCGAGCGGCTTATCGCCAAAGACCCATTCGCTGCTTCAAGTCGGAAAAACGGGGATCGGAGCGGAGGTTGTCCAGCAACGGATCTATATCCAGAAACGTCAACGGACTATCACGATTTTGAAATGATTTTTCCAACCACTGGAATGCCAGATCGCGTTCATTCAGACAGGCATAAACTGAAGCAATTGGGTAAGGGGACACATATCGCTTGTCTGAAGTTTTCAGTATTTCATCCAAAATTTTGTGGCTTTCTTCTTTCCTGCCTGACACCGCATAGAGCATGGCAAGGCTTCTGTCTCCACCATATGTCTTAGACAACTCGATTACTTTGCGGAAATATTTCTCCGCCTCCGGAAACGCTTTTTCCTGCATGTAGATGATACCAAGATTGTTTAGGGTCGGGACAAATGAAGGATCTATATCCAGAGTTTTCTGGTACTGACGGATCGCTTCATCATAACGGCCGGAATAGAAGTAGGCAGATCCAAAGTTATCGCTAATGATCAGCGAAAGCGGATCCAGTTCCTGAGCACGCTGGACCATGGATAGCGATTTTTTGAATTCGTGGCGAGCGAGCAGGCCATTCGAGTCCCATTGATATGCCGTCGCGTAATTCGGGTTTAACTCGATGGCACGCTTGTACTCGGATTCGGCACGCTTCCAGTCCCAATCAAAGTTAAAAAGCACCTGAGCCAGAGATACATGAGCTTCAGCAAGCTGATCATCCAGTTCGAGCGCTTTTAGCGCTACGGGTTTTGCTTTTGCGCTAGCCTCTTTACCCGTAACGAGGTAATAGTCACTCATCAGCGAATAAGTGTCGGCAATTCCCGAAAACGCAAGCGCATAACCCGGATCAAGCTCTACAGCTGCCTGAAACTCTTGCAGTGCTTTTTGAAAACCTTCGGAGGTTCTTTTATTCCAGTAGAAGCGGCCCTTGACGTAATGTTGATACGCTTCCGCATTTTCTGTTCGCTGCGCAGAAACGCGCTGTTTTTGTTCCCCACTGAGCTTCGATCTGAGCTGACCGGATATCTCGCCGGCAATCGCGGATTGAACTTTCAGAATGTCGGAGATCTTTTGATCGTATTGATCTCCCCAGATCTGCGTTCCATCCGAGACTTTTACCAGACCGGCACGGATCACGAGCGTATCGCCCCGCTGGGTGATCGTTCCGGTGACGACGGCATCCACATTCAGATCGCGACCGGCCGCGCGTGGATCCACCTGTTTCCCTTTGTAGGTGAAAACCGTTCCGCTGGCCAGAACCTTCAGGTTCGGAATTTGTGAAAGACTGTTGATCGTGCTTTCGGTAAGACCGTCGCTGAGAAATTGTGTGTCAGGATCATCGGTAACGGTCAGGAACGGCAGAACTGCAAGAGAGTGGATTGCTTCTCCGCTTTTCGAGTGCGACCGAAGATAAACACCTGCTGCAACAATGGCGATGGCAAGAACGCCCAACGCCGCAAAAACCAGACCGGGAGACTTCTTCTGGAGTCGTGTTGTTGATGCTTCCGGTGAAACGCTTGCGTCGGCACTGGTGGAATACGCTTGATTCTGCACCGAGGATCTCCCGGAATCCATTTCGCGTTTCAAACGTTTCAGATCCGCTCGCATCTCCGCGGCGCTTTGATAACGGACATCGCGATCTTTCTCCAGCGCTTTGCTTACAATTCTTTCGAAATCCGGACCCAGATCCGGACTGAGCTGCACAAGAGGCGGAGGCGATTTTGTCAGCAAGCCTTCAAAGATCACCGCAGTTGTGTTTCCCGAAAACGCCTGATGTCCGGAAGCCATTTCGTACAGCACCGTGCCAAAAGAGAAGAGGTCCGTTCGCGCATCGAGATCTTGCCCTCGAGCCTGCTCTGGCGACATATAGGCTACTGTTCCAACCGCAGATCCCGGGCTTGTTAACGCCTCCGCCGGAGCTTCAGTTTGCAACGTAGATACTTCCGGACTGCTTTTCGCTTCCGGCATCAGCTTGGCCAGGCCGAAATCAAGAATCTTCGCCTGTCCGCGGTCCGTTACAAAAATGTTCGCCGGTTTCAGATCACGATGAATGATGCCTTTCGCGTGGGCGGCATCGAGCGCATCCGCAATCTGGATCGCCAGAGCGATCAGCTTTTGCGACCCCATCGGTTTGCTCTCAATCGCATGCTTCAGTGTTTTCCCTTCCATCAACTCCATCGCGATGAAATGAACCGGCTCACTTTCGTTAGAGGGAATCCCGTAATCGATATCGTAAATCGTGCAAATGTTGGGGTGATTCAAAGCGGAGGCAGCCCGGGCTTCGCGTTGAAAACGTTCCAGCGCAACCGAATCCTTCGCCAGCTCAGCAGGCAAGAATTTTAGAGCAACCTGGCGCCCGAGTTTCGTATCTTCTGCGCGATACACCACGCCCATTCCACCGCCACCGAGCTTCTCGATGATTTTGTACTGATCGATGCTTTTTCCCAGCATATTTAGCGCAGTTCCTGAAACTTAGTCCGTTTATTGTATCTTTCCATCCGCAGTGACACAATCTTGGCGAACGGAGAAAGAGCTTTCACTTTGCCGTTGACGCTTGTACAGCAGTGGAACGCGACCCCGAAAACCCTGTTTTACGAAACGTTCTCTGACTGACTCTTGTTCGAACCGAACGCGCAAACGAAGGGGAACCCCACCTTCTGAAGGCGCTGCGCCTCGCGCCCAACATGATTGAAGCCGTCTTGAACCCGGCCATTTGTTATGGAAGCGAGGGAAAATGGAAGCTGGCAAAGGATCAAGCGAACACCGTAGTCCAAAAGACGGAGGCCGGTTTCGACGTCCATGAAGAAGCCAAACGGCTGTTGGCAGCGATTGCAGACGCCGAGTCCACAGGCTCCAATTAGCATTACCCGGGGCTACTTCCTACTGGCCCTTTAGCTTGTTCAGATTCTGCAGAAGCGCGTCCAGGTCCGGAGTAGGGTCCGTGACTGCATCGGACGAGGATAGTATCGCGCGCTGAGCGCCGCCTTCATTTGGATCGGCATCCGGATTTGGATCCACGGCCTGGTCCCGCCCCTTCATTACACCGGATGGACCGAACTGCTCCTCGGTTTGCGGATCCACGAATGGCTGACGGATTTTCATCGGAGAGCCGAGATTATTCACAAGCGGATCCCATGGACCTCCACCGCTGTTATCCGGAGCGTCCGGATTCGGGTTTTTCTTTGCATTCTCTGCCTTCTCCACCGCCGCTTTAACCATTGCATCGGCTTCCTTGGACTTCTGTTCAATATAAGCGTTCTGCTTATCCAGTTGATCCCACGCACGCTGCAGGTTCTGCAACGCAATCATCGCCTGAAAGCCGGAATCATTCTGATCTTTCAGTCGTTTGTTTTCCTCTTGCAACTGCTTGATCTGAGCATTGTCTGAGTTTGAGGGCTTTGATATACCCAACGGATCCTTCGTGGAAATGCTCAACGCATCACCATCCGGGGTTTTCAAATCGCGATTCGGATCAAACCCCAGGCCTGTCCTCTGGTTTAGTTGTTGTTTTAAATCATCATTTTCAGGATTCAGATCGACACCAAAACGATTCGGTCTGTCTGCGGGACCATTGAAGAGTGAGCCGGAAGTTCCATAGTGTTCCTGCCTTGAGCCGCTTTGCGGATTCAGTGTCGGATTGGCGCTTTGATTGGCCTGAACCACGCCCTTCAAGTCTGCCGTGTTAATTTTCTGAGTTAATTTCGTGATGTCATTCGGCGGAGGAGTAGATTCATAGGTATCCTTCGCTGTCTTGACTGCGGGAGTCTTTGGCGCCGGAGCTGGTTGCGTGCTTTCAGCATTCACCGGTATTGCTGCTGTTTTGCCTGCGTTGATCCTTCCTGTATTCATCTTTTCCTCCGTTGCGGTGGGGTAACTGGAATGTTAGCACGATCCTTCCCGGCGCGAACACTGCGAGGGCGTGAAAATTGTGAGAAATAGCTTGAGATGTGACCTACGTTTTCGTTGCGGCACTGATGGCCGGTGTTGGCTTGCTCGCTTGTTTCATCCCCGCGCGGAGAGCCACAAAGTTTGTGACTGACGTACGAGTTTTGTTGCCAGATTCCGGATCAACGTGGATTTTCATAAGCGGGGCCGAAGAAGAAAGACTTCTTGCTCGAATTTCCAAAGATCCAGAATCCTATCGTACTTATGATCCAAAAGACATTTCCCGGCAGCGGCACAATAATGTTGAATCCGTCCTGTAGAGCTATCGATGGAGGCGGCGTCACCCGAAGGGAGTATGGGCATGACGATTATCCGGAAGGCCCATTTCCCGCTTTTCTGCTCCTATCCTCCTCATCCGGCAAACAAGGAAACGAATGAGGGATTTCATCACGAAACCGGTCGTTACCAAATAGGGAGACATTCCCAATACCGAAAAGAGAGGACATCTGGATTTTAGGAGGAAACAGAAATGATCGGAAAACTTGGAAGCCAACAGCAGATCCAACAGGCGCAAATACAGGAGACTGATTCCAGCTTAGAGAACGCCAAACAGCCTGCAGAATCCCCTCAGCAAGATTCGGCCGCGAAAGCACAATCTCACAGCGCCACACAGACCGGCGATTACATTATGTCAGGACAGCTCAGCAGAATGTTGCTCGATCGATTGCTTACTGACAAGACTGAAGCCCAGGCTCCGCAGAATACAGAAGGGTTTAGTCAAGGGACATCCGGCAAACCAGGCGATCCTGCGGTATGTCCAGATCCAGTAGTAGTAGTAGTGCCTTTGCCTCAACCGCCTGTTTTCGTGCCAGTGCCAATCCCAATGCCAATGCCTGTTCCAGGCTCTTCGGGTCATGTTGATCCTGAATATCCTGTAACGCCACATGACGAGCCATCGGTACATGTTGATCCCGAATACCCCGTGAAACCCAATGACGGACCTGGTCCTGCAAAAAGAACCTATGCTGGTCCAAACGATACGTTGCAACAAGGGTCCCTCGGACCGGAAGTGTCCAAGCTGCAGAAGGAATTAAATACGTGGCGTGCTGAAAATGGGAAAGAGCCGATTGCGGTCGATGGTAATTTCGGGCCAAAGACTGACGCAGCACTTAGAGAATTTCAAACTGCCAACTTTTTGGCCAATGACGGTCTTGCCGGTCCAAACACAAAAGCGCAACTGGAGCTAAACAGTCTTCCACTGCCCTCAGTTACAAAAACCGCGGCTCAAAATCAACTGCTCGAGTACCAGAATAATCCGGTAGCCAGAGAGAATCTGATGAAAGAATTAAAAGATCCCAATTTCCAGATGCTTTCCGAGATGAGTCAATGGTATGCGCTCGATGCTTTAAAAACGAACCCCTCCGATGCCACGCATGCCAAAAACATTCACGCAGCAACAAACGAAATGAGGAAGCTGGAATCGACACCGGAATTTCTGAAGATGGATTACGATGGCCAGAACTTCGCTCGTAATGACCTCTTCCGGTTCGCTGATCGCCCGGCCGGCGCCTATAACATTTCCGGATTGGTCACGGATCCGGGATTCAGCAAATTAGAGCCGGAGAGCCAGACAAGGATTCTCAAGACCATCAATAGCGCGAACGATCCGGATCTTGCTCCGAGCTATCGAAGCATCCTGAACAGCAAAGCGTTCGAAGGAATGGATGACGATATGCGCCGATATGTTCTGGTCCTTGCGGAGAGCAACTCGAAGGATCCCGATGCGATGTCCCAGCTCGGTGCAGTCATGAACGATCCACAATTGGCGACAGCTTCCAAAGAAGAGCAGCTCCGGCAACTGAAGCCATTCGAAAAAGAGCCGGAACCCGACATCGTTCGATAACCTTCAATTGTTCAGCGCTTCACCTTCGCACTGATCCGGAAAGGTTACGGCAGCGACGCGATGATCTTGTGGTATTCCTTTTCCTCAAAAGCTCGCAGCGTTTGAGTGCGTACATTACCCATGGATCCGATGGCCAAACAGATCTTTGCCATCGTTTCATCATTTGGAGCTTCTGCAATCACTACAAGATCGTATTGGCCGGAAGTGAGATAAATTGTTTTCATCTCCCCGCCCATCGACTTGAAGAGCTTTTTTGCAGCTTCTCCACGAGCCGGACTCTCTTTAATATTCTGAAGCCCTTGCTGTGTAAATTGGATTAACAAAACATAAGTCGTCATGAAACTTTCTCCCAGTTGAAGTTCTAAAATTCATGTTACCACATTGCCGCGACAACGTTCGGCTCGCGCTTCCGGCGGATGGATCCTGTCTATTCGCTAATGGTCACATCGAAATAGTAGTCTTTTGTCTGCTCACAATACTTCATCTCGTCGCATGTGCCGTTGCCGCCCTGGAGTCTTCCCCGGAGCCTCTTTCCATCATTGATCTGAAAGTCTATTTGGACACTGGCAAGGCCGTTGATGGTGGAAATCATCTCCACTGCTAATGCGCCATTTCCGGGACACTGCGTCACTAATTGGGGAGTACCGTTAGCATCGAGTTCAGTCAGAACAAAGGGAGCTTTCTTTGATCCACACCACTGGCGGAGTACTTCAACGCGATCCTTAGCGGTAGACCAGTC
>Ga0210094_1000044_pt1 | contig 22288 bp, 20 predicted proteins | sample Browns_TuleA_D2_FD_184854 | JGI IMG/M metagenome (GOLD analysis project Ga0210094, IMG submission 184854) | Wetland microbial communities from San Francisco Bay, California, USA, that impact long-term carbon sequestration - Browns_TuleA_D2 (SPAdes) | ecosystem: Environmental > Aquatic > Marine >... | reverse complement strand
AAGGGTTGGTTCAGAAGTCGCGCGGCTGTGGCCTCCGCCCCGCTTGCGAACTCGACCTCGATGCCGCCGTCGCGCAGGATGCCCGGCCCGCGCCCGGACGCCTTCTCGCTCGGATCGTCGGACGCGATCACTACGCGTGCGATCCCCACCGCGAGGATCGCCTCGACGCATGGCGGCTGCCTGCCCGTGTGCGCGCAGGGCTCCAGAGTCACGTACATCGTCGCCCCCGCCGGGTCCTCCCCACGCCTCTCGCAATCCGCCAACGCCGCCCGCTCCGCGTGCAGGTCGCCTAGCTCCGCGTGCCAACCCTCGCCGATCACATCTCCGTCACGCACCACGACGGCGCCAACGAGGGGGTTGGGGCTGACGCGCCCCCGACCCCGCTCCGCGAGCTTGAGAGCTTGCGAGAGGTGACTCCGATCCGCGGCTGTGAGCAGGGAGTTCATCGACTGACTGACTAGTCAATCAACAGCTTACCGACCCGGGCCAGGCTATCTGTGACGTTCCTCGCGCGGGTGGCGCGGCGGCAGGGGGGGCCCACGCGCAGGACGTGCCGGTCCCTCGGTGCCATAAAGGGCACCTCTGACCCGGCACGTCCGAGCACATGGGGGAAAGTGCCGCGACAGGACCCGCGGGCCGACCACGCTCGCGGATACCCTGACCCCTCTCCCATGAAGCTGATCGTCCAGATCCCCTGCCTGAACGAGGAAGCGACCCTTCCCGCGACGATCGCCGACATCCCACGCCAGATCCCGGGCATCGACGAGGTCGAGCTGCTGGTGATAGACGACGGCTCGACCGACCGCACGGTCGAGGTCGCGCGTGAGCATGGCGTCGAGCACATCGTCCGCCTGACCAACAACAAGGGGCTCGCAGCGGGCTTTCAGGCGGGCCTCGACGCCTGTCTCAAGCTCGGCGCCGACGTGATCGTCAACACCGACGCCGACAACCAGTACAAGGGCGCCGACGTCGCCAAGCTGGTGGCGCCGATCCTCGCCGGCGAGGCCGACATCGTCGTCGGCGACCGCCAGGTGAGCGAGATCGAGCACTTCTCGGGGACGAAGAAGCGGCTGCAGCATCTCGGCAGCTGGGTCGTGCGCCGACTCTCGGGCACCGAGATCGCCGACACGACCTCGGGCTTTCGCGCCTACAACCGCGAGGCCGCCATCGGCCTGCTCGTCGTCGACAACTTCACCTACACGCTGGAGAGCCTGATCCAGGCGGGCAAGCAACTGCTCGCCGTCGACCAGGTCGAGGTCGGCACCAACCCGCAGACGCGCGAGTCGCGCCTCTTCGGATCGACCGGCGCCTACGTGCGCCGCAACGCGCTCTCGATCCTGCGCATCTACGCCCGCTACGAGCCGCTGCGCGTCTTCACCGGCGCCGGCCTCGTCGTCGGCCTGCTGGCACTCGCCGCCTGGCTGCCCTTCCTGCTCGACTGGATCCTCAACGGGGACAGCACCGGCCATGTCCAGTCGCTGATCCTCGGCGCCGTCCTCTTCATCGCCGCGATCCAGCTCGTCGCCCTCGGCGTGATCGGCGACCTGCTCGCCGGCCAGCGGGTGATGACGCAGCGCGTCTTCGAGCGCGTCCGCCGGGTCGAGCTGACGCTCGGCGTCGAGCCCTCGCACTACGAGCGCGGTTGATGCGGCGCTCAACGACGGCGACCGCCGATTACGGCCGGACCGCCAGCTTCCTCGCGATCGGCGTCGGCCTCACCGGCGTCATCACCTACGTCTACTTCTTTATCGCGTCGCACGTGCTCTCCAAGCCCGACTACGGGCAGATCACGGTGCTCTGGTCGGCCGTCTTCATCACGATCTCGACCCTCTACCGGCCGGTCGAACAGCTGCTCTCGCGGCACATCTCCGAACACCTGGTCAAGGGCGAGACGATCCGCGGCACGACCCGCAACGCGGCGACGATCCAGCTCGGCCTGGCGATGCTCTTCGCGGTCCTCGCCCTCGCCCTGCGGGGCCCGATCCAGGACGACCTGCTCGAGGGCAACGAAACCCTCTACTGGGTCTACTTCTCCGCCGTCCTCTTCTACGCGGCGAGCTACTTCGCCCGCGGCTTCCTCGCCGGCGTCAAGCGCTTCGGCCTCTTCACGGCGCTGATCCTCTCCGAGTCCTGCTTCCGCACCCTCTTCGCGGCGCTCGTCGCGGTCAGCCTGCTCGAAGGCCAGTCGGCGGTGGCGATCGGAATCGTCGCCGCGCCCTCGCTCAGCCTGATGGTGGTGCCGCTCGCCTTCGCCCGCCGTGCCCGCACCGCGCCGGCGGCGGCGCCCGCCGCCAAGGGCGCCTCGGTCTCGGTCGCGCACGGGACCGGCTTCGCCGCAGGGGTACTGGTGATCATGTTCAGCGAACAGGCCTTCCTCAACGCCGGGCCGCTCGTCGTGCGGGCGCTCGACGGCGCCGCGGCGGCCGGCTTCATCTTCAACGTGCTGATGCTGGCGCGGGCGCCGCTGCAGCTCTTCCAGGCGGTCTCGACAAGCATCCTCCCCCACCTCACCGGCCTGCACACCAGTGAGGAGCCCGGCAGCGAGGACGAATTCCACCGCTCGGTGCGGGTGGTGCTGCTCGGCATCCTCGCCTTCACCGCGCTGATGGCGCTGATCGTCCTCGTCGCCGGGCCGCAACTGATGCAACTCGCCTTCAGCAAGAAGTTCAGCTACGACCGCGCCGAACTGCTCGTCGTCGCCGCCGGCACCGGCCTCTACCTCTCCTCGGTCACCGTCAACCAGGCCTGCGTCGCCCAGGGGCAGGTGCGGCGCGCGGCGGCGCGCTGGATCGCCTGCGCGGCGCTCTTCGTCGGCTGGAACTTCGTGCCGCTGGTCGGCGACGAGTTCCACCGGGTCGAGATCGGCTTCACCCTCGCCGCCGCGGTCCTCTTCGGCCTGCTCTACCTGATCTACCGTCGCCCGCGCGAACGCGCCGAGGACGTGCCAGCCCCAGGCTCCCCCGAGGAGCTTGAAATGCAGCTGGCGGCGGTTGACGAGAACACTTAGACGACGATGGCCGGGCACGACGCCGAGCTGATCCTGATCGGCGGCGCCCTGCTCGCGTTGGCGATCGCCTCGGCGCTGCTCGCCGACCGGGTGCGAGTGCCCGGCCTGCTCCTCTTCCTCGGCCTCGGCATGCTCGCCGGCTCGGAAGGGATCGGCGGGGTCGAGTTCGACGACGCCGAGCTGACCAGGACGCTGGGCACGATCGGCCTCGTCCTGATCCTCTTCGAGGGTGGCCTGACGGCAGGCTGGCCCGAGATCCGCCCGGTGATCGGGCCGGCGGTCGGCCTGGCCACGCTCGGCACCTTCGTCACCGCGATGGCGACCGGCGTCGCCGCGATCTGGATCTTCGACCTGAGCGCGCTGCAGGGGCTGATCCTCGGCTCGGCGGTGGCCGCCACCGACTCGGCGGCGATCTTCGCCGTGCTGCGCGGCTCGCGCCTCGAGCGGCGCCTGGCGCGCACGCTCGAGGGCGAGTCGGGGATGAACGACCCGGTGGCGCTGCTGCTCGTCATCGGCTTCGGCGAATGGATCGCCGATCCGGCCTACGGCGCGCTCGACATGGCCGGGCTGTTCGTCGCCAAACTCGGCCTCGGCGCCGCCTTCGGGCTCCTGCTCGGCTGGGCGGCGCGACGCGCGATCACCCGCATCGAGCTGCCCACGCAGGGGCTCTACCCGGTCGCCACGGTGGCGACGGCGGCGCTCTCCTACGGCATCGCCGAGAGCCTCGGCGGCTCCGGATTCCTCGCCGTCTACGTCGCGGCTCTGATCCTGGGCACCGGCTCGCTGCCGGCGCGCAGCACCGTCGTCGCCTTCCACCAGGGGCTCGGCTGGCTCGCCCAGATCGGCCTCTTCTTCGTCCTCGGCCTGCTCGTCTTCCCCGGCGAGCTGCTCGACGTCGCCGGCAAGGCGCTGCTGCTCTCGGCGGTGCTGATCCTCGTCGGCCGGCCGCTCGGCGTCGTCCTCTCCACCCTGCCCGCGCGCTTCGGCGCTCGCGAGCTGACGATGCTGAGCTGGGCCGGGCTGCGCGGCGCGATCCCGATCTGGCTGGCGACCTTCCCGGTCGTCGCCGGCGTCGCCCAGTCGACCCTGATCTTCGACGTGGTCTTCTTCGTCGTCGTCACCTCGACCCTGGTCCAGGGGGCGACGATCGAGCCCGTCGCCCGGCGCCTCGGCGTGACCAGCACCGAGCCGGCCCTGCCCGAGCCCGTCGCCGACGTCGCGATGGTGCGGGAGCTGGGCGGCGAGCTGATCTCCTGGCGGGTGCGCGAGGGCGACGCCGCCGCCGGCCTCCTCGTCCGCGAGCTGGGCCTGCCGCGCGAGGCGCTCGTCCACCTGATCGTCCGCGACGGCCGCGCCGTCGCTCCGCGCGGCTCGACCCGGGTCGAGCCCGGCGACGAGCTGCACCTGCTCGTCCAGGAGAGCCAGCGCGCCGAGGTCGAGCGGCTGACCCAGCGCTGGCGCGAGGGTCCGCTCGGCGAGCCGGCGCCGCCGCGGCTGCCGCGCAGGACCGCGCCCCAGGTCTTCTCGGTGCGGCCCGGCCACGCCTTGGGAGACGACCCGGCGGCGCCCGAGCGGGTCGACGGCGTCGAGGTGCGGGTGCGGCTGCGCACCCGGCGCGACGCGCCCGGCGCCCTCGTCGCCCTCGCCGACGGCCGCGTCGCCGTCACCGGCGAGGGTCACCTCGCGGTCGGCGACCGCCGCACGGTCGCCGACTGGTGCATTCGAAGGGCAGCCCGGCCGGGCATCTCGCAGGCCGAGCGCTCCTGGTGGCAGGAGGCGATCGGCGTCCTGATGGCTCGCTGAGTCTCAGCCGACCGTGGCGGCGAGCAGGTTCTCCAGCTGTTCCAGCGCCCGCGTTTCGCCGATCGCGACGAGGACGTCGCCGTCGCCGAGGACGGTGTTGCCGGGCGGCTCCGGTTCGACGCCGCCCTCGCCGCGCCGCAGGGCGACGACCAGGGCCTCGCCGCGGACTTCGTCGATCCGCTTGCCGGAGGCCTCGCAGCCGGACGTCACCTCGATCTCCTCCATGCGGTACTCGGGGGCGACGTCGACGACGCCGGTCACCTGCGGGTGCAGGGCGAAGCGGACCATCTGCGAGCCGCTCGTCTTGTAGGGGGAGACGATGCGATCGGCGCCGGCGCGGCGCAGCTTGCTTTCGGAGTCCTCGACGCTGGCGCGGGCGACGATCGTGATGTCGGAGCGCAGCTCGCGCGCGGTCAGCGTGATGAAGATGTTTTCGGCGTCGGAGTCGACGCAGGCCATGATCCCGGCGGCGCGCATTATCCCGGCGCTGCGCAGCACCTCGTCGTCGGAGGGCGAGCCCTCGACGAAGGGCGCGCCCATCGCCTCAGCGTGCTCACGGGTCTCTTCGGGGTTGTTGTCGAGGACGACGAACTCGCGGCCGGCGGCGCGCAGGTCACGGGCGGCCTGACGGCCGACGCGGCCGAAGCCGCAGATCACTATGTGGTCCCGCATCGACTCGATCTTCCTCAACACCCTTCTCTCCTCGAGCAGGCCCGAGAGGTGGCCCGCGACGAAGAACTCGGTGACGGTGACGAGAGCGTAGAAGAGGGTACCCACGCCGAAGACGATCAGGAGGATCTTGACCACCTGGCCGCCGGTGTCCTTGGGCTCGGGGATCGAGCCGACGGTGGCGACGGTGTCGAGCGCCCAGACGAAGCCGTAGCCGAGCGAGGTGCCCTCGGCGACCGTGAAGCCGACGGTGCCGAGCGCCAGCAGGCCGAGGATGACGAGGCCCAGCATCGCCAGGCGCTCGACCAGCTCCAGCACCTGACGGCGCAGAGCCGCCTGGGGGCCGCCGAGGCCGGGATGCTCGGCGATCCGGCGCAGGCCGGCGCGGCTAGCGGTGAAGTTGGGGAGCGGATCGGTGCGGCGGGCCATGCGCGCCCCTCAGGCGGCGCCGGCGGCCTTGGCGATCTCGGTGTAGGCGGCGGCCGGGTCCTCGGCGCCGAAGACGGCCGAGCCGGCGACGAAGAGGGAGGCGCCGGCGGCGGCGATCGGGCCGGCCGTGCCGGCGTCGATGCCGCCGTCGACCTCGATCCGGGCGGGGCCGATCAGCGGCGCCAGGCGCGAGACCTTGTCGGGCGAACCGGGGATGAACGCCTGTCCACCCCACCCCGGGTTGACGGTCATACAGAGGACGAGGTCGGCGAGGCCGCGCAGCTCGGAGACGGCCTCAACCGGGGTGCCGGGGTTGATCGCGACCCCCGCCAGGCAGCCGAGGTCGCGAATCGCGGTCAGGGTGCGGTTGGCGTGCGCCGTCGCCTCGGCGTGGATCGTGATCGAGTCGGCGCCGGCCTCGGCGAAGGCCTCGATTTGGCGCTCGGGCTGCTCGATCATCAGGTGGACGTCGACGGCCCCTCCGGCGGCGTGGACCCGGTCGGCGATCGAGGAGGCGACCAGTGGCCCGATCGTGATCGGCGGGACGAAGTGGCCGTCCATCACGTCGAAGTGGATCACCCGCGCGCCGGCACCCATCACCTCGTCGAGCTGCGCCCCGAGGCGCGCGAAGTCGGCAGAGAGGATCGATGGCGCGACCCGCGGCGCGGCGACCAGCTCCGCCATGCGCTCGCTCATACGGACCTCAGCATCGAGTCGCCGCACGCTTGACAGGTCATGTCCTCGGTGGAGCTCATCCGGGCGATGGTCTGGTGCTCGCCGCAGTTGGGGCACTGCGAGACGAGCTCGAAGCGGCGCAGACAGTACACGCAGCGGAAGCGGCCCGGCAGCTGCGTCGGCCGCAGCCAGGGCTCGCCGCATCCGGGGCAGCGCGCCCGGCTCATCAGCGTGCCGGTCTCTTTGCCCGCCTCACTCATCGCCCTCATCATCGCGTCTCTGTCGGAAGACGAAGAATCCGGTGGTGCGATCTCGGTCGGGGCGGAGCTGCAGGCGCTCCCCCTCGCCGACGATCTCCTCGTTCTCGCGGCGACTGATCGTGCAGGTCGAGTAGACCAGCGTGCCCCCCGGCCGCAGCGCTTCGCGGGCGCGTTGCAGCAGCGTCGCCTGGACCTCGACGAGGCGGTCGATCGTCGCCGGCGACTTGCGCCAGCGCGCGTCGGGCCGCGAGGCGAGCGCGCCCAGGTCCGAGCAGGGCGGGTCGACCAGCACGCGGTCGAAGCCCGGCGCCATCCCCGGATTGGTCGCGTCGGCCTCGAGCACGGTGACGCTGCGCAGACCGAGGCGCCGCGCCTGCTCGGCGACTTCCTCGGCCCGCGCGGGGTCGCTCTCGACCGAGATCACCTCGCCCCGATCGCCCATCCGCTCGGCGATCTGGCCGGTCTTGATCCCGGGGCCGGCGCAGAGGTCGAGGATGTGCTCGCCCGGCTGCGGGTCGAGCATCTCGACCACCGCGGCCGAGCCGCGGCTCTGCGGGGTCAGCTCCCCAGCCGCGACCAGCTCCGGCACCAGGTCGCCGGTCGGCCCCTCAACGACGATCATCTCCCCCACCACCCTTCCGGTGCGCTTTATGCCCGCTATAGGGGGATAAGGCGCACCGGAAGCGGTGGAGCGGGCTTGGATGCCCGCCTCGCGAAGCCGCTCGACCATGGAATCTGGTTGAGCCACCAGGGCGTTGACTCGGAAGGCGACCTCCGCGGGCTCGTTGCAGGCGGCGAGGAGGGAGCGGGCGTCATCGGCGCCCAGCTCGCGCCACCACATCTGGGCGAGCCAGAGCGGCGCCGAGTGGGCGACCGCGGCGGCCTCGGGAGTGGAGTCATCCCCGAGAAGCGAGTCGCGCAGCGCGTCGCGCTCGCGCCCAATCCGGCGCAATACCGCGTTGACGAAGCCGGTGGCGTGGGCGGCGCCGGCGCGCCGGGTCAGCTCGACCGCTTCGTCGACCGCGGCGTGATCGGGAGTCCCGTCGGCGAAGAGCAGCTCGTAGGCGCCGAGGCGCAGGGCAGCGAGCACGGGCGGATCGAGCTGTCGCAATGGGCGGTCGGCGAGCCGCTCGATCGCAACGTCGATCGTGCCGCGCCGCTGGACGGTGCCGAAGGCGAGGCGCTGGGCCAGGCTCCGCTCGCGGCCGGCGAGCCCACGGGCGTCCGCCGCCTCGCGAAAGGCGCGCTCGGTGTGCGCCTCGTTCTCGAAGGTCGCGCGGATCGTGTCGAAGGCGAGCTGCCGCGCTGGAGATGTCTCCGCGCTCACAGCTTCGGCACTGGGTGCCCGCGCAGATACGCGTCGGCGGCCATCGGCCTGCCGCCGGGCGGCTGGACGACGTCGAGCCGCAGTGCGCCCTGGCCGCAGCCGAGCAGCATCGCGCCCCACTCGGCACGGACCTCGCCCTTGCGCACGCCGACGTCGACCGGGCGGGCGCGGCGGACGCCGAGGCGCTCGCCGCCGCTGGTCTCCAGGTAGGCGCCGATGTGAGGCGTCAGGGCGCGCACGGCACGCGCCAGCTCGGTCGCGGGACGGGCCGGGTCGAGCCGGCGCTCGGTGGCCTCGATCTTCTCGGCGTAGGTCGCCTCGCCGTCGTCCTGCTCGGCGAACTCGAGCTCGCCGCTCGCAAGCCGGTCGAGAGCTTGAACCAGCAGCTCGCCGCCGAGGGCGGCAAGCCTCTCCGAAAGCGCGGAGAAGTCGTCCTCGGCGCCGATCGTCACCTCCTCGCGCAGCGCCACCGGGCCAGAGTCGAGCCCAGCCGTCACCTGCATGACGGTCACGCCGGTGCAATCGTCGCCGGCCATGATCGAGCGCTCGATCGGCGCCGCGCCGCGCCAGCGTGGCAGCAGCGAGGGATGGACGTTGAGCATCGGCCACTCCGAGAGCAGCGGCTCGCGGATGATCTGGCCAAAGGCGCAAACGGCGACGGCCTGCGGCGCCACGCCTCGAATCCGCTCCAGGACGTCGGCGGCGTTGACGTCCTCGGCCTGAAGCAGCTCGATGCCAAGCTCGCTCGCCGCGTCGGCGGCGGGAGGAGGCTGGGTTCTCCGTCCACGGCCACGCGGGCGGTCGGGAGGGGCGACCACGAGCGAGGGACGGTGCGGCGAGTCGGCGAGGCGGCGCAGGACGTCCGCGGCGAACTCCGAGGTGCCGAGATAGATGGTCCTCACGCGTCGGTCTTTGGCTCGCGGTGCTCGCCCGGCTCGGTCGGCTCCCCTTCTCCCGCCATCGTCGGGCTGTAGGCGTCGCCTTCGCGAAGCGCCCGCAGGGCCCCCTTGCGCTGCGCGCGCGGCGCGCGGTCGAGGATCAGCACCCCGTTGAGATGGTCGATCTCGTGCTGCAGAACGCGGGCCTCCAGGCCCGATGCCTCGATTCTCATCGTCTCGCCCTCGGCATCGAGCCCGCCGATTCGGGCGTGCAGCGAGCGCTCCACGTCCATCGAGACTTGCGGCAGGCTGAGGCAACCCTCCTCGGCCACCACGACCTCGTCGGAGAGCCACTCGATCTCGGGGTTGACCAGGGCCGTCGGCTCGCCGTCGTGACTTGCGCGGAAGACGATCAGGCGGCGCAGGATGCCAAGCTGCGTCGCCGCCAGCCCGACGCCCATGCCGTCGTCCATGATCGCGAACATTCGCTCGACCTCAGCCCGCAGCTCGCGGCCGAAGGCGGTGACCGGCGAAGCCTTGCTCTTCAGGACCGGGTCGCCGAACTTGACCACCTCGGCGAGAGCGGCTTCGCGGCGCTCGAGCAGCTCGGCTTCGAGCTCGGAGCGCTCCTCGACGTCGGTTGTCTCGGCCTCGTTGGACATGGATCGATTGTATGAAGCGCGATTACTGCGGGTCGACATCCACCGCGATGGCGACCTCGCGGAGGAGACGATCGCGGGAGAGGCGCTCGACCGCGTCGCGGACCGCTGCGACCGTCGCCTGGCGATCCTCGGCCTTGAGCAGCAGGCGTCTGCGGTGACGACCGCGCACGCGGAACATCGGCGCCGGGCCGAGCAGGTCGGTCTCCTCCGGCAGCGTCGGCACGAGCGCGTCGGCGAGGGTCACGGCCGCCCGTTCCAGGCGCGACTCCGACTCGGCCCGCAGGACGATCCTGGTCAGGTGCGAGAAGGGCGGATAGCGCAGGGCGCGCCGTCGCTCGACCTCCTCGGCGAGGAAGGCGGCCGCGTCATGCGCGGCGGCGTGGACGATGCTCGACGCCACCGGCGCCAGCGTCTGGACGACGACCTCGCCGCCGGCCTCACCCCGGCCGCTGCGCCCAGCGAGCTGCGCCACCATCGCGAAGGTGCGCTCGGCGGCGCGGAAGTCGGGGAAGCGCAGGGTGGCGTCGGCGTCGAGGATCGCACTCAGCGTCACCTCGGGGAAGTCGTGGCCCTTGGCGACCATCTGGGTGCCGACCAGGACGCCGCTCTCGGCCTCGCCGAAGGCGGCGAGGATGCGGGCATGGGCACCGCGGGCGGCGGTCGTGTCGGCGTCGAGTCGGAAGACCGGCATCGGCGCCAGTCGCTCGGCGAGCAGCGCCTCGACCTGCTCGGTGCCGAGACCGGCGCGCGAGAGGGTCGTCGATTCGCACTCGCCGCAGGCTCGCGGCAGCCGCTCGGAGTGGGCGCAGTGGTGGCAGACGAGCCGGTTCGCGTCGCGGTGGACGATTAGCGAGACGTCGCAGTTGGGACATCCCCAATGATGGCCGCAGGAGCGGCAGGTGAGCCAGGGGGCGAAGCCGCGCCGGTTGATCATCACGATCGCCTTGGCGCCGGCGGCGCGAACTCCCTCCAGCGCGGCCCAGGTCTCGGCGTGAAGCGGTCCCGAGCGAGGATCGCCGTCCCGCATGTCGAGGACGCGCACGGGAGGGAGCGGCCGGCCGTCGACGCGAGCGGGCAGGCTGAGGCGCGGCAGCTCGAGCCAGGACTCGGGTCGCGGCGTGGCCGTGCCGGCGACGAGCACGGCGCCGCTCTCGGCGGCGCGGCGCCGGGCAACCGTGCGGGCGTCGTAGCAGGGGTCGCCCTCCTGCTTGTAGGAGGCGTCGTGCTCCTCGTCGATCACGACGAGGCCGACGTCCGCGAGCGGGGCGAAGACCGCCGAACGGGGGCCGACGCAAACTCGCGCCTCGCCGCTGCGCAGGCGGCGCCACTCGTCGTAGCGCTCCCCGTCGGGCAGAGCCGAGTGCAGGACAGCGCAGCGGTCGCCGAGGCGCTCGCGGAAGCGCGCGACCGCCTGCGGGGTGAGGCCGATCTCGGGGACGAGGACGATCGCGCTGCGCCCGTGCGCGAGCGCCGCCTCGACGGCCGCGAGATAGACCTCGGTCTTGCCCGAGCCGGTGACGCCGTGGAGCAGCAGCTCGCGCGGGGCGCCAGCCTCGCCGTCGAGCGCCGCGACGATGCTCTGCACGGCGGCCTCCTGCTCGGCAAGCAGCCGCGGGCGACCGGCGGGAGCGCCGACCGCCGGATGGTGCGATGCGCGACGGACTCGCGAGCTGCGCGTCGCGATCAGGCCGCGCTGCTCGAGGCGGCGCAGCACGGCGCGGTCCGAGCCAACGGCGGCGGCCAGCTCAGGAGCGGACATCTCCCCCGCTCGCAACGCCTCCAAGACGGCGCGCTGCCGCACCCCGAGACGCTCTCCGCCGCTCAGCGCCGCCTCGCCCGCGGTGGCGATCTCGGCTCGCAGCTCCTGGCGCGAGCGCACGCGCTGGCCCGCCGCGCCGGTCCCCGGCGGCAGCACCAGCTGCAGGCCCCGCGAGGGAGTCGAGCAGTACTCGGCGGCGATCCAGAGGCCGAGCCGGACCATCTCCGGCGGCGCCCCCGCCTCGAGCGCTTCGATCGGCTCGGCGAGCCGCTCAGGGGCCAGCTCCGAGCTGTCGGCGAGGTCGACGACGACGCCGAGGACGCGCCGATGGCCGAAGGGAACTCGGACGATGCTGCCGACGCCGAGATCGGCCATCTCCGCCGGCAGGCGGTAGTCGAATGGGCCGCGCAGGGCACGGGCGGTCGTCAGCGGCTCGACCTTGGCGATCGACACGGGTCCAACGTATGGAGGGAGGCGGACGGCGCGGGTATGCTCAGCGCCGATGGCGCTCAACCTCAGCCCCGGCGAGCGGGTGATCTTCCAGGGCCACCCATCATGGCGCGCGATCCTCGGCTTCTACCTGAAGGGGATCCTGATCGCGGCCCTCGCCGGCGTGATCTTCTCGCTCTTTGGATCGGGCACCGGAACCGTGTTCCTCGTCATCCTCGCGATCGTCGCCGCCACCGTCCTCGTCGGCTTCCTCAAGCGCGTCTCGACGACCTACACGATCACCGACCGCCGCCTCAACATCCGCCGCGGCATCGTCTCGCGCGAGGTCCAGGAGACCCGCCTCGAGCGCGTCCAGAACGTCAACTACCAGCAGTCCATCTACCAGCGCCTGGTGCAGATCGGCGACGTCGACTTCGACACCGCCGCCGGCGACGACTACAACTTCATCTTCGCCGGCGTCGCCAACCCAGACGAGGTCGTGCACCGGGTCGACCAGGCGACCGGGACCAGTGCAGCCGAATCGCTCAACTAACGACCCACCCGGACCGCCTCCCCATCCGACCGCCTCCCCATCCGACCGCCTCCCCATCCATGCGGTCGTGGTTGTTCCCGCTATGCGGGAACAACCACGACATGATCGACGGTGGGATGTTGCGCACCCGCCGACCTATCTCGGTGTCCCTCGGGTAGCCGGCGGCGTCCCAGAAAGAGCCGGCCGCATCGTCGTGATACGCGACAAGAGCCGTTATGCGTTTTCCTCCGCAGCTCCGGAGGTAGTCCTCGGCGGCCCGAGTGAGCTGCAAGCCGATCCCCCGGCGTCGAAAGTCATCGCGAACCGCCAGTCGGTAGATGTTTCCGCGCCACCCATCCCAAGCAGCGATTACCACTCCGACAACCTGACCGCCGGCCTCCGCTACGAGTAGCGCAGCCGGAGAATCGGCCATGAGGAATTCGACGTCCTCACGGCGATCGACCTGTGTCGCGTGGCGGCTCCGGGCAGCCGCCCACAACTCCAGCGCGGCATCGACGTCGGCGGAACGGCAGCGACGCACTGTGGTCTGGCCCCCGGTCAAGAATGGAGCATAGTCCGCGCCCGTCAGACGCCAGGCCCCAGAAAGAGGCGGTCCGGTGGGCCGTCAGGCGAATGTCGCGCAGCGGCCGACGCAGTCTGCTTCCAGGCGCGGCGAAGCCGCGCACTCAAATTGTCGCCAAGCGAGCGCAGCTCGCGTGCGACATCGATTCGACTGACGGCCCACCGGACCGCCTCTCTCAACACTCAGGCGGGCGCCGCTTCGAGGCCAGCCGCGGCCTTGAGCGCCTCAGCCCGGTCGGTGCGCTCCCAGGTGAAGGCGTCGCCTTCGCGGCCGAAGTGGCCGTAGGCGGCCGTCTGGCGGAAGATCGGGCGGTGCAGGTCGAGGTAGCCGCGGAAGGCGCCGGGGCGGAGGTCGAACTCCGCTTCGACCAGGCTGGAGATCTTGGCGTCGGGGAGCTTGCCCGTGCCGAAGGTCTCGACCATGAGGGAGATCGGGCGGGCGACGCCGATCGCGTAGGCGACCTGGACCTCGCAACGCTCGGCGAGGCCGGCGGCGACGACGTTCTTGGCCACATGGCGGGCCGCGTAGGCGGCCGAGCGGTCGACCTTGGAGGGGTCCTTGCCCGAGAAGGCGCCGCCGCCGTGGCGGGCCATGCCGCCGTAGGTGTCGACGATGATCTTGCGGCCGGTGAGGCCGGCGTCGCCGACCGGGCCGCCGATCACGAACTTGCCGGTCGGGTTGACGAGGAAGTGCTCGCGCAGCTCGGCCTCGTCGAAGAGGCCGGGCGCCTCGGCGCCGAGCACCGGCAGCACCACGCTCTCCCAGAGGTCTGGCTTGATCTTCGTCTCGGAGTCGACGTGCTCAGCGTGCTGGGTCGAGATCAGGAGCTTTTCGACCCGGACCGGGCGGCCGTCGGCGTAGCGAACGGTGACCTGGGTCTTGCCATCGGGGCCGAGGTAGTCGAGGCTGTCGTCCTTGCGCACGGCGGCGAGCCGCTCGGCGAGCCGGTGCGCGAGGTGGATCGGCATCGGCATCAATGCCTCGGTCTCGGCGGTCGCGTAGCCGAACATCATCCCCTGGTCGCCCGCGCCGGCGACGAGCAGCTCGTCCTCGACCGACTCGGTCCGCGTCTCGTAGGCCTTGTCGACGCCCTGGGCGATGTCGGGCGACTGCTTGTCGAGTGAGACGAGGACCGAGATGTGGTCGCAGTGGTAGCCGTAGTCGCCGTGGTCGTAGCCGATGTCGCGGATCGTCTCCCGCACCAGCTCCGGGACGTCGAGGTGGACGTCGGTCGAGATCTCGCCCGAGACGACCGCCATGCCGGTGTTGACCAGCGTCTCGCAGGCGACGCGGCCCTCGGGGTCGCCGCTCATCACGGCGTCGAGCACGGCGTCGGAGATCTGGTCGCAGACCTTGTCGGGGTGCCCCTCGGTCACGGACTCAGACGTGAAGAGGTACTCCCCCTCGGCAAGTGGCTGGGTCTCTCCCATGCAGGAAGCCTAAATGGTTATTTGGAGCGGTGGCGGCTCACCGCTCGCGGCGCGTCCCGGAGCGTGGCACGAAGTCGATTACGACGGGCACGCCCTCGAGGCCGTATTCCTCGCGCAGGCGGTTCTCCAGGTGATAGGCCCAGTCGCGAGCGATCAGCTTGCGGTCGTTGACCTGGATCGCGATCCGTATCGGCCGCTCGCCGACCTGCGCGGCATAGAGGAGCTTGAGTCGCCTGCCCCGTTTGGCCGGAGGCGGGTTCTTGGCGACGACGGACCCGACGAAGCGATTGAGCTCCGAGGTGGGGATCCGCTCGCCGGCGCGGTCGGCCAGCTCGAGCGCCTTGGGCAGGAGGTTGGCGACGTTGCGGCCGCGCGTCGCCGAGCAGGTGATGACCTGCGGCCGCAGGCGCGACTTGCGAGCGACGCGGGCACGGGCGTCGTCGATGTCGGTCTGCGTAACGTCCCACTTGTTGAGGACGAGCAGGGTCGCGCAGCCGGCCCGCATCGCCAGCTCCGCCACGCGCAGGTCCTCGGCGGTGACGCCGTCGGCGGCGTCGCAGACAACCAGCGCGACGTCGGCCCGCTCGACCGCCCGTTCGGAGCGCAGCTGGGCGTAGTAGTCGACGCTGCCGGCGACCTTCGAGCGCCGCCGCAGCCCCGCCGTGTCGACGAGGACGACGCGACGGCCGTCGACCTCGAGCTCGGTGTCGATCGCGTCGCGGGTCGTGCCGGCCCGGTTGGAGACGATCACCCGCTCGGAGCCGAGGAAGGCGTTGACCAGCGAGGACTTGCCCGCGTTGGGGCGGCCGATCACGGCGACTCGGACCAACTCGTCAGGCTCGGCGGATGGAGGAGCGGCCTCGCCGAGAGCGGCGACGACCCGGTCGAGCAGATCGCCGGTTCCGAGGCCATGGGTGCCCGAGACCGGCAGCGGCTCCCCCAGCCCCAGCTTGTTGAGCTCGGCGGTCAGGTGTTCGTCCTCGGGCCGGTCGACCTTGTTGGCGACGAGCAGGACCGGGATCTCCGCGCCGCGCAACGTCTTCGCCAGGTCGGCGTCGCCGGTCCGCACTCCCGCGCGCGCGTCGACGACGAAGAGCACGACCTCGGCCTCGGCGATCCCCATCCGCGCCTGTCGCTGGATGTCCTGCGCCAGCTCGGAGGAGTCGCCGAGGTCGATCCCACCCGTGTCGAGCAGCTCGAAGGCGACGCCGTTCCACTCGCACGGGACCCGCTTGCGGTCGCGGGTGACGCCGGGCTCGGCGTGCGTCACCGCCTCGCGCCCTCCGGCCAAGCGGTTGACCAGCGTGCTCTTGCCGACGTTGGGGAAGCCGACCACGGCGACGGTCGGAGGGCGATTCACGCGAGGCCCCGGTCGCGAGCGAGGGACTCGACCCGGGAGACGACCTCGTCGAGGGCGAGGCCGGTGGTGTCGATCTCGACCGCGTCCCCGGCTGCCCGCAGGGCGCTGTGCTCGCGACCCTCGTCGCGCGCGTCGCGCTCGCGCTGGGCGGCGAGCACGACGTCGGCGTCCTCGCCGGTCTGCGCGGCGCGGCGACGGGCGCGCTCCTCCGGCGAGGCGGTGAGGAAGACCTTGAGCGGCGCGTCGGGGCTGACCACGGTGCCGATGTCGCGGCCCTCGGCGACGTAGCGGCCGGCGGCGATCAGGCGGCGCTGCTCGGCGACCATCGCCTCGCGCACGGCGGGATGGACGGAGACTCGCGAAGAGGCCTCGGTGACCCGCGGCTCGCGAATCGCCTCGCCGACATCGCGGCCGTGGAGTCGCACGCTCTCGCCGTCGAGCTCGATCGCCAGCGAGGCGGCCAGCATGCCCAGCGCCGCGCCGTCGTCGAGGTCGGCGCCGCGCTCGAGCGCCGCCAGCGCCACGCAGCGGTACATCGCGCCCGAGTCGAGGTAGGTGAACCCCAGCCGCTCGGCGAGCGCCCGCGCGACGCTCGACTTGCCGGCCCCGGCGGGGCCGTCGATCGCGATCACCATGACCGCAATCTATTTGCGTCAGCTGCCGGAGGGCGAGGCGAGGTCGGCCTCGAAGCGGGGATAGCTGACGCGGGCGGCGTCCATTCCCTCGACTTCGACGCCTTCGGCGGACGCGCGCCCCGCGATGGCAGCCAGCATCGCGATCCGGTGATCGCCGTGCGAGTGGACCGTGCCGCCACGCAGGCCGCCGCTCCCCTCGATCGACATCCCGTCCTCCCTTGGCTCGACCGTGCCCCCCAACGCCGTCAGCGCCTCGCAGGTGCTCGCCACCCGGTCCGACTCCTTGCGCCGCAGCTCCTCCGCGTCGCCGATCGTCGTCGTCCCCTCCGCGAAGCAGGCAGCCAGGGCGACGAGCGGCAGCTCGTCGATCGCCAGCGGAATCTCGGCGCCGCCGACCTCGGTCCCGCGCAGCTCGCAGGCGCGGGCGCGAATCGTCGCCACCGGCTCGCCACCCCGCTCTCCGACCGGCTCGACCTCGATCTCGGCCCCCATCCGCTCGAGCACGCGCAGCAGCCCGGTGCGGGTCGGGTTGACTCCAACCTCCTCGAGGGACACCTCGCTGCCCGGGACCAGCAGCGCACCGACGAGGAAGAAGGCGGCCGACGAGAAATCGGCGGGCACCGCCATGCTCTCCAACTCGAGGTGCCTGGCGGGCAGCACTTCGACCCCGCCGCGCAGCCAGGCGACGCTCGCGCCCGCGGCGGCGAGCATCCGCTCGGTGTGATCCCGACTGCGAAGCGCCTCGCCCACCCAGGTCGCCCCGTCGCCGAGCAGGCCGGCGAAGAGCAGGCACGACTTGACCTGGGCGCTGGCAATGGGCAGCTCGTACTCGATCCCTCGCAGCGGCGCCGCCTCGATCTCGAGCGGCGGCAGGCGACCCTCGCGACAGCTCAAATTGGCCCCCATCAGGGTCAGCGGCTCGGCGATGCGATCGACAGGGCGACGGCGAATCGAGTCGTCGCCGTCGAGCGTCCAGCGCCCGCGCGGCTGCCCGGCGAGCCAGCCCGGCAGCAGGCGCAGCAGCGTGCCCGCGTTGCCGACGTCGATCGTCGCCGGGTCGGCGCCGCGCAGGCCGACGCCCCTGACCCGCACCCGTCCCTCGACGTCGTCGGCCCCGGGGCCTTCGACCCTGGCGCCGCAGGCCGCGACCGCGGCCAGCGTCGAGCGCGTGTCGGCCGAGTCGAGGTAATTCTCGATCGTCGTCTCTCCCTCGGCCATCGCGCCGATCAGCGCCGCCCGGTGGGAGATCGACTTGTCGGCAGGGGGCCGCATGCTCCCGCGCAGCGGCCCGACCGGGTCGAAGCGCGTCGCCATCTCAGGCCCCGTCTGCGACGGCGCTGACGGTATGCCCGAGCTCGCGCACGAGCTGCTCGGCCCGCGCCGCCTGCTCGTCGCCCGGCACCCAGACCGAGACCGCGCCCGAGGTCATGTCGGGCGCCGGATAGAGCGCCATGTCCTCGATGTTCACCCCGGCCTCGCCGAGCGCCAGCGCCAGCTCGGCGACGGTGCCCGGCCGGTTGGCCACGACGACGCGCAGCTCGCGCAACGGTCCGCCCGACAGCTCGTTCTCGAGCAGCCGGCGCCGGTCGGCGGCCGCGCCCGAGTGCCACTCGGCGACGGCCTCGCGCTCACCGGCTCTGATCAGCTCGGCCGCCTCCCCGAGGCGGCGCGCCACCGCCTCGACCGCATCGGCCACCGCATCGCGATTGCTGTCGAAGATGTCGGCCCAGACCGCCGGGTTGGCGCCGGCGACGCGGGCGGTGTCGCGGAAGCTCGGCCCGACCTCGGGCATGCGCTCGGAGTCGCGCGTCAGCTCATCCGCCGCCTGACCGACGAGCACGTTGGCGACCACGTGCGGGAGGTGGCTGACCGTGGCCATCAGCCGGTCGTGGGTCTCGGCGTCGATCGCCTGCACCTTCGCGCCCAGACCGGCGATCGTCCGCTGCAGCCGGTCGTAGAGCATCCCGCTGGAACGCTCGGCCTCCGGCGTCAGGTACCAGCGCGCTCCCTCGAAGAGATCCTCGCGCGCGTTCTCGACTCCCGAAGTCTCCGCGCCCGCGAGGGGGTGCCCGCCGATGAAGCGCTGGTCGGCGCCGAGCGCGACGACGATGTCGCGCTTGGTCGAGCCGACGTCGGTGACGACCGTGTCCGGACCGCAAGCGTCGAGCGCCGCGGCGGCCAGCTCGGGCAGGCGACCGACCGGCGCCGCGCAGAAGACGACGTCGGCGCCCTCGCAGGCCTCCGCCGGCGAGGGCGCCGACGCGTCGAGAACGCCCAGCTCCAGCGCCCGTTCCGCTGTCCCCGGGTCGGGGTCGAACCCGACCACCTCGCTCTGCAGCCGCCGCCTCGCGGCCAGTCCGATCGAGCCCCCGATCAGGCCGACGCCGAGGACGGCGATCCTCATACGTCGCCGCGCCTCGCCTCGACCGCGGCCGCGAACTGTTCGAGCAGCTTGGCCGTGGTCTCCCAGTCCATGCAGGGATCGGTGATCGACTGGCCGTAGACGAGGCCGGTGCCGTCGCCGAGGTCCTGACGGCCCTCGACCAGGAAGGACTCCAGCATCACGCCGACGATGGCCTTGTTCCCGTCGGCGATCTGGTCGGCGATGTGCCCCGCGGCGAGGTTCTGGGCTGTCGGGTCCTTGCCGCTGTTGTCGTGCGAGGCGTCGACGATGACGCGCTCCGGAAGGCCCGCGTCGCGCAGCAGCATCAGCGCCGCCGCAACGCCTTCGAGGTCGTAGTTGGGGGCGCCGCGACCGCCGCGCAGGATGACGTGCCCGTCGGGGTTTCCGGTCGTGTAGAGGACCGCCGGTTTGCCGGCGTCGTCGATCCCGGCGAAGGCGTGCGGCGCCGCCGCCGCGCGTACGGCATCGACGGCGACCTGGATGTCACCGTCGGTGCGGTTCTTGAAGCCGATCGGCATCGAGAGGCCGGAGCCGAGCTGGCGGTGGGTCTGGCTCTCCGCCGTGCGGGCGCCGATCGCCCCCCAGGAGACCGCGTCGGCGATGTACTGGGGCGTGATCGGGTCGAGGAACTCGGTGCCCACCGGCAAGCCGAGATCGAGCACTTTCAACAGCACTTCACGCGCCATTCTCAGGCCGGTGTTGACGTCGCCGGAGCCGTCGAGGTGCGGATCGTTGATCAGGCCCTTCCAGCCGGTCGTCGTCCGCGGCTTCTCGAAGTAGACCCGCATCGCAATCAACACGTTCGGGCTCAGGTCCCGCGACAGTTCGGCGAGGTGGCCCGCGTAGTCGACCGCCGCCTCGGGGTCATGGACGCTGCAGGGCCCGACGACGAGCAGAACCCGGTCGTCGGTGCCGTCGAGCACGTTGCCGACTTCGCCGCGTCCGCGGACCACAGCCTGCTCCCGCTCGGCGCCCAGCGGCAGCTCCCCGAGCAGCTTCGCCGGCGAGACCAGCTCCTCAATCCGCTCGATCCGCTGGTCGCGCACACGGTCGCGCCTCTCCTCCTGCATGCCGATCATCATCTCGCTTTTTCCCTCCTCCACGTTGGAAACTCTACTTTCCGCAATTGCCTCGCCGCGTCAACTCAGCGCGCGAGGCGGAATCCGTTTACGACGCCCGACCAACTGGTTTTTGGGTGCGGCTGACGCCGCGGGGTCGAGCGTCTAGCTAAATCGCCAGAAATAGGAGAAGCGAGCAGGAAGAGATGCGGCGGCGCTGCCGGTTTCGGTTGCGCGCATCATGTCGGCGATTCGCTTCACCAAGTGACTTTGTATCAGGTGAGGCGTATGGCGTCTACCGCCGCTGCAAGAAAGCGGCCATTCTCCTCGGGAGTGCCGTAGGAGACGCGGATGTGGCCGGGGTCGCCCAGCGGGGTTCCGGGGCGGACCACGATCGAGCGCTCGGCGAAGGCGGCGACGACCTCGGCCTCGTCGGCGTCGCCGAGGTCGATCCAGGAGAAGTTGGTGTGTGTGTCGGAGGTGCGCAGCCCCAGCTCGCGCAGGCCCTCCTCGACTCGCAGGCGCTCGGCAACGGTGCTCTCGACGCGGCGGGCCACGTCGTCGGAGTGGAGGATCGCCTCGGCGCCCGCCGCCTGGGCGAGAGCGTTGACGCTGAACGGCTGGCGCACCGCGTCCACCGCGGCGCGGAAGCCCGGCGAGCCGAGCGCGTAGCCGACCCGCAGACCGGCGAGCCCGTAGCACTTGCTGAATGTGCGCAGGACGACCAGGTTGGGCAGGTTGGCGAGCAGGTCGACGGTCGCGTCGGGGTCGTCGTGGGTCTGGAACTCGACGTAGGCCTCGTCGAGGATCACGGTCACGTGTGCGGGCAGCGACTCGCAGAAGGCCGCGAGCTCGGCCGCCGGGCGGTGCGTCGCGGTCGGGTTGTTCGGGTTGCAGACGAGCACGAGCTGGGTCGCCGCGGTGACCTCAGCGGCCATCGCCTCGAGGTCGTGCGTCTCTGTTTCGTCGAGCGGGACGCGGATCTCACGGGCGCCGGTCAGCGCCGCCAGGTAGGGGTACATCGAGAATGCGGGCCAGGAGTAGAGGATCTCGGCACCCGGCTCGCAGAGCGCCTCGGCGGCGGCGAGCAGGATCTCGCAGGAGCCATTGCCGACCGCGACCCGGGCCGGGTCGGTGTCGAAGCGCTCGGCTATCCGGCGCCGCAGCAGCGTCGCATCGGGATCGGGGTAGCGGTTCATCGCCCCGGCGGCGGCGGCGATCGCCTCGACCACCTTCGGGTGCGGCGGAAACGGCGACTCGTTGGAGGCGAGCTGCGCGATCACCCCGGCGGCGATCGCCTCGGGCGCCTGCCCGGTCGGCACGCCGGCCTGGTAGCCCGGCATGCGGGCAAGCTTCTCGGCGAAGGTGACGCTCATCGCCACATTGTGGCTGACCGTCCAGCTACTGCGCGGCGTGCAGGTCTGCTCGGAGCTCTTGCGTGGCTCCTAAATACACGTGCGCGGGCTCATGGCCGACCGGCGCGTAGTAGTGGACCATTGCCCGGATCACGCGCGGCATCGCGCCCGGGACGTCGATCTCGCGGGCGCAGATCAGCGGCACCGTGTCGAGCCCGAGGCGGCGTGCGGCAGCCGCCGGAAACTCGGCGTCGAGGTCCTCGGTCGTGGTGAAGAGGCAGCTGACCATCGCCTCGGCGCTGAGCGCATTGCGGTCGACGAGGTCGCGCAGCAGAGTCTCGGTCGCGGCGAGGATCGCCTCGGCGTCGTTCGCCTCGGCCTGCACGGCGCCGCGGACCGCGAAGAGTCGCTCCTCGCTCATCACCGCTCATCTTCCCAGACGCGACCGGACGTGCCGGTCCTGAGGTGCCTAAAAAGGCACCTCAGGACCGGCACGTCCCGCGGAGGCGGGTGAGCTCGTCGGGGGTGAGCGGGCGGGACGCCCCCTCCGGGAGGTCGCCGAGCGCGATCGCGCCGAAGCGGACGCGGCGCAATGCGACGACGCGGTTGCCGACCGCCTCGGCCATGCGTCTCACCTGCCGGTTGCGCCCTTCGCGCAGGACGATCTCGATCTCGCGCTCGCCGAGTCGCTGAACCTCCGCCGGCGCCGTCAACCCGTCCTCCAGCTCCACCCCGCCCGCCAATTGCCGCAGATCGGCGTCCGACGGCGGCCGCTTCAGCTCCACCCGATACGCCTTCGAAACTTCATACCTGGGATGCGTCAGCCGGTTGGCAAGCTCTCCGTCGTTGGTCAACAGCAGCAGCCCGCTGGAATCCACATCGAGCCGCCCCACCGGATACAGCCGCGCCTCCGAGTCGACGAGAGAGACCACCGCCGGTCGCTTCCCGGGCTCCCTGGCCGTCGAGACCACCCCCACGGGCTTGTTCACCGCCCAGACCTCCCGCGCCTCCTCCCCCACCGGACCCCCATCGA
>Ga0210094_1000032_pt1 | contig 25173 bp, 22 predicted proteins | sample Browns_TuleA_D2_FD_184854 | JGI IMG/M metagenome (GOLD analysis project Ga0210094, IMG submission 184854) | Wetland microbial communities from San Francisco Bay, California, USA, that impact long-term carbon sequestration - Browns_TuleA_D2 (SPAdes) | ecosystem: Environmental > Aquatic > Marine >... | reverse complement strand
CCCAGTCCCCTACGGTTCAATCCGTTGCTTCCGCCTCAATTGGAACAGATCATTTTCAAGGCGCTGGAAAAGGACAGAGATGTCCGATGCCAGACGGCGGGGGAACTTCGCGCGGATTTGAAGCGGCTCCGACGAGATCTGGATTCCGGTAAATCAACGTCGGTAGCCGCCGTAAGTGGTTCTTCGCCGGTTGCCTCCGCTGCCGCTTCCTCCGTTTCCGCCCCGGTTGCCTCATCAGCAACGGTTGCGACGCGTGCCTCGAGACGGCGAATCGGCCCCTGGATTGTGCTCGCCGTTCTTACTTTAGCCGCGGCAGGCGGTGCCGTTTTGTGGAAACGCGGCGCAGGAACCGTCGCCGTTACAGTGAACGCTCCCATTGAGGCCGAGTTTCAGCGGCTCACGGATGAAGCAGGCGTCGAAGAGCGTCCCAGCATTTCACCGGACGGAAAGATGATCGCCTATCAAGCTGGACCCTTTGGCAAACGTGATATCTTCCTGCGTCGGGTTGGTGGCCGGAATCCGGTCAATCTCACAGAGGTTAATGAAGGCGACGATTTAGAAGCAGCCTTCTCTCCGGATGGAACCCGAATTGCGTTTCGTTCATCGAGGGATGGAGGGGGCATTTTCTTGATGGGCGCAACCGGAGAATCTGTCCGGCGTCTGACCGATTTCGGGTACAGTCCGTCCTGGTCTCCGGACGGAAAGAAGATCGTGTGCGCCACCGAGGGCGTGGTCGACCCGATGGCCAGACCCACCGTCAGCCAGCTCTGGGTCATCAACGTTGAAACCGGAGAAAAGAGCTTGCTGTTTAAGGGAGACGCGGTGGATCCGGAATGGTCACCACACGATTCGCGGATTGCATTCTGGGCGGTGACGGGCGACTCAGGACAGCGCGATATCTGGTCCATCCCGTCAGGCGGCGGAGACGCGGGGCAGATCACCACAAGCCCCGCAGCGGACTTAAATCCCATCTGGTCTCCCGATGGGAAGTACCTCTACTTTTCCAGCGACCGCGGTGGAAGCATGAACCTCTGGCGAGTTCCGGTGGATGAAGCATCGGGAAAGGCTCAAGGAGAGCCGAAGCCGGTCACAACACCCTCTCTCTGGAGCGGATTTCTCAGCATCTCGCAGGATGGGAAACACCTGGTCTATACCGCGCTGGATCGCAGATCAAATATCCAGAAGCTCGCATTTGATCCGGAAACGGAGACCGTAACCGGATCGCCGATCCCTATAACCCAGGGATCAACGGTATTCGAAAATCCCAATGTGTCACCCGATGGACAATGGGTGACCTTTCGATCGAGCGGGAAACAAGAAGATATCTATGTGTGCAGATCGGACGGAAAGGAATTGCGCAAATTGACCGATGACGCGTTTCGCGATCGCGCGCCAAGCTTTTCTCCGGATGGAAAACGCATCGTGTTCTATTCCGATCGGACCGGCCGGTATGAGTTCTGGTCCATCAATGCGGATGGGAGCGGCTTACAGCAAATCACAAAACTGTCCGAACGAAGCCTCTGGTACCCTCGATATTCTTCAGACGGCTCGCGCTTGTTGGGATTCAACGATGCGGACACGGTAATATTCAATGTGACTCAGCCGTTACCATGGACGAAAGGAACAGCCCTGCCTCGGCCTGGAGAAGAACTGGTTTTTCAGGCGACATCCTGGTCCCCGGATGGAAAAAGCCTTGCGGGGCTGAGCGTGCTCTTATCCGATAGTTCCGCCGTTCCCGGAATCCTCATTTATTCTTTCGACTCAAATCAATACACAACTCTCAAGAACATCATTCCTGACTTGCGGCAAAGCCCCATTATCGATGTCACTCTTTGGTTGAACGATAACAGGCGACTGCTCGCGATCAATGGCGGAAGTATCTATGTCGTGGATTCCCAGATCGGAAAAGCACGTCTACTTTACGGTGAAACAGGTTTGGCCTGGCTCAGTCTATCTCGAGACAATCGCTGGATCTATCTCAACCGCCAGGCCGATGAGGGAGACATCTGGCTTGCTACCTTGAACTAATGCAAAACAGCGGAGGAATTTGAAATTATGTTTCGAACGTTGACAACAAGCCTCATTTTTTTTGGCCTATTGCTCCTGCCCGAACTTGCATCTTCGACAGTCAACGCCCGGTAAAAATGAAAAGCGCCGTAGCCTAACCCGAGCGCGAGCACACCCGCCTGCGAACCGGCTTCTGCAACCCATTTGAGTTCCAGCATCACATCCTGGGCCGTTTGCCAGCGGTCTTCGGGATCCTTCGCAAGACACCGATTTGGTCAACATGATATTTCCGGGCTTCAGTTCCCGATGCACAATCCCATGCCTGTGACCGGTTTCGGATAGCACGATCCGTCAATCCCTAGTTCTTTTCGTTCTTGTAGATATTTCCGCCTTTCATCACGAAACGGACGCTTTCCAGAACGTGAATATCTTCCAGGGGATTTCCGGTCACCGCAATGATATCCGCCAGCTTGCCTTCTTTGATTACGCCTCGATCGTCCACACCCAGAAGGCCTGCTGCATTCGTCGTAGCGGTTCGAATAGCATCGATCGGCTTCATCCCGCGATCCACAAGCGCTCCAAATTCCTTTGCGTTTTCTCCATGTGGGAACACGGGAACGTCTGTACCGAATGCAATTTTCACTCCCGCCTGCACGGCCTTTCTCACGCTTTCCTTCGCGAGTGGTATCAGGGTTTCCGCTTTTTTGCGGATCACCGGCGGAACCGTTGTGAAGTCGAAGGCATCCGCGAGATGGGTTGTGGGAACGAGATACGTGCCCTTTTCGATCATCAGGTGAATGGCTTCGTCATTCAGCATGGATCCGTGTTCGATGGATATAACTCCGGCTTTTACCGCGGCAATGATTCCGGCTGTTCCATGAGCGTGCGCAGCGACCTTCACTCCATGACGGGCGGCCTCATCAACAATCGCTTTCATTTCCTCATATGTATATTGCTGAGCGCCAATACTGTCTTCCATGGAAAATACTCCCGCTGTGGCGGCAATCTTGATCCACTTCGCTCCGTATTTGATCTGGTGCCGTACTGCCTGAACCACTTCGTCTATACCGTCCGCAACTCCGTCTTCGGGAGGAATATTCAAGATCCCCTGGGCGAATGGACCGATCATATCGGGATCAATATGGCCGCCCGTAATGCTGAGCGCGTGACCGCATGGAACAATCCGGGGCGCGTCAATCCAACCCATATCACTTGCATGGCTTAAGGAAACATCGATCAAGTCGTGTGCGGGCGTAACCAGTCCAACATTTCTTACTGTTGTAAATCCCGCGAGCAATGTTGTCTTTGCGTTTCTTGCGCCTCGCAAAGTAGCGGAAGCCTCATCTTCGGTCACCGTCCGCAATCTGTAATCCGCATCCAGGTTCATCGTCAGGTGTACGTGCATGTCCATCAATCCAGGCAGTAGAGTGACGTTGCCGAGGTCAATCACTCGGGCGTTTGCAGGAACTTGTCCGGAGTTCACCGAGCGGATTCGGTCACCCTCTACTACAACCACCGCCGGAGTGATGATCTTTCCCGACTCCACATCCAGCATCCGTTCCGCCTTCAAAACCACTGTTTCCGCTGCCAGCGGCGCCGACAGCAGGAGCATCATTAAGACGGCTTTCGAAAAAGAAACTATTGAACCATACATGTTTCTCACGTACATTCCTCCTTTCCTGGGACGTAACCGGCAAATCCGGCCGATTCTCCTATGTTCCCACAATTCTCGTGCCGCTGGAGTGACATGTGAGAGAATATAAACTGAAAAGATCGAAAGAGCGACCAAAAGAAACTTTTGGATCGATCCATCTCTGGGAGGAATTGAAATTATGTTTCGGACATTGACTGTGATTCTCGTTTTCTTTGGCCTATTGCTCTTGCCCGAATTTGTATCTTCCACAAAAATCAAAAGTTACTGGAAAAATCCATCTGCAACGGAGTCGAGTCTTCAATTCAAGAAAGTGATTGTTATGGTGACTATAAAGCAAGAATTAACCCGTAAAGTTGCAGAAGACAAGGCGGTTCGAATCATAGAGGCCGGTGGAAAAACACAGGCAGTACCGTCTTACACAATTCTGGGGGCCGCAGAAATGGATGACAAGGAACTGGCGAAATCAAAGATTGAGGGTATGGGCTTTGATGGCGCCATTGTAATGCACTATGCGGGTTCAGAAGACGCAAAGAAATATGAACAGGAGTCTGATTGGGACGCCTACAATTATTTCTGGGGAGACTACTATCCGGCCTGGGGCGCCGTGTACAATTCAACAACCACAGACGACGTCACTGTTTATATTGAAACGATGTTCTACTCATTAAAAGAAAGTAAATTAATCTGGGCCGGCATCAGCGCAACAAAGAACCCCAAAAACCCGGCTAAAGTGGTGGGTGAAATTGCGGAAGAAACTACGAAATATCTTCAGAAACAGGGGCTGATCCCGAAAAAGGAAAAGTAAAAGTTTTACGTTTCTGCGCCGGACGCCCCTCGGTAGTGAATTGATTCGGTACCGCATCGTTAAAGAGCCGGCGGCCCTCCAGCCGGAAATTGAACTGGAAGGCCACGCTTCAATCATTCCATCGTTTCGTTAAGCTGCGGGCTTACGCGGCTGAGCTTGCCATCATTTGCAGGAATGCTTCGTGATCGGGGCCGGTGAATCGTGGAGCGGTTCGAGCGTCAGAGAGATGCCCGACGAGCACATCCATCATTGCAGCGGCCGGCGGCAGGTGGCTGCCAAGGATCAAGTCCGGATCGAGGCTTCTGTATTCCGAAAGGGTGTCGCGAAACAGTTTCGAATCCACTTGATGCAGCCAGGGTGAATCGATAACGGCCCAACTGATCAAGCCCTCGCGTAGAGCGGCTGCAGGAATATCTCCGGCAGTATCTTTTGGCTCCTGAAGCAGTGCGCCAAAGCAGTCGGAGCTAAAAAGTACGCGCGTCTTCGTGTCCATCAACCCCGTCGTTTCCGGTGCGTCGAAAGCAGGTGGGCGTAGAGCGATCAGCTCGCGATCACCGACATCCAGACGCTGGCCGGGATTCAACAGCCGCACGCGCTCGGGGGAAATCTGAAACAAACTGAGCTTTCCCAACCCGAGGAACGTCGTTATGATCGTTGCCTGCGGCGCCTCTTTGAGTACCGCCTGAAGATTGCCGACATGGTCCGCATCGATATGCGTCAGCCAGATCCAGCGTAAATCCTGCAAGTCCACTAATGTGCCAAGCGTTCGAAGGAAATCGCTGCGCAGTACGCTTACGCCTGTATCGATAAGCACCGGCTGTTCGCCGCGGATCAAGAAAGAGTTAACCGGAAGAATTCCCGCGCCCGGAAGTGGATACCAGGAAATGATCGCGTGCGTATCCACTGTTACGCGCCGGGGTGAAAACATCGTTGGACTGTTCATATTGTTTTTTCCTCCATTTGATTAAACAATAGTGTTTATTGAAATTAATCATAGACGCATTCCGGAAACTTGTCAAGTATTCAGTAAACAGGTATGATTCATGAAATGAAACTTGTACGAAAATACCGAATGAAGCGTCGGGCTGAAAGCCAGGCCAGGACACGAGAGCGCATCGTGGAAGCGGCAATGAGCTTGCACGAACAGCGCGGAGTAAAGGATACGACGATCAGCGACATCGCTGAAAAAGCCGGAGTAGAGCGTCTAACGGTTTATCGCCACTTTCCTGACGACTTCAGCCTTTTTCGGGCCTGTTCCGGACACTGGTTCGAGATGAATCCTCTGCCGGATCCAGCCGCGTGGAAGGATGTCAGCGATCCCAGGGTTCGCACAGAAAGGGTGCTCACTTTGTTGTACTCCTATTACAAGGGCACGCAAGCGATGTGGAACAGCATTCTCAGGGATGAAGAGATGCCCGCGATTAAGACGGTCATGAAGAGCGCTCACAAGTATTTCAGGGCATTAACAGAGGATTTGACAGGTGTATGGCAACCCGATCCCTATCAGCGCAAAAGCATGGAAGCTGCGGTTTCCCACAGCCTGCAGTTTTACACGTGGCAGTCTTTCAGGAATCAGCGACTGAGCGATACAGAAATCACGCGGCTCATGATTCGCTGGTTGAGAAGTATCAACGCCCCGGTTTGACGTTTGTAACGCCGGGTGTGCAGCATATCATCCACTCAGCGTTAGCTTTCCGCGAGCCGAACTCATTCGCCATTGCTCAATAAATCGTGGTGTTTGAATTCAGCACAATGTGGATCGAGCGTTTTTGCCGGAACGGCCTGAGTGAATTTTCTAAATGTAGCCTGAATTTCGGTTGCAATCTTGCAGTAGTCCCAGCCTTCCAGTAGGGGGACAACTTCTCGGCGACCATAGGTAAAACGTGCTACCTCCTTTCCAACTCTGAGCGCGGCCATGCTCAACAGGTCCGACTTCGGATTTCGGATCGCATTCCAATCAGAGTCGGATTCAAAGAAATCCTCAGCAATGACATCTTCCGGGCCCGGATTTTCCGAATAGAAAAAATCATGAAGGACCTTTGTATGGACGGAAAAGGCTTCCAGCAAGGCCATACCGATAATGGTGTTCTCCTTGAGAAGTGATTCCATTCGGCAAGACAAGTCCGTGAGCATAGTCACTTCGTAGAACAGGAGTTTTGAGGCATCTTGCAGCTGTTGCGGCGTATGTTCCCCGGATCTCATACTATCCCTCCGCCAGGTATTCTTCGATAACCGAATGTGGAAACTATGTTCAGATTACCACTTTGTGGCATACACGTGTTAGCGGGGAGCTTCTGCGGAGGCTCGGGCTCAGAAGCCCGCCAGGGGCGTGTAACTTGTTTATGAAAATATTCTCGATGCAACCAATTTGAGACACCGCCGGCAGTTATAATACTTATATATGATGCAAGACTTTGAAAAACTGGGCGTTTTTTATCTTGGTCGGGAACTCAATCTGGAAACGCACTCACCGTCCGACAACGCAATTCTGTATGATTCCAGGGACTTAACCACACATGCAGTATGCGTAGGGATGACCGGGAGTGGCAAAACAGGACTATGCATTTGTCTTCTGGAAGAAGCTGCAATCGATGGGATCCCTTCGCTCATCATCGATCCTAAAGGCGATCTTTCGAACATCTTGTTGCAATTTCCGGATCTCAGTCCGGAAGACTTTCTTCCATGGATTAACGAAGATGAAGCACGGCAAAAAGGGATGGCCGCGGAGGATTTTGCAGCAAAGCAAGCCACTCTGTGGAAAGATGGGCTTGCGAAATGGGGCGAGAGTGGCGATCGTATCCGCCGGTTGAAAGACGCCGCAGATTTTTCTGTTTATACGCCCGGGAGCAACGCGGGAACTCCGGTGTCCATCCTGAAATCTTTTTCTGCCCCGGATCGCACAATCCTTGAAGATTCGGAACTGCTTCGCGAAAAAATCTCTACCACCGCCACGAGTCTTTTGAGTCTTCTTGGGATCGATGCGAATCCATTAACAAGCCGTGAGCACATCTTGCTTTCTACTATTTTCGATATCGCGTGGAAGAGTGGGGATCTGGACCTTGGAGATATCATTCACCAGATTCAAAATCCGCCTGTGAATCGAATTGGAGTGATCGATCTCGAATCGTTTTTCCCCGCCAAGGATCGTTTTCAGTTTGCGATGTCAATCAACCACTTGCTTGCTGCGCCTGGTTTCGATTTGTGGCTGCAGGGAGAGCCCCTGGACATCGGTTCTATGCTCTATTCATCCACAGGAAAGCCGCGTGTTTCCGTTTTTTCGATTGCGCATCTTTCGGACTCGGAAAGAATGTTTTTCGTTTCGCTTCTTTTAAGCCAGACCGTAGGCTGGATGCGGACGCAACCCGGCACAAACAGTCTGCGCGCAATTTTGTACATGGACGAAATTTTTGGATATTTTCCTCCGGTTTCGAATCCGCCCTCCAAGCAGCCGCTTTTAACTTTGCTAAAACAGGCAAGAGCTTACGGTTTGGGTGTTGTGCTGGCGACACAAAATCCTGTGGACCTGGATTACAAGGGATTGGCAAATACCGGTACGTGGTTGATTGGACGGTTGCAAACAGAACGTGACAAGGCCCGCTTGCTGGATGGTTTGGAAGGAGCGGCTGCCGGCGGGAGTTTCGACCGGCAAAAAATGGAGCAGACTCTGGCCGGACTATCCTCCAGGGTTTTCTTGATGAACAATGTGCACGAAGATCATCCCGTGCTTTTTGAAACGCGATGGGCTCTCTCTTATCTTTGCGGGCCGTTGACAAGAGCCCAGTTGCAGAAACTGGCAAAGCCCGCGACTTCGCCAACGAATAATCCTACTCCAGCAGCACAGGGTGCGATCAATCACGCCCCTACAAGCTTGGGGAGTAATCGGCCAGTTCTGCCGCCTGAAATTCCACAATTCTTCTTGCCTGTGAGAAGTTCCGGGCCTGCCGGATCAAGCCTGGTCTATGTTCCAAAAATTTGGGGCAGCGCAAAGATTTATTATGCGGACCCGAAAGCAGGAATCGCCGCTGAGCAAGGTATCTCCTGCGTAACCGATCCGGTGGAGGGCTGGGAAAGCGCAGGGACTAGCGACCTGACAGAAGCGGATCTGGAAAAATTTCCCGAATCGAATTCACAGTTTGAGGCGTTACCTACGGAAGCAGCAAACCCAAAGAGCTACGGCGTATGGACAAAGACGTTTTCAGATTGGCTTTTCCGAACGCAAAAGCTGGATCTTTTGAAAAGTGGGCTTTTCGGTCAAACTTCAAAGCTAGGCGAAACCGAACGTGATTTCCGAATCCGTCTGCAGCAAGCCGCACGCGAAGAGCGGGACCGCCAGATTCAAAAGTTGCGGCAGAAGTATGCTTCGCAAACCACCAGCATGCAAGATCGCATCCGCCGCGCGGAACAATCTGTCGATCGCGAAAAAGCGCAAGCAAGTCAACAAAAGATGCAAACGGCTATTTCTTTTGGAACAACGGTACTCGGCGCTCTTTTTGGAAGAAAAAGGTTGAGCACCTCCGTGCTCGGTCGAGCGACTACGGCCGCGCGTGGAGTCGGACGCTCGATCAAAGAATCTCAGGACATCGATAGGGCTGAAGGTTCTGCCCAGGCGCTGAAACAACAGCTGGCGGATCTCGAAAACCAATTGCAAAAGGAAACCGAGGATCTTGCATCCCGCATTGATTCACAAAATGAAACTTTTCAGTCGGTAGAGGTTCGACCCAAAAAAGCGAACATTACCGTGAAAAACGTTGCTCTTGCCTGGGAACCGCACTGGCAGGATTCTTCCGGGAAGCTCGTTCCCGCCTAACCTTAGTCTTTACCACAGAGACACGGAGAACACAGAGATGCTCGGAGGAGAGAAAAATGTTTCTCCGTGAAACTCCGTGTACTCCCTGGCTCCGTGGTTAGCGACGGCGAACAGCGCGTACAAGGAGCAGAATGAGGATTGCCCCGATCAATGACAGCAAGAAACCTGGATAAACGAACCGACCACGGATGGGTCCTGTCCAGACAGGCGCACCCCAGATCAATCTGCTGATCATTCCTCCCACAAAAGCGCCTGCTATTCCCAGCAGCGATGTGCCGATGCATCCCATTGGATCTCTTCCGGGAAGCAGAAAACGGGCCAGCAGGCCAACTACCAGACCGATACAAAGAACACTGATCAAATGCACAACCATCTTCTACTCCAGCCTAGGCGATCGTTTCCAGCAGTTGTTTCGCAAGCACGGGTGCTTTTTCGTCATGTTTCAGATAGCAATACACCGGTACCTTCTGATCGCTAATCCAAGCGCCCCACGCCCGCAATTCTTTTTTTGAATAGTCACCTTTGCGCAAACGCATGTAAATAAAATCAGCCGTAACCTCGCGGATGGCATCCCGCTCTTCCGCTTCGACAACTCCCCACGCGCAGTTGTACTTGCGAAGAATCGCGTAGACTTCCGGATCAAACCAGCTTTCATGTCGAAATTCAAACGCAAGTCGCGCCGTTTTTCCATACGCAGAGGCAAAACTCTCCAGTACTTGTGTGTTCTTGCGAAAATAGGGAGGCAGTTGAACCAGGATTGTTCCGAGCTTCTCCTTCAAGAACGAAGCGATTTTTAGGAAATAGTCCATTTCTTCCGCAGCGTCGTTCAACCTTTTCACGTGAGTAATTTTCTGATTCAACTTCAATGTGAACGAGAAATCAGAAGGAACTTCTTTGTACCAGCCGGTGATGGTTTTTTCGCTGGGTGTCCGGTAAAAACTGGCGTTAATCTCTGTTGTGGAAAAGTGCGTTGCGTAAAAGGAGAGATATTTTTTTGAAGACAGGTCTTCCGGGTAGAAGGAGCCTTTCCATTCCGGATAAGAAAAACCTGAGGTTCCGATCCGGATTTTGGAAGGCATATTCCCAATCATAACGGAATGCGGAATTTTCTGCCTGTTGGCTCGGAAGACAGCGGGCCCGCGGGCCCGCTGTTCCAGTAGAGATTGCTTAGAAGTTGAACATGGCTTCGAGATACCACGAACGCTTGATCACGTCGCCGAAGATGTGCTGTTGTATTTCCTCGTTGAAGATGTCGTTCACCTTCAGTGTTGTTGTTAAGTGGTTATCGAACCATCTGACTCCAAACGCTCCGCTCACGGTTGTAAACGCCTTTGTGGGCCCGAAGAACGGAGATGACAGCACATCCGACCAGAAGGCGCTGCCGGTATAGTTGACCGAAAGACTTCCGATATACCGTGCGCTGTTGTAATTCATGCCGGCGTTAAATCGGTGTTTTGCCGGAAAGATCAGCTCGGATTCCGGATAGCGAATCTGACCGGAAGACGGATCCAGAATCTTGGGATCTGATTGGAAGCTATAGTTGGCAAATGCCGAAACATTGTTTGTAATGAAAGTGTCAACGCCAAGTTCAACACCCTTCTGGCGTAGCGGACCGATGTTCAAGTACGTAAATCCGGAAGGGAATGGTCCGCCCTGAGTTGCCGAAACGATATCAAATAGTCCCGGCGGAAGCCCGGAAGCGGCCCACAGCGGCGGTAGATTTGACGAAGAATAGGGCGCCTGGGGGACAAAGTTGATGTTGTCGTCGGAATCGTTGATGTAGTAGCTGAAGCTTACGGATGTTCTACCGCCAAACTCGCCGGTGTATCCGATTTCATAGGCTGTCAAAGACTCTTCTTTTAGATTTGGATTACCTGCGGCGGGAACGATAATCGGAAAGAGCGGAACAGGAATTCCAAAGGGTGTGAGGTTCACTGCGCCAAAAATAATCGCTGTTTGCAAGAAATTGTTGATTGCAGAAGGCGACCGGAAGGCTTTGTTGTACGAAACACGGAGGGCCTGTGATGCTGACGGTTTGTACATGAATGTAACCCGCGGTGAAAATACCGCTTTGTCGATTACGCTGAACTTATCCACACGTCCGCCGAGCACTAAACGGATTTTGTCCGTGAAGAATTCGTCCTGAATATACCCGCCAACTTCATTGCGATTGTCTGCGTTCGGCGCGAGCTCCAGATCAAAATTGTTGCGTCTGTAGTTGCCGCCATAGCTCAAAATGTGTTTGTCATGAATAATCCTGGAATCGGCAGCTTCAAAATCGTAGGTTTGTGTTTTGAATGTGAAGTTCAAGAACTTTCCGTTGGCTCCGCGCGTCAGTACGTTGATGGAGTCCGCATCCAGGATATTCGTAAAGAAATTCAGCTTGAAATTGCCCTGGTTGAAGTTCACTTTGCCGTAGAACAGGTACGATCCCTGTTGAATATCAAACGGGCCGATTCCCGTATGGACGATTCCCTGTGTGCCCGCGTATCCTGCGGCGTAGACAAGCCTGCTGTCTTCATTGAGCTCTTGATCCAGGCGGAAATCAAATTTCGGCTGGCTTGTGCCGTGGTTTTCATATCCCACACGCGAATAGGGCGCACCGCCAGTTAGAACGTCCGTGCCGGGGCAGCCGTTTTGTTCGACTCCTGGAAGACAAATGGGAATTGTTCCGACAGGACGCGCAAAATTATCCTGACTGAAGTATCCGCCGGAAATTTTGAATGACCATACGTTGTTAACGGCTTGAGCGAATCGGATATTGGTTCCAAAGGATTTACCCGCATCCATGTTCGGGCCGTTATCCACATCGCGATTGAAGGTTCCGCCGCTCACGGTAATCGTGGTGCCGGGTGTTTCTCTGGGGGATTTGGTAATGATGTTCACCACGCCTGTTTGCGCGTTGGCTCCCCAGACTGCCGAAGCCGGGCCTCGAATAACTTCTACCTGTTTGATTTCGTTAAAGTTGACCGGGAGGAAATCCCACGCAATAAATCCGAAGAAATCCAGGTAAATGGACCGTCCATCGAGTAATGCGAGCTGGGATGTTGCGAGCGTCGATGTTGCCTGGCGGCTGGTCATGTTGATGTCGCGCGCTGAAGTCTGTATAACGTTCAGCCCGGGAACAGAGCGAAGCAGATCCGCGTAATTCTGTGCCGGGGTGCTTTCAATTTTTTCCGACGTCACCACGCTCATCGTTGCCGGCGCGTTGATCAGTGGAGTTTCTACTTTGGATGCCGTAACGACAATCAATTCGGTTAATCCACCGGTCCGCATAACGAAGGAAATGGTGTTGTCACCAGCCTTCAAAGCGACATCAGTCTGAGTAATGGTGACGAACCCCGATAGTTCCACGGTGATATCGTAATTGCCGGGCGCAAGCTTAAGGATTACGAATTTCCCGTTTCCATCTGTATATGCGTTGCTTGTTCCTCCGGTTCCTGTTGCCGTGACGTTTACACCGGGTAGAGACAGACCATCGGTATCTTTTACGTCCCCTGTCAAAGTTCCTGTTCCCTCCTGCGCGTAAGCGGATAGAGAGCACACCAGAAACAAGATTGCACAAATCGTGGTGAAGGTACGAATACTGTAGAAGCCTTTGGCTTTCATTGACCCCTCCTAAACGAACCGATTCCGCGAGCCGTTCCGGATCTCCCCTGTTCAGGGCGACTCTGCCGAGCAGTCCTATCTTAGCACCGTCGCTGACAAGTGCAAAGTGCGTTAGAATCAACACTTGGAGGTGAAACGGTGGAGGTGGAGAAGTGGGACGCGAGTCGATGGGGCGAACTCAGTGAAGGAAATATGCGGAAGAAACTGGAATTTGAAGGCTACAGTGTGAACCGCTATACGTATCCTGCCCGCACGATTTTTCCCGATCACGTCCACAGCGTTGACAAAAAGGATGCCGTGTTGCACGGAAAGTTCAAGATTGAGGCTAAAGGCCGGGCCTTTATGCTGGAGGCGGGTGATATGCTGGCTGTCCCCGCGGGTACGGTTCATAATGCCAAAGTAATCGGCGCGGAAACTGTGATCAGTCTCGACGCTGTACGTGTCAAAAGAGATGGTAGTTTGAACTATTGATGCTTCCGGCAAACGTGTTATAATTCCAACCCCGAAATCCTGAGTAGCTCAATGGCAGAGCATCCGGCTGTTAACCGGAGGGTTGTAGGTTCGAGTCCTACCTCAGGAGCTTTTCTATTGCAGATTGGACGATAGCCGAACAAATATCCTTTGGATACTTCATCCTCGATGAAAAACTGAATCGGGAGATCAAAAATCCGCGAGCGACGTAGCGCGGACGTCTCGTCCGCGAGCTAGTCTTTGCGGGCGGGTCGCCCGCACTACACTACTCATCAGTTTCTTAGAAGCAAATTGTACGATTTTCTATTTTTGCCCTAGTTGCGACCATTGTCCTGTCGCGAGTATGATTCCCCGGCCGTACAATGTGCAATCTGCAATAACTTTCCGTATCCCTAAAGGTCTTTGTTCAGGACGTGTCGTTTGAATAGCTTGCCGAAGTGAGTGATTGCAGGAAGAGTTCTCTGGCTTCCGAAAAGTCGAAGGATTTCAATCGCGAACCATGCAAAGTAAACGTACGTAATTTCAACGCGCCAGTGGGGTTGAAGAAACTGGACGAGCCACAGAATGAACAATCCTGCCGCTTCATACCAGGAAAAGCACATGTTGAGCAGCAACATGAAACCGACAAATGCCTGCGCAAGCGTTAATAGAATTTCCTGTTTCTGGTGAAGATCGAAGCGGATCGCTGCTGTGCCGCCAACGCCGTAGCTATATACAACAGGAATCATCGCGATGAGCATCGTCCATTGATTAATGTTGGATGAAACGATGTTCATCAGTGCCATGGGTGCTTTTTTCGGTTGGCGCGCCCAGTGAAAGGCGGATACTTTTTCCGGGAATTCCGATAAGAACGGTGAAACCCATTGCACAAAAACAAACTGACTCACTCCTAATGAAAGCGCTACGGACAGCATGCTTTCCAGAAACGGATGGGCGACAAAGTAAAGAATGAGTCCGCCTGCCACAAACAATCCGATAATGATCGAATTGCGAATCGGTTTGCTGAAGCTCAGGATCTTGCGCGGAATGGTTTCCAGTTCAGCGATTTCGTCTTCATCTCGGGCGGGAATTTTTCGCAGAACATACAGGTAGGAAGCATAAATCACGATCAGGAAAAGACTGTCCCACAGGTCCAGGGTGCCTTTTATGTAAATCCACACAAAATACAGTATGGAGACCACCAGACCGACGACCTCTACTGAATGTTCATCTTCCAATTCGATTTCGCGGATCGGTTTGTGTTTTTTCTTTCTATGAAAAAATGAAGCGGTTGCATAAATCATTGGCCAGCCGAGTCCGGTTAGCAGCCGGAGCGATCCGGTAAAGTTTGCGGTAACAAGATGAATTTTCGCCGGGTCTTTGGCCGCTTCGAAAGCGATGACGGCCTCAACGGCAAATTCGGGCAACGTTTGAAGCCATGCTAGGATGGCCAGTGCGAGCCCCTGTGACATCAAAAATTGCGCGGCTTCCGCGCCCCAGGCAATCAGCATTGCGGAAAGGAGCACGGACGGAAAGGTCCAGAGGGCAGAAAACCAGGTTGCGGCGGCAGCCGCTTCCCCACGGGTTGTTGCGATTGCCAGCAGAAATGTATTTTTGAATTTTGTGATCATTGTGCTCCGGTGAGTTGGCGCGGATGAAAGCTGCTCAGATGCCGATCATCCAAGTTTTGATCATTCCTCTTTTAGTTCCCTGGACATCAATTGCAGGATCGCAGCACGGGGGTCGTGTCCCTCATAGATCACTTTATAAACCTGTTCTGTGATCGGCATGCTCACCTGAAGTTTTTGAGCCAATTTCCATACTGCTTCCGTAGTTCTAACTCCTTCAGCAATCATACGCGTGTGGCCTGTGATCTCTTCGATTTTTTTACCCTTTCCTAATTCGAAGCCGACCTGCCGGTTCCTGCTGAGGCGCCCTGTGCATGTTAGGATCAAATCACCCAGGCCGGCCAATCCGGATAGCGTGACAGGATTTGCTCCGAGCTCAACGGCAAGACGGTTCAACTCCGCCAACCCGCGGGTAATCAATCCGGAAAGTGTATTGTAGCCATAGCCAAGACCACTGACAACGCCTGCGGCAATGGCAATGATATTTTTGATGCTGGCGCCGATTTCAATTCCCAGGACATCCGGGTTGTAGTAAAGTCGAAAATATTGAGAGCGAAAATCCTCCTGGATCTCTCTCCCGATTTCACGATTTTCCGAACCGATGACAACAGCAGTAGGGTGATGCTCTGCCACTTCTTTGGCAAAACTTGGGCCGCTCAAAACTGAAAATACAAAACGGTCTCCGCTCAGTTCCGCAACAATTTCTGAAATTCTTTTGCTGGTTTCCCGTTCCATTCCTTTGATGCAACTGATGAGAACGGAGCCTTGCCTCCACTGCGGCAAAAATTGCGTGAAAGTCGACCGGAAGTGAGTCGACGGAACGACAAGCAAAGAGTAGTCTGCGTCCTGAACACATTGTGGATCTTGAGTAATCGCGATTTCTTGCGAAAGAGGAAATTCCGGCAAGTAAAGTTCGTTTACGCGGCGCTCGCTCAGTATCCGGAACGTATCTTCGCTGTGAACCCAGAGGCGCACCTGATGCCCGCACTGATGCGAGTGAATCGCAAGGGCAGTGCCCCAGCTTCCCGCTCCGATGACCGAAACAATCTTAGACATGTCTCAATTCTTTGTAGGGGCGCGATTCATCGCGCCCTGCACAGCCGGACAAAGGGGCACGCAGGGCGCCAATGGCGCCCCCACAAACTATTCTGTGTTTATCTGCGTTCATCTGTGGTTCTAATTGTTTTCTCCGTACCGTTTAGCAATCTTTCAATATTTGGCTTATGGCGAAAAATAATCAAGGCCGCGCAAATCACGCCCCATAAAACGATCTGTCTTTCCACTCCAAACATCCACGCAAAAACCGGGAACATCGCCGACGCAAGAATCGAGCTGAGTGAAACAATTTTACATATACGCACCGACATCAAGAAAACACCGATGGAAGAAAGAATTCCCAGAGGGGAGAGTACCAGAAAGGCGCCCGCCCCGGTAGCTACGCTTTTACCGCCACGAAATCCCAGAAAGATGGGATATGCGTGCCCCACCATCGCGAAAAAGCCGCACGCAGCGCCGTATACATTCTGGTGTAATAAGTATGGACCACACAGAACGGCAATTGCGCCTTTGGCCACATCCAGAATCAGCGTGAAGAGTCCAAGCGTCTTCCCGGCAGTTCGCAGCACATTGGTAGCGCCGACATTTCCGCTTCCCATTTTGCGGAGGTCGCCTCCTGTCTTCAGCTTTGTTAGTAAATATGGGAAGGGAACGGAACCAAGTAAATAAGCCCCCGTTAAGACCAGGAATTCGTTAACCATAGATAAACACAGCGCAGCCGGCGCCCCTACGACACATGGTGTTGCTCTTTAAGATGAAAAGCTTCCAGGCAATGGTATTCGGCGCCTTGCGGGCGTAGGATGCTTTCATACAGAATGATGTTCGTTGCCGTGAATTCACCAAAGGTCTGATTCGCAAATTTTTGTGTTTCCTGAGCAAGGTGCATTAAGCCTCTCGCATCTCTAAAGCGAGCCAAAGTCAGATGCGGACTGAACGGCCGCTTTTCTTTTTCGAAACCGAGCTTCGACATTTCTTCTTCGATCATTTGTTGAAGCGACTGCAGATTTGCCTCCACTCCGATCCAGAGTACGCTGGGGTGCCGCGGGTTCGGAAAAAATCCACAGCCGTGTGCGCGAACCATGGTTTCGGCATGACATTTTGCTGTAGATTTTAAAGCTGCCGTAATAGAGGAAACCTGTTCCGTATCCACATATCCAAGGAATTTTAGCGTCAAATGCATGCCTGCAGGCTTCACCCATTTCGCATCCCGGGCAAAGGGCTTCAAGTTTGTCTGCAACTGATTGAGCCCGGCAAGAATTGTATCGGGTAACGGGATTGCAATGAACAGTCTTTTTTTACTCAAGCAGCTTCAACCTGAGTAAATTCAGCGCCGCCTGCGTGGAGGCAAACCGGATCCGCGCACGATTTCCTATGAAACGGTATTCTTTCACAGTTGTTTGTTCCGGATCCGCGAGACCTATGAAAACCGTTCCAACCGGTTTTTCTGGTGATCCACCATCCGGTCCCGCAATTCCGGTGACGGAGATCCCGTAATCTGCTGTCGCCAGTTTGCGCGTCTGTTCTGCCATTGCGCGAGCAACAGGTTCGCTAACTGCACCATGCGTAGCAATCAACTCGGCAGAGATCCCCAGCAGAGTAGTCTTTGCTTCATTGCTGTAGGTAATGAGCCCATAGTCAAAATAGGCTGAGCTTCCGGGAATATTGGTAAGACGCTGGCTGACGAAACCACCGGTGCACGATTCTGAAACTGCGACTTTACGATTTTTTCCTTTCAGCAGGCGCGCGACTACTGCTTCTATCGGCTCCAACTCATCCGCGTATATGTGCTTGCCCATAATTGCTCGCACTTCCGCCGCCGCGCTAATCAGCTCATCGGCCGCAGAGTCGGAAGCGAAAAGGTGGACTTCAATTTCGGATGGCGCGGCAAGAATCGTATATTGCACATCGTGTAGCCGATCCGTCACGGGCTTGAGCATTTCATCGACTTGCGATTCCGGAAGCATCGCGATCCGGAAAGACAGGCGCTGGTAGGGCAAGCCCGTTCGAAGAAGTGGCAATGCATATTTCTCCCACATCGGCTCCAGTTCGAAAGGAGGCCCTGGAAGCAAGAAAACCTGCTTGCCGGGATGTTCTAAGAAGATGCCAGGTGCAGTTCCGTTATGGTTCGGTAGCACCGTAGCGCCTTCAGGAACCATGGCTTGTTTCCGGTTGATGTCGGGCATCTTTCGGCCAAATTTACGAAAACGTTCAACAATTGCATCAAGGATTTCTTGATGAAGCCTCATAGGAATCGCCAGAAATTTGCAGAGACTTTCGCGAGTCACATCGTCAATCGTTGGACCAAGTCCGCCGGAGCACAGAATGATATCGGCACGCTCGAAGGCTTTACGGAATGTGAAAACGATTTGATCGATATCATCACCTACGATCCCCTTGGCGATCAACTTTACACCGTGCTCTTCCAGCGATCGCGTGAGATACAGAGAATTGGTATCACTGCGAAAGGGCGTGAGCAGTTCGGATCCGATGGCAATGATTTCCGCTGTAATCATTTGATTTACCGATTTGTAGGGGCACGATTCATCGCGCCCTGCATGTCCGGACAACAGGGCGCGCAGGGCGCCATAAATGGCGCCCCTACAAAAAACTCTGCGTTAAGAAAAAATGCGGTGCCAGGCGTAGACACCGATATGCATGAGGATATTGCCGTAGATGCCGACGATCACATCGTCCAGCATGATGCCCCAGCCGCCCGGAAGGCGTTCTGCCTGGCGCGCCGGAGGCGGCTTAACGATATCCAGAAAACGAAAAAGCACAAACCCGGCGATCACAAAAATCCAGGAAAAAGGAATCAGGAAAAGAGTAGCCAGTTGTCCGGCAACTTCATCAATGACGACAAAGGAAGGATCCACAATTCCGGAGCTGCGTTCCGCTCTTCCCGCAGCCCAGATGCCGATGATTGTAATAAAGGCGAAAACTCCCACATAAATCTCCCAGGACGGGATTGTGAGCAGCAGCAGGTATAACGCAACGCCTGCCATCGATCCAAAGGTGCCAGGGATAACGGGAACAAAACCGACATAGAAAAAAGAAGCGATAGCTTTTGAAATTCTCATGTTTTAGAAGTTCACGAAATCAGAGAAACAGCGCGCGCCAGTTCCAGGAAAAATCCGGGAAAGAGGCCAAGAGAAAGAGTTCCCCAAACGGTTAAAACCAGGGTAACGATGATCGACAGAGCAAGCCCGGTTGACGGGACCATTGCCGCTTCTTTTTCCGGAGTGAACATGGAAATTACGATGCGCAGGTAGTAATAAAAGGAGATTGCGCTGTTTAATACCGCAATCACAACAGCCCAGATTTGGCCCGATTGAAGAACGGCCCGAAAAAGATAAAACTTTCCAAAGAAGCCGGCGGTTGGAGGCATGCCGCCAAGCGATAAGAGAAACAACATCATGCATGTTGCCACAGCGGGACGTTTGTAACCCAGACTCTGGTATTGATCGATCGTAATGATCCCATCCGTTCTTTCCAGGTAAGAGACAACCGCAAAAGCTCCAAGGTTCATGAAAATGTATGCAGCAAAATAATACAGGATTGTTTGTTGGGCTTGCTCTGGTGATGCAAGCAAACCAAGCAACATATATCCGGCATGCGCGATGCTGGAGTAGGCCAGCAACCGTTTCAGATTGTTTTGCCATATCGCGGACAGGTTGCCGATGGTCATCGTGATTACCGAAAGAATCCAGATCAAAGGCATCCAGAATTGTGAGACGGCTGCGGACGGAAACGCCACGAGCAATACTCGAATCAAACTTGCAAGTGCAGCAGCTTTTACGGTGGCGGCCATGAATGCAGTGACCGGAGTCGGGGCCCCTTCATACACATCCGGTGTCCACATGTGAAAAGGCGCCAGTGAAATTTTGAATGCGTAGCCAACGATCAAAAAGATCAAACCCAGGAACAGGAATGAATGGTTTGCGTTTGCCGGGGACGCTGCAATCTGATTCAACTGCATGCTTCCGGTGGCACCGTAAATAAAGGCCACGCCGTAAAGGAAGAACGCTGAGGCAAAGGATCCCAGCAAGAAATATTTGATTCCACTTTCGGCAGATAGCGGATCGCGCCTGGCAAATGCCGCAAGGACGTAAACAGACAAAGATAAAATTTCCAGGCCGATAAAAAGAATCAGAAAATGAGTGCCGCTTACAAGCAGAGCCATTCCGATTAAGGAGAGGAGCAGCAGGCTATGAAATTGCGATGTGGAGAGCGGATTTTCATCCAGCAGCAACAGAGTTATAAGTCCTGCCAGACAGAACAAGAAGGTTGCAAGCAGTCCGAAGGAATCCGATGCGATCATTCCTCCGAAAGCGGTTCCCTGATGCGACCAGAGAAAGGGGAAACTAAGCATTGCCACGATCAAGACCAGCATCGAGAATCGATAGGTGATTCGCGCGGAATCTTTGACAAATGAATCCAAAAGAATAACGACCACGGTTCCAGCAAAGAGGATCAGAGGCAAAAAGATGATGTATAGGGTATTCATTATTTCTGTAGTGCCGATGTCTCACCGGCAGATTCCGCAAGTCCCTGAGTAGAGCCCGACGGACGGGATGTCCGCACCACACCCTCACGGCTTTCTGTAAATCGCAACGATTGCTGGACCGAAGCATCCATTTTTCGCAGAAAACTGCTTGAATAAATTCCGATCCAGAACATCGCAAGAATAATCGGAACCAGAATCGCAATTTCGCGGCGGTCCAGGTCTTTCAATTTCCTATTTTCCTCTTTCTCCAGTGGTCCGAACATGAATCTCTGGAACATCCAGAGCATGTAAACGGCGCCCCAGACCACGCCTGTGGCTCCGACAATAGCGATCCATGCTTTCGCGCGAAACGCGCCGAGTAGAATCAGGAATTCACCGACGAAGCCGTTCAATAATGGAAGCCCGATAGAGGAAAGAAGGACTATCAAGAACAAGAAAAAATAAAGGGGCATTTGCTTTGCGAGTCCGCCGAATTCCGAAATCATTCGCGTATGCCGGCGTTCATAAATCATTCCTACAAGCAAGAAAAGCGCCCCCGTGCTCAATCCGTGGTTGACCATTTGCAGAATTGCGCCATGCAGGCCCTGTTCGTTAAATACAAACATTCCAACGATTACGAAACCGAGGTGGCTAACGCTGGAATAGGCGACCAGTTTCTTGATGTCAGGTTGGACCATCGCAACGAGGGCTCCGTAAACGATGCCGATCAGACCGAGAACAATGATGTAGGGCGCAAGCTGGTGGGCCATGTCTGGAAATAATGGAATCGCAAATCGCAGCATCGCATATGTCCCCATTTTCAGGAGGACACCCGCAAGAATCACGGAGCCGGCCGTCGGCGCTTCAGTGTGCGCATCCGGCAACCAGGTGTGCAGTGGGAAGATCGGCACTTTGATTGCAAAAGCTACGAAGAAAGCGAGAAAGAGCCAGTATTTTTGATGCGCCGGAAGATTCGTTCCATATAGTTGAAAGATATCGAACGTTGCCTTTCCGGTTTGCGCTTCGTGGAGGTTGTACAGAAAAACGATGGCTACAAGCATCAATAGGCTGCCCGCGATTGTGTACAGGAAAAACTTCACTGCTGCGTAAATGCGGTTCGGACCGCCCCAGATTCCAATCAGGAAATACATCGGAATCAACATTGCTTCCCAGAATAGGTAGAACAGAAACAAATCGAACGAGACAAACACTCCCAGGATTCCGGTCTCCAGCATCAGCAGGAGAGCGAAGAATTGCTTCATCTTTGAGCGGATATCGTTCCAGGAAATCAACACGCATAGCGGCGTCAGGAACGTCGTGAGTAAAACAAGAAACAGACTGAGGCCATCAATGCCGATGGAATACTCAACTCCGATCGCAGGAATCCAGGAACATCTCTCTGCAAATTGAGGCGCTGCGGAAGAGGCATTGAAGAAAACGTAGAGCGGAACGGAAAGAAGGAAATCAATCAGCGAAATCGCCAGTGCCGTATTTCGAATTCTCTCTTCCGAAGCATTCTTCCATAGCAACAAAAAGATTCCGCCGAGTAAAGGCAGAAACACGATGGTTGATAGAAGCGGAAATCCGTTCATCGCACCATCCACAGGAAATACACCAACAATCCCAGCGTCCCCACAAGGATCGCAGCGGCGTAGGAGCGCGCATCTCCAGTTTGAAATTTCCGGAAAAATCCGCCGGCATTTCTCAAAACCATAGCGATGTCATCGACCAAAGAATCAATGATCTTGACGTCTACAATACGGAAAAGAATCTTTTCAGAAACGAAGAGCACAGGACGTACAAAAATGAAGTGATAAATTTCATCCACATAGTATTTTCGAAAAAGGATTTGATGAACACGGGCCAGAGCCGGTTTCTGTTCCAGGAGATTTCCTGGAACCTCTGGTTTTTTGAAATGAAGCTGGTAGGCAAGATAAATGCCGGCTGCTGCAATCAAAAGGGCGAGAAACATGAGCCCGTATTCCAATCCCGTGGAAATCTCATGGTGAGCCGGTTTCATCGGGAAAATCGGTTCCAGGAAATGTCCGAACTTATCGAGCCATGGAGTGCCGATCCAGCCTCCTGCTACCGAAAGCAGCGCCAGAACGGTCAGAGGGAAAATCATTACGCTCGGGGATTCGTGCGCGTGTTTCGCGGCTTTTTTGTCCGTGGCCGGGACATGGAAAATGCGAAAGATCACGCGAAACGTGTAATACGCGGTCATAAATGCGGTAATTAAGCCGATCGCCCAAACAATTTTTCCGCCGTGTTCCAATTCAAATGTTCCCAGCAGAATTGAATCCTTGCTCCAGAAACCGGCAAATGGGAAGATTCCTGCGAGCGCCAGTCCGCCCATCCAGAAGCGCATTCCGGTTTTTCCCAGAGGTTTCCAGAGCCCGCCCATTTTTCGAAAATCGGTTTCGCCTCCCATGGCATGCATAACGCTTCCACAGGAGAGGAAAAGCAAAGCTTTGAAAAAGGCATGCGTCATCAAATGAAACACGCCCGCACTGAATGCTCCGGCTCCAAGGGCCATGAACATGTAACCAAGCTGAGAAACCGTGGAATAGGCCATCACGCGTTTGATGTCGTACTGCACAAGGCCCATGGAGGCCGCAAAAATTGCTGTGAACGTGCCCACGGTCAAAACAACCACCATTGCAAGATCGGATTGCGAGAACAGCGGTGCAGATCTCGCTACCATATAAACGCCCGCGGTAACCATGGTTGCAGCATGGATCAATGCGCTCACAGGAGTCGGACCTTCCATCGCATCCGGCAGCCACACGTAGAGCGGAAACTGCGCCGATTTGCCGATGGCGCCGCAGAAAAGCCAGAGGCATGCGGCCGTAACGATCGCGGGATGGATCGCGGCGGTTTTCACAAAGACATCGCGGAAAGTAACTGCGCCAAACGCAGTGAATACTGTAAAAATCCCGATTAAGAAACCGAAATCACCGATCCTGTTGACAATAAATGCCTTTTTTCCGGCGTCAGCCGCGCTTTTCTTTTCGAACCAGAAACCGATGAGGAGGTACGAACAGAGGCCCACGAGCTCCCATCCGACAAACAACAACACGTAATTGTTTGCCAGAACGAGAATCAACATAGAAAAAATAAAAAGGTTCAGATATGCAAAATAGCGGCTGTAGTAAGGATCATCGTGCATGTAACCAATCGAATAAACGTGAATGAGCAGACCGACTCCGGTCACGACAAGGATCATCACGGCCGAAAGCGGATCCAGATGAAGGCCGAATGGCGCAGAGAAACCACCCGATTGAATCCATGAGAAATAATCAATGTCAATAACACGATGCTCGGGCGCTAATTGCAGCAAGGAATAAACACAGTAAAGCGCCAGGAGAAAGGAAACCGCTATTGCGCTGCAGGAAATAAGAGAGGACAGATGTTTATCGCGGTTTGTTCCAAATGTGATCACGAGCACACCGATCGCGGGCGTGAGGATTACAAGAAGGAGCAGCAGTTCAATCACCGTCATCCTCTCATGCTGTCCAGGTCGTCAATATCCAGAGCTTTGCGTGTGCGGTAGACCATCAGAATGATGGCCAAGCCGACTGTCGCTTCGGCGGCAGCAACCGTAATCACAAAAAATACCAGCAACTGACCGTCCAAATTCTGGAGCACCCTTGAAAAAGTAATCAGAGCAAGGTTCACGGAATTTAACATCAGCTCAATACACATGAAAAGTACGAGCAGGTTTCGGCGAACAAAAACTCCCAGTACCCCAATCAAAAAGAGTACCAGGCTCAAAATGAGATACATCGAAGGAGGAATCATGCATCCTCCTTTCTGGCGATATACAGAGCGCCGATTACTGAAGAAATAATCAAAATCGTGATGGCTTCAAAAGGAAAGACATACGATGTAAACAACTGAGTGGCCAGCGCCTTTACACTGAAATCGATCGCCGGTGAGGTAATTTGTGAATCGAAAGAGGAAACCGCCCAGATCGTTATTCCTGCAATGAGAAGAAGAATCCCCAGGGCGAACTTACTCTGCTTTTTCCAGATCGGCTGGACGTCTTCGACTGGTTCCACCATCATGATGACGAACAGGAACAACGTCATGACTGCTCCCGCATAAATCACGATTTGCAGAATGGCTATGAAGTGCGCATTTAATAAAAGGAAGAGCCCTCCCATGCTTGCAATCACTACAACCAGGGAAAGCGCGCTGTAGATCGGGTTCCTTTGTAAAATCAAACTGAGAGCGGAGATCACTGAGGCGATCGCAAACAGGATGAAAAACGCAATCTCCATCATGAACCTTCTTTGCTCGCGCGCAGCTTGTCGATAATTTCGTCAACCCGCTTCAACGTCAGATTCTCTTCGTAATCGTCATTGACCTGCATTACGGGCGCTGTATCGCAGGAGGCCAAACACTCTTGCCGAAACAGCGTGAAGGTTCCATCGGGGGTCGTTTCGCCGGCGGTGATACCAAGTTTCTTCTGAAGGTGATCAATGATTTCTTCCGACCCGCACAGATTACAGCTCAGATTGTGGCAAACCCACAGCACATTCTTGCCGACCGGTTTCAAGTAGAGCATGGTATAAAAGGTTGCCACTTCCATAACCTGGGCCGGGGTCATTCCAATCAGGTTACCCACGTATTCGATCCCTTCGGAGGTTACATATCCCAACTCGCGCTGCA
>Ga0210094_1000022_pt1 | contig 32661 bp, 30 predicted proteins | sample Browns_TuleA_D2_FD_184854 | JGI IMG/M metagenome (GOLD analysis project Ga0210094, IMG submission 184854) | Wetland microbial communities from San Francisco Bay, California, USA, that impact long-term carbon sequestration - Browns_TuleA_D2 (SPAdes) | ecosystem: Environmental > Aquatic > Marine >... | reverse complement strand
GCGACGCTGATCTTCACGTTCGAGGTCTCGGCGAGGCCGACGGTCTCGAGCTCGTTCAGGCCCTTGTGAACGCGCGAGGAGAGCGTCCCGCCCGCGGCCGGGATCACGATGTGGTCAGGCGCGGCCCACTCGAGCTGCTCGACGACCTCGTAGGCGAGCGTCTTCGCCCCCTCCGCGTAGAACGGTCGCAGCGTGATGTTGGCGAACTGCATGCCGATGGTCAGCGCCAGCTCGCGGCAGGCACGGTTGGCTTCGTCGTAGTTGCCGTCGAGCTGGATCACGGCCGCGCCGAGCGCCCGGCAGGCGCGCGCCTTGCCGCGCTCGAGGTTCGACGGGTAGAAGACGTAGGCGGTGACGCCGGCCTTCGCCGCCAGCGAGGCGACCGCGGTGCCGACGTTGCCGGTCGAGACGCAGCCGATCTCGTCCTTGCCCAGCTCGAGCAGGCGCGCGACCGCCATCGAGACGACGCGGTCCTTGTAGGAGAGGCTTGGGCGCGAGGTGCTGTCGTCCTTCAGGTAGAGCTTCTTGAGGCCGAGCTCTGCGCCGAGCCGGTCGGCGTGGATCAGCGGCGTGCGGCCGCTGTAGCGACCGACGCGGGCCTGGGCCCGGGCGTCGACGATCGGCATCAGCTCCTCGAAGCGCCAGATGTTGATCTCGCGCTCGGCCGGCGGGACCTCGCTGAGACGGGTCTTGGCCAGCTCGTAGTCGTAGTCGATGTCGAGCCCGTTGCCGCAGCCGAGGCACTTGGAGGTCGTGTCATCCAAAGGCAGCCGCTGACCACAGTCTCGGCAGACCAGTTCGGTCGCGCAGGAACGAGTGCGGTCCTCTTGGCTCAACATGGCGAGATCTCCCTCCGGCAGAGTACCGAACAATCTTTCCTGTGTGGTCTGCCGGCGCCGGAAACGGAGTGGGCCCGCCCCCGGCGGTGTCAGCATCCGCGGGGCGGGCCCAATCTCCCGGCCTCGGCCTCCCCGGCCTCGGCCTGCGCGCGCCAGGACGGTACCAGGGCCTGACGCGCCTCTATCGCTGCGACCCGGCGATCTCGCCGGGCAAACCAGCGCCACGGCCCATTACATGGCCGCCCCCCCTCTCCGGGGGCCTAGCTGCCAGGGGCAAGAGGGCGTTCCGGCCGTCGGGCTGGGCAGCGCCGTGGGCTCGAGGTGGGGCAGCGCCGACGGCGCCGTCGCCTCCCGTCTGATCCCGATTCGGCCGGCATCTCGACTCATGACTGGACACTCCTCATCTGCCATCGCAAGGCGAGTCGCCCTACTGGGGTCTCTCCCCTCCGCTGGCGCTTGGTTGTCAGCGCGTCTAGCTATAACAGACGTGCCAGTACCGGTCAAGGTGTCTTGTGTAAATGGCGCAGGCCCTTTGAGAAACGGGCCGGATCGATTGCGCAGGAAGAGGTGCGGGGGCGATGGGTTACGGCGAGATGGGCCATAACCAGATCCGCGGCTCTTGAACTGACTCTCCCTTTTTGCCGTGCCAGGCGAGCCCCTCGTTAGACGAGACCCCGCCTCTTCACTGCGCTTGATCGTCAGCAATTCCATTCATAACAGGTTTGGGAAAACCAGTCAAGGTCTCTTGTCTAATTGTTTGAGAATCAGCGAGAGCCGGCGCCCGACGCCGCCGCGCCGAGGTCGAGCCGCTCCGGCCAGGACCCGAGGTCGACCGCCTCCGACCCAGCGTCGCCCTCATCGGCGAGGAGCAGTGCCTCGGCGATATGGGGCGCAAAGGGCGCCAGCACCCTGGCGAGCAGCTCGAGCGCCGCAATGAGCGCCTCGGCATCGACGCGGCTGAGGCCCCCACGGCGCTTGACAACCCGCTTCTCGAAATCCTGGATGCGCTCGAGCAGGCGGGTCACGTTGCGGATCGCCTTGTGCATCTGCAGCTCCTCGAGGTCCGCCGTGATCCGAGCCAGGCCGTTGTCGCACCACTTGCATAGACGGTCGCGCATGAACTCGGTGTCCGCCGCGGCCTCTGGGTCGATCGGCGCCTTCGCCGCAAGCTCGCGCCGCGAGCGGGTGTACTCCCAGAGGTTGTGCAGGAAGCGGCTGGCGAAGCGCAGAGCGCCGTCGTTCCAGTTCAGCGTCTTCGCCGGCCCGGCCGCGTAGAGGATCGCGATGCGGATCGTGTCGGCGCCGTAGCGCTCAACCAGCTCGTCGGGATCGACCACGTTGCCGAGGTGCTTGCTCATCTTGCGCCCGTCGGCGATCACCATCTCGTGGAAGAGGCAGCCGGAGAACGGCTCGCCCTCCTCCATGAAGGCGAACGGGCCGATGTCGCGCAGCGCCTTGGTGACGACCCGCTGATCGAAGACGAAGCCGCCGCTGTCGGAGCCGGCGACCAGCCGCTCGGAGGGCAGCCAGGTGCGCAACTCCGGGTGCGAGAACATCTCGGCGTCGCGTGCGTGCGGCGGCACCGCCGAGGGAACCCAGAGCCAGAGCGCGTCGAAGTGGCAGTCGAGCGTGTCGGTCTCGCGCCTCGCGGGCTCCCCGCAGCGCGGGCAGGCGACCTCGACGAACTCCGGCATCTCGGCCAACGGGTTGCCCTCCCCGGTCGGCTCGACGTCACGGGGCAGGACCACTGGGAGATCCTCCTCCGGCACCGGCACGGGACCGCACGACTCGCAGAGGACAATCGGGATCGGCGTCCCCCAGAATCGCTGACGGGAGATCGAGAAGTCCGCCGCCTTGTAACGAACGGCAGGACGTACGTCCGCCTTCGCCCCGGCGTCCTCGGCCGCCTCCGCACCGGCGAGCCGCGGCACCCGCGCCGCGACCTTGGCGTCCGCCTCATCGGCACTGGGAATTCCGAGCACAGCGGTCGGCCCGTAGCGAGCGTCGACCAGCGGCGAGACCAGGACCGGCAGCGCACCACCCGCGAACTCCGCCTTCGCCGCCAACCCGGTGTCGACAAGCGGCACGGCGGCGGCGTCGCGGGCGCTGCGCTCCCAACCACCCGAGCGCAGCTCGTCCAGCTGCTCGGCCACGGCGGCGTCGCCGGCCCAGGCCTCGACGTCGGGGTGGCGCGGCGAAAGCATGACGAAAGTCGCCGCGCCGAGCGAGTCGGCGTGGGGGCTGAAGACGGTGAGTGTCGTGCCGTCGACGTCGGCCACGTCAACCTCGACGCCGTCGCTGCGGCCGAGGATGTAGCGCTGGGTCGAGAGCGAGATCTCGTCCCAGGCCCCCCCCTCCTCCAGCGCCGCGAGGCCACGATCGTTCTCCTCCAGATACGGCGCGATGCGCAGGAACCAGGTTGGCCGGCGGATCAGGCGCACCTCGTTGTGGCAGCGCCAACAGCGGCCGTCCTCGACCTGCAGCGCAGCCAGCGTCGTGCGACAGTGGTCGCACCAGTCGACCGTCGCGTCGTCGCGGTAGATCAGCCCCGCCTCGAGCAGCTGCAGGAAGAGCCACTGCGACCAGCGGTATTGCGCCTCGTCGGAGCTGTAAAAGACGCGCTCGTAGTCGAAGGAGAAGCCGAGCCGCTTCATCTGCGTGAGCATTCGCTCGCCGCAACGCTCGACCCAGTCGGCTGGCGGGACTTTGCGCTCGATCGCGGCCATCTCGGCCGGCAGGCCGAATGCGTCGAAGCCGAAGCCGAAGAGGACCGCGTCGCCACGGGCGCGGCGGAAGCGCGCGTAGGCGTCGCCGAGCGAGTAGTCGCGCACGTGGCCCATGTGCAGCTTGCCGGAGGTGAAGGGGCTCGACGGCTTGATGTAGGCCCCGGCCCCGCCATCGTCGGGGAGCCGCGTGGCAAAAGCGTCCTCACGGTCCCAGGCCGCCTGGCGCTCGGCCTCGATCGCCGCCGCGTCGTAGTTGGGTCTTGCGCTTGTCATCTGCGGCCTTTTGCTGCCCGTCCCTGCCTGCCTCACGGGCGAGATAATTTGACCATTGCGCGGCGGGGGCTTATTGTCTTCGGGCGAGTCTACAAGTCAGATGGCCACCCACACACGGCCCCGGCGGCGCTTGCGACACCCCGGGGCCTGGCCGAGACCTGAAGAGGAGGTCCCAACATGACAGAGGGTAGAGCAGTCTCCGTCCTGGTCGACGGTCGGCTGGACGAACGCTTGGTCGAGAGAGCGCTGGAAGCCGCCGCATTCGCCCCAGAAGGGGAGCGCATTCGCAATGCGGTGGAGACAGTGGTCGACGTCTCCGAGCTGGACCCCGATGGCACGCGAGCGGCGCTCTGGGCGCTTCGCGGCGACCCGGAGGCGCAGGAACGCCTAGAGGCCTGTCTGGAGATGACCCCAGCCCGTGCGACTCTGGCGCTGGGTGCGACGATCCAGATCTGCTCGGCGGAGCTCGCTTCGCTCGAGCCCGACCTGCGCCAACGCATGCCCGAGCTGCTGCGCTGGCTTGAAGGCGGCTGGTAGGGCCACTCAGGCGGGCTTGCGGCCCGCGATGAAGACCTCGAACTGGCCCGCCTTCGGCGGTCGCGGCTTGCCGTTGCCGCGAAAGGCGCCCTCGAGCTCCATCCCGACCGAGCGGTAGATCTCGGCCAGCTCGTCGACCGAGTAGAGCCTCTGCCGGAACGGGATCGGCTCCACGCCCTCGAAGACCTCGCCGACGAGGATCGGCGTCGTCGAACCTTCTAAGTAGCGCGTGCGCGGTTCCCAGCGGTGGTCGATGAGTTCGACCATGCCACCGCCCGCGATCCACGTTTTCTGCGGCAGGTGGGTTTCCGCGTAGAGGACGTTGGGAAGCTGCAGAAGGTTGCCCCCACCCGGGCGCAGCGCGGCGGCGATCACCTCGAAGGTGCGGTGGTTCTCCTCTTCGGTCTCGAAGTAGCCGATCGCGCCGTCGTTGAGGTTGAGGACCACGTCGAACTCCTCGTCGAAGCCGAGCTGACGCAGATCCTCTTCCAGGAAGGAGACGTTCTCAACTCCCTCCTCCTCGGCGTCGCGGTTGGCGACCTCGAGGAGATCGGCGGCGATGTCGACGCCGACGACGTCGAACCCGCGGCGCGCAAGCTCGATCGAGTGGCGACCGGTTCCACAGGCGAGGTCGAGCACCCGGGCGCCGTCCGGCGGCTGCAGGATCGCGACCACGCGGTCGATTTCTCCGGCGGTCTGCTCGGCCCAGGGCCGATTGAGCGTGTGGGACGCAGGGAAGGCGGAGCGGTACCAGTCCTGCGGCACCTCGGTTGCGCTGGCCTGCTCCATTGCTCAGGAATATTAGCGAGCAAGGCCCAGACGGCGCCGGTCGGATCGTTAGGCGAACGTCCAGAGCTTGTTGCCGAGGAAGTTGAAGGGCATTGCCACCGCGACGGCGATCGCCTGCGCCGACAGCTCTCCCATCCCCGTCGACAGCAGCAGCGCTTCGAGGACGACGAGGTTGATCACGAGGGCGGCGAGGCTTACCGCGAAGAAGCGAACCGCCTGGAAGCCGGCGTGCCCGTCCCTTGCGGCGAAGGTCCAGTGACGGTTCCAGAAGAAGTTGTTGGTGACGGCGACGCAGAAGGCGCCGACCGCGGCGAGCGCCTGGTGCAGACCGAGCTCGCCGTTCAGCAGGGCGAAAACAGCCAGGTTGATCAGGTAGCCCGAGCCGCCGACGAGGCCGAACTTGACCAGCTGCCACCAGCTCGCCGGACGGCGAGCTGCGGCGCTCAGACGAATTGCGAGCTCGGAAGCGCTCAAGGACGTCCGAACCTTAACCGCGTCGGCAGCCAGACCGAGTGGAGATGCCGCCGCGAGGCTCGCCTAATCTTCCCCTCCATGCGGGTTCTCAGCGCCACCATCGTCGTCGCCTGCGCGGGGGCAGCCACGCTCCTCGCGATCCTGGCGCTCGATGGGGGCAAGGGCGAAGGGCGCGAGTCCAGTACACCCCCATCGAGCGCGCCCGGCGTCACCGTCATATCGCCTCGCAACGGCGCCCGACAGCACAGCCATGCCGCCGTCGTCAAGGTTCAGGTCTCCAACTTCCAGCTATCGCCCTCCCACTTCGGAGGCGAACCGCAACTGGGCGAGGGTCACCTGCGCTTCGGTCTCAATCGGGTGCCCGACTGCGTCGAGCCGGCGAAGCTGCAGAAAGCGATCGATAGCCCCTTCGGCAAGGGACGCCTCATCGGCCGGTCCTTCGACTACCCCCGATACGCGGGACCGAACGGGGTGCTTGCGCAGCGGATCGGCACGGCAGGCAGCTACTCGCCGGCGACCCGCCCCGAGATCTACTACCACGGCCTGCCCGCCGGCTTCTACCGGCTCGTCATCAACCTGGCTCAAAACGACGGCTCGACGACGCCCTTCCACGCGGTGACCAACTTCGAGATCGTGCCCAAGCCGGGACACGGGGCGCACTGCACCGGCGGCAAGGTCCCCAGCGCCAAGGCAGCGGCCTTCGACTGACTGACGTCCGGCGCAGAGAATTTGCAATTCCGTCTGATTCTGCGCGCCATTCCGTGCAGACAGATCGTTACGGTGCCATCATGGACACCATGCGGGAGCAGTGGACAGACGAGCGGCTCGACGATCTGAAGGACGAGGTCGGCACCCTCCGAGCCGAGATGAAAGATGAATTCCGCGCCGTCAGGGCCGAGATGAGGGACGAATTCAAGGCCGTCCGGGAGGAGATGCGTAGCGAATTCAAGGCCGTCCGGGAGGAGATGCGTAGCGAATTCAAGGCCGTCCGGGAGGAGATGAAAAGCGAATTCAAGGCCGTCCGGGAGGAGATGAAAAGCGAGTTCCGTGCCATGCGGGCGGAAATGAAAGCCGGCTTCGACTCGCTGCACCGGACGATGATCCAGTTCGGCGGTCTCCTGATTGCGGCGCTGATCGGGTTGATCGCGACGCAGCTCTAGCCCGCCACTGGGCAGCAATACTTCACTTTGTATAGTGAGGTCCGGGATGCGGACCTTCCGTCGTTTGCTCGGCTTCCTCAGGCCTTACAGACCCCAGCTCTGGGGCTCGCTGGCATTCGCCTGGGCGGCGATGGGGATGACGGTGCTGATCCCCTGGCTGATCGGACGAGCGATCAACGCAATCCAGGCGGGCGACAAGCCCGACCTTGCCCCCCTGGCCCTCGCGATCGTCGGCGCCGGCATCCTGCGCCTGGGGCTGACCTCCGTCCGGCGAATAGTCGCCGGCCGCGTCTCGCTGGCGGTCGAATTCGACCTGCGCGAGCGCTTCTACGGCCACCTGCAGCGACTCGAGCTCAGCTTCTTCGATCGCCAGCAGACCGGCCAGCTGATGTCGCGGGCGACGGTCGACCTGCAATCGATCCGCTTCTTCCTCGGCTACGGACTGATCTTCATCACCCAGAGCATGCTGACGATCGTCCTCGCCACGGTGGTGATGATCGCTATCAACCCGCTCCTCGCGCTGCTCGCCGTCCTCCCCGCCCCGCTGGTCGTCTACACCGCCTCGCGCTACAACCGCGTCTCGCGGCCCGCCGTGCAGGAGGTGCAGCAGAGGATCGCCGAGCTGACCGCGGAGGCCGAGGAGAGCATCTCGGGGATCCGCATCGTCAAGGCCTTCGCCCGCGAAGAACACCAGCTGCACCGCTTCCAGCGTGCCGTGGCCCGCGTCTTCGACCAGAGCATCTACTCGACCCGGCTGCAGGCGATCTTCTCCCCCCTGATAGGGCTGCTACCGCAGGCCGGCGTCGCGCTCGTGCTGCTCGTCGGCGGGCGGGCCGTGATCGACGGCACTCTCAGCCTCGGCAACTTCACCGCCTTCTACACCTACGCCGCGATGCTGGCCGGGCCGACGCGCATGCTCGGTCTCTCCCTTGGCATGGCCCAGCGGGCGATCGCCTCAGGCAACCGCCTCTTCGAGATCCTCGACCGCGAGCCACGGGTCGAGAGCCCGCCTGGAGCGCCGCCGCTGCCCGAGGGCGGTGGCGCGGTTGAGCTGCGAGACGTGACACTGCACTACAGCGCATCCGACATCGACCACGCTGGAGGGGGGTCGATGTCGGATGCGGCGTTGAGCGGGATCGACCTCGAGGTCGAGGCGGGCCAGACCGTGGCCCTGGTCGGTCCGTCGGGATCGGGGAAGACGAGCCTGGTCGCGCTCGTCGCCCGCCTCTACGACCCCAACCAGGGCAGCGTTCTGGTCGACGGCGCCGACGTGCGTGAGGTCGACGTGACTTCGTTGCGCTCGCAGGTGGCCTTCGTCGCCGACGACAGCTTCCTCTTCAGCGCCACGGTCGGCGAGAACATCGCCTACGGCAAGCCCGGCGCCAGCCCCGCAGAGATCGAGACGGCGGCGCGACGTGCCCAGGCTGACGAGTTCATCCGCGACCTGCCTGGTGGCTACGACACCGTCGTCGGCGAGCGTGGCCTGACCCTCTCCGGCGGCCAGCGTCAGCGCCTGGCAATTGCCCGGGCGCTGCTCGCCGACCCGCGCATCCTGATCCTCGACGACGCGACTTCGTCGGTCGACGCCACGACCGAGGCGGCAATCAAGCGCGGTCTGCGCGAGGCGATGACGGGACGCACCACGTTCGTGATCGCCCACCGGCTCTCGACCGTGTCGCTGGCCGACGAGGTGGTGGTCATGGACGGCGGCAGGATCGTCGACCGCGGCACGCATACCGAGCTGCTCGAGCGCTGCGGCTTCTACCGCGAGATCGCCGAGCACGGCCTCGCCGACGCGGTGTTCCTGCAGCGCGACCTCGAGCAACGCGAGGAGCTGGCGCGGCTGTGAGCGCAAAGAAGCACGGCAAGGCGCGCTTCGTAGCCGGAATGCTCTGGCCCTACAGGGGGCGCGTTGCGCTCGCGCTCCTGGCGATGCTTCTCGCCACCGCAGCGGGGCTGGCGCCGCCGCTGCTCGCCAAGGAAGCGATCGACGCCGGCATCATCCCGGGCGACGTCTCGGCCCTCAACTGGGCTGTGGCCGGCTTCGTCGCGGCCGCGGTGCTCTACGCCGGCGCCACCTACGCGCAGACCTACCTGGTCGGCTGGGTCGGCACTCGCGCATTGCAGGACCTGCGCGAGCGCATCTTCTCCCACCTGCAGTCGATGTCGATCGGCTTCTTCACCAGGAACAGACCCGGCGTCCTGATCTCGCGTCTGACCAACGACGTGGAAGCGCTCAACCAGCTCGTCTCTACCGGGGTGGTGACCCTCTTCTCGAGCGTGCTGACGCTGGCCGGGTCCGTCGTCATCCTGGTCGCCCTCGACCTGAAGCTGGCGCTGGTCACCTTCATCACCTTTCCCATCCTCGCCGCGGCCAGCGCCATCTTCCGCATCGTCTCCCACGGCGCGTACCGGGCGACCCGCGAACGGATAGCCGCCATCACCGCCTACCTGCAGGAGACGCTCAGCGGGGTGCGCCTCGTCCGCAGCTTCGGCCAGGAGCCTCGACACGCGAGCGCGATGACCGAGCTCAACGAGGCCAATCGCGAGGCCAACATGCGCACCGTCTATCTCAATGCGACCTACTTCCCCAGCGTCGAACTCCTCTCAGCGGTAGGCACCGCCGCGATCCTCCTCTACGGCGGCAGCCAGGCGATCGACGGCGCGATCCAGATCGGTCTCATCGTCGCCTTCGTCGGCTATCTGCAGATCTTCTTCGAACCGATCCAGCAGCTCTCCAACCTCTACACGACCTGGCTGCAGGGCGTGGCGGCGATGGACAAGATCTTCGAGCTGCTCGAGACCCCCACCGACATGCCCGACTCGCCGGGGGCCGTCGACCCGGGCTCGCTGCGCGGCGAGATCGAGATGCGCGGCGTCTGGTTCTCCTATGGCGGCGAGGACCAGTGGGCCCTGCAGGGCGTCGACCTTCACGTTCCGCCGGGCCAGACCCTGGCGCTGGTGGGTGCCACGGGAGCGGGCAAGTCGACCTTCGCCAAGCTGGTCGCCCGCTTCTACGATCCGCAGCGGGGCGAGGTGCTCGTCGACGGCCACGACCTGCGCGATCTGCGCCAGCAGGCGCTGCGACGCCAGCTCGGCATCGTCCCGCAGGAGGGATTCCTCTTTTCGGGCAGCGTCCGCGAGAACATCGCCTTCGGGCGCCCGGAGGCCAGCCTCGAGGAGATCGAGGCCGCAGCCGCGGCCGTTGGCGCCGGCGAGTTCGTCGCCGCGCTCCCCGACGGGATCGATACGGAGGTCGGCGAGCGCGGTGTGCAGCTCTCCGCGGGCCAGCGACAGCTCGTCGCCTTCGCCCGCGCCCTGCTCGCAGAGCCCCGCATCCTGATCCTCGACGAGGCGACATCGAATGTCGACGTGCGCACCGAGAAGACAATCGAGCGTGGACTGGAGCGCCTGCTCGCCGGCCGCACCGCGATCGTCATCGCCCATCGCCTCTCGACGATCCGCCGCGCCGGCAAGATCGTCGTCCTCGAGCACGGCCGCGTCGCGGAGGCCGGCACGCATGAGGAGCTGATCGACGCCTCCGGTCCCTACGCCCGGCTCTACGGGGCCTGGGAGGAGAGCTCAGCCGCCTGACGGCTCAGCCGGGACCGACGCCGCCCGAGCTGCCGCCGCCCGTACCGCCACCGGCCGCACCGCCCCCGCCCGTGCCGCCACCGGTTTCCGGCGCGACTCCCGGCGCTTCTTCGACCGCTTCGGGCGCTTCTTCCGCTTCCGGTTCAACCGTTTCGGGGACTTCAGCGCCCCCCGATTCGGATTCGCCGCTCGCGCTGCTGAGCGGCGTCGGGCCTTCTCCGCACTTTTCGAATCCGTATTCGTCGGCCGCCGCCTGAAAGGACACCAGGGCCGACGAGGCGTTCGCTTCGGCCGTTTCGAGCCCCGCCGCATCGCCTCGCTCCGAGGCGAGCTTGACTTCGTCCTCCGCCGTCGCCAGCGCTTCGGCCGCTGCGATGAATTCCGGATAGCCCTCCGATTCCTGCGGGGCGCCCAGGTTCTTCAGGCTGGCGACCATGCCGCCGTAGAGGCCGGCAGCTTGAGCCGCCGGCGATGTCGCGCTTTCCGCCGATCCTTCGACCGAGCCGACCGCTGCATTGACCTCGGCGCAGATCGCGTCCCCCTGCTCGATCAGCTGCGCCTTGGTCAGCGCGGCCGTCGTCGCCGTGGTCGTCGGCGTCGATTCGGTCGAATCGCCGCCGCCGCAGCCCGCGACCAACAGTGCGAGCACAGGCAGGACTGCGATCGATGTGCGGCGCGGTCTCAAAAGGGCTGCGCGAACCTAGCAGAGCCGCGCGACGCCGAACTGCATCAAATTCCCTTCCTGGCAGAAGGGGAATTTGATGCAGTTCGGAGAGATGGACGGAACTGCGCCCCAGGGACTCGAACCCCAAATTCCAGTTCCAGAGACTGGCGTGTTGCCAATTACACCAGGGCGCAACGCGAGGACCGAAGAATACCGGCGGCCGCGCACGACTTTGCTCAAGGGCCGATAGACGCCAGATCGCTGTCGGCGTCGGCGAGCCGTTCGCGGGCTGCGCTGACGTCGACGCCGTCGGCGAGCATGCGTCGCGCTTCGGCCAGGTCCTCGGGCCGGCCGACGCTGAGGGCGCCCGCCACACGGCCGTCCTTCAGGTACCAGACCGAGAACTCGCCGGCGTCGCGATCGCCGCGCCAGACCTCCTCGTCCCAGTCGTGGGCGGGACCGACGTACTCGAGGCTGGCCCAGTCGGCGAGGTCGCTGAAGAAGTAGGGGACCACCTCGTAGTTCGCGTCGGCGCCGAGCATATTGCCGGCCGCGTGCATGCCCTGCTGCATCGCCACGTCCCAGTGCTCGACGCGCAATCGCCGTCCGTGGACGACGCTCTCGTAGGAGCAGCAGTCGCCGGCGGCATAGATCCCCTCGGCCGAGGTCTGCAGCCGCGCGTCGCAGGCAATCCCGTTGCCGATCTCGAGCCCGGCGCGTTCGGCGAGCATCGTGTCGGGCCGCACTCCGGCGCCGACGACGACGGCGTCGCACTCGATCGCCTCGCCGCTCTTGGTCAGGACCGCCCGCACCCGGCCGTCCCCCTCGAAGGCCTCAAGCTCCTCGCCGCCGAGCACGGTGACGCCACGCGATTCGAGCTGCTCCTGGAACCAGCGCCCGGCATCGGCCCCAAAGGTTCGCGAGAGCGCCACCTCCTCCATCATCACGATCGTGCACTTCGTCCCGCGCGCGGCCAGCGAGGCGGCGACCTCGGTGCCGATGTAGCTGCCGCCGACCAGGACGACGTGCTCGGCCGCCTCGGCGTCGGAGCGGATCGCATCGGAGTTGCCGTAGGCCCGCAGGTAGTGGATGCCCTCGTTCTCGGCTCCCTCGACGCGCAGGATGTTGACCATCGCGCCGGTCGCGAGCAGCGCCTTCTCGAAGGAGACCTCCTCCCCGCCCTGCAGCTTCGCGGTGCGGGCGCCCGGGTCGAGCGACATAACGTTGACGCCCGTGCGCAGATCGACGTCGTTCTCCTCGTACCAGCTGGGCGGGTTGACGTAGGCGTCCGAGCGCTCCGTCTCGCCTCGCAGATACTCCTTGGAGAGGGGAGGCCGTTCGTAGGGGGGCTCCGGCTCACGCCCGACCAGCACGATGGCGCCTTCCGCGCCGCGCTTGCGCAGCTCCGCGGCGCAGCTGGCGGACGCCATTCCGCCGCCGACGAGCAGAAACTCGGCCTCGGTCATCCGCCCCCCTCAGGCGCCGGCGCCGTTTTGGTCTGGGCCGAAGAGCTCCTTCAGCTGCTCCTCGTGGCCGGGGTCGAGAACCGCGAGCACCTCGTCCCCCGCTTCGAGGATCGTGTCGGGACCCGGGACGAACCCCTTGCCGCTGCGCAGCACTGAGATCAGCAGGCTTCCTTCCGGCATTTCGAGGTCGCCGACCCGCCTGCCGGTCACGCCGGAGTCGGCGCCGAGCAGCATCTCGATGATCTCCAGCTGCTCCTCCTGCAGGTCGAGAAGATGGACCAGGCCGTACTGGGGCACCTCGTGCTCGAGCAGGCGCAGGATCAGATCGGTGGCCGAGACCGACGGCCTGATCCCGAGCAGATCGAAGTGGGGCCTGTTCCGCGGATTGTTGACCCGGGCGATGATGCGGTCCACCTGGTACTTCTCGCGCGCCACCTGGCAGATCAGCATGTTGTCCTCGTCGTCCCCGGTGACGGCGATCACCATGTCGGCGCGCTGGATGCCGGCGCGCTCCAGAACCCAGAGCTCGGAAGCGTCGCCGTAGGTGACGCTGTGCTCGAGCTCCTGCTCGACGGTGAGGTAGCGGCGGCGGTCGCTCTCGATCACGGTCACCTCATGCCCCTTCTCGAGCAGCTCCCGCGCGAGGTTCCAACCGACCTTGCCCGCTCCGACGACGATGATGTACATGGCCCTCGCGCCCCCTACGCCGTTTCCGCCGGCTCGGCACTCGGACCGGAGCCCGAACGCGGCGCTCCTTCGCGGACCGCGCTCTCGAGCATGTCGATCGCCACGCGGGTCGGGCAGACCGTGTGCAGACCCTGTCCCTCGTACCACTCGGCGCGTAGCGGGTCGAGGATGCGAGCGATCACGGTCGGCACGTTGTAGCGGCGCTGGGCGATCTGCGAGATCACGATGTTGGTGTTGTCGCCGTCGGTGGAGGCGATGAAGGCGTCGGCGCGCTGGATGCCGGCGGCCTCCAAGGCCTCGGTCTCGAGGCCGGCGCCCACCGTGAACTGCCCCCCCAGATCCTCCCAGCCCTTCTCGAGGCCGACCTCGAGACGAGCGTGCGACTCGGGGTCCTCGTCCAGGCAGGACACCTCGTGCCCCTCGCGCAGCATCGCGCGGGCGACGGAGGAGCCAACCCGACCACAACCGACGATGAGGATGAACATGGGGCTGAGTCTAGTCAGCGACGGCCGGCTCGGGCTCGGGCTCGGACTCCGGCGCCTGCTCGGGAGGGGCCGTGAGGAGGACACGGCAAGGCGCCTTCTTCAAGACGTACTCCGTGGCGGCGCCGATCTCGGCCGGCTTCGCCGCCCCGATGCCGCCAAGGCGCGCTCCGCCCTTGATCCTGCTCGGCGGCTCGCCGCCGATCACGATCGCCTCGGAGCCCTTGCGACGCGCCGCCTCGACGATTCCGGCGCCGACGTCGCGGGCGCGGATCACCTCCGCAACCACCTTCACGTCCTCGTACTCCTCGCCGACGTCGCTGGCGCGCTCCAGCGCCCGCCGAGCCTCCTCCTCGACCTCGGGCGGCAGCTCGGCGTCGAGCGGCATGGTGAGGGGGACTTCGACCACGTAGGCGACGTCGAGACGCGTCTCGCCTCCCTCGTCTCCGGACTCCTCCTGCTCCGCGGCGGCAAGTCGGCCCGCGGTGGCGACGATGTCGTCGTCGAGCTTGGTGCCGAAGACCGGCACGAGGATGTGGCGGAAGGCGACCTCGGGCACCTGCTTGGTGAGCGCCCGCTCGCTGACCGAGACGCGCTTGGTCAGGCTCGTTTCCTCGACCACCTTGCGGTAGACGACGTAGAAGAGCAGGCCGAACGTCATCCAGCCGAGGCCGACCCAGCGCGCCTCCTCGTGGTAGGCGAGGACGCTGACGAAGGCGAGCGCGGTGAGCAGCGCAGCGGCAATCGCCGGGAGCGGCAGCCGGGCCCCGCGCCACTCGACGTCGAATGGAACCCGGAACGGGCGGGGCCGGTCCGGGTCGACGATCCGCAGCCGGATGATCGAGAGCTGGGCGATGGTGATCGCCAGCGTCGCGCCGAAGGCGTAGAGCCCCGCGAGCAACTTGACGTCGGTCGGCGCGACGAGGCCGATCGCGACCACGCCCGAGATCGCGATCGCCACGTGCGGGGTCGCATGGCGACTGTTCAGCTTGCCGAGCCAGCTCGGAATCTGGCGGTTGATCGCCAGCGTGTAGATGTGGCGCGAAACGCCGAGCATCGCCGTCGTAACCGCCCAGAAAAGCACCGGAGTCGCGACCAGGGCGACGAACCATCGCATCGCATCGGAGACCCAGAGCGGGTGATAGGCGGAGACGACACCGAGGATCGGGGCCTCGACGAATTCGTTGCCGAGCGCCGTCTGGGGCCCGTCGGGCCCGGCGACCACGGGAACGGCCATCAATGCGATTGCGGCCATTCCGGCGTAGACGAAGGGGACCGCGACCGCGCCGAGCGAGACGATCCGCTTCAGGTCGCGCGGGTGGACGTCGATGTCGGGCGCCAGGTCGGACGCCGCCTCGATCCCGGCATAGGCCAGCATCGCCACCACCGCCGCGTAGATGACATCGTGGAAGTCAGGGTTGGCGAATAGGTCGATCTGGTCGGTGAGGCGGTCGGGGTGGAAGACGGTGAGCACGCCGACGACGATCACCGCCAGCTGCAGCGCGATGTCGGCGAGGGCGAGGATCGCCAGCGGGCGCTCCCGCCTCCGGCCGGTGACGTTGAGGACGTTGAGCAGGCAGGCGGCGACGATCACCGCGCCGGCGATGCCTATCTCCCAGCCGGTGTCGGCGAGGTCGCCGCTGATCGGCTCCAGGTAGTGCGGCACCGAGATCGCCGCCAGGGCGGCGACGATCAGGTAGTCGATCAGGATCGCCCAGCCGGCGACGAAGGCGATCAGCTCATTGAAGGCGTGGCGGGCGAAGCTGGAGGAGCCGCCGCGCTCACGCAGCATCGCGCCACCCTCGACGTAGCTGAGCGTGGTGAGGACGAAGAGCAGGCCGGCGGCGAGGAAGATCAGCGGCGTCAGGCCGAGGCCGCGGTCGGCGACGACGCCGAGGGCGAAGTAGATCGAGAAGCCGACCGCGGAGTAGACGGCGACGAAGAGGCCGGGCACGCCGAGGCCGCGGCGCAGGAGCGGCTCGAGGCGGGGGCGTTGTTCTTTCTCAGGCATGGGCATTTACCCGCGGGTCCTGCGGAAGACACCCGCTATCCAGAGTCGTCCAACGCCTACCGCGATAAAGAGCACTCCGAGCAGGGTGCCCATCGAGAGGGGGCCGCCGCCGCTGGCGAAGGTGCGGACGAGGACGATCAGGCCGAGGGCGACGAAGACGAGCGAGAGGACGCGGACAGAGCCGCGGTAGATCCGGTCGGCGGAGTCCACGCCTGCGATTCTAGGGGCGGCTGGGAGACGACGATGACCCGGCAGGGACGCTCGCCGAGCACGGTCTGCAGCGTCTTGTCGTAATGCGGGCGACCGTTGCGGTAACGCAGGCCGACGACCACCGCCGCGGCTTTGATCATCTCCGCCTCGTCGGCGATCGAGTAGCCGGCCTGGCCGGGCCGCACCCGCTCGACGTGCCCGGTAACCCGCTGGCCACCGATCAGCTTCGCCTGCTCGATCTTGGTCTGCGCTTCCGATTCCTGCTCGGGCAGCTCGGCGTCGAGCGCCAGGTGGGGGGGGACCGTGAGCATCGAGTGGACGTGGATGCCGCGCCGGCGCTTGGACGCCAGCTTGACCGCGGTCGCGACCATTTCCTCCGAGAAGGGCTCGTCCTCCTCGAAGGCGACGAGGACGCTGCGGTACTCGATCTCCTCCACCCCGAGAGGCTCGGGCAGCAGCACCTTGACGGTCTCGGTCAGCGGCAGCCGCTGGTTGCGGCGGTAGAGCACGTAGACGGCGATGCCGAGCGCCATCCAGCCGAGGCCGACCGCGAGCGTGCGCGGATTGAGCGCCATGACGACGATCCAGGCCGCGAAGGTGCCGAGCCCGCCGAGCACCGCGGTCGGCGGCACGTCGACGCCGAAGGCGCGGATGTTGAACGCCGGCTTCCACGGCCGCTCCACATCGCCGTGGCGGCGTCGCAGCTGGATCACCGCGATGTGCGCGATCGTGAACGAGAGCATCGCTCCGAACGAGTAGAGCGTCGCCAGGAAGTCGGTCTTTCCCGGGATCAGAGTGATCATCGCCACCGCGCCGAAGACGAGGATCGCGATGTAGGGGGTGCGGTAGCGGGGGTGGACCTGGCGCAGGCCCTCGGGCAGCTGGCGGTGCTGGCCCATCGAGTAGGTGAGGCGCGAGACGCCGATCAGGCCAGCGTTGGTCGCGATCAGCAGGATCACCGCCGCCAGCACGCCGACGTAGAAGCGCAGGACTTCGGTCGGCCCGGAGCTGAGCCCGAGGTTCTCGACGATGCCGAGGATCGGGTCGTTGGCGAACTCGGTGCCCAGCGCCGTCGTGTAGTGACCTCCCTGTTCCACGACCGGCATCGCCGAGAGGGCGACGACCGGGATCAGCAGGTAGAGGCCGAGCACCGCGGCGACGACGAGCGCCACGCTGCGCGGGATCGTCCGCACCGCTTCCTTGGCCTCCTCGGCCATGTTCGAGATCGTCTCGATGCCGGTGTAGGCGATCATGCCGACCGCAATGCCGAGCGCGAAGTCGCTCCAGGTTGGCGCGACGCCGAGGTGGACGTTGTCGACGAGGATCTCCGGGCTGAGCACGAGGACGACGCCGATTCCGACGAGCACGATCTGGGTCGCCAGGTCGGCGATCGCGAGGACGAGGTTGAGCCGGGCCGACTCCTGCGAGCCGCGGATATTGAGCACCGCCAGGCCGACGATCACAAAGCAGCCGGCGATGATGTCGCCCGGCCCATGGCCCAGCGGCTCCCAGAAAACGGCCAGGTAGTGCGGCACGAAGTAGGCGGAGATCGCGACCGTGATCACGTAGTTGAGCATCTGGCCCCAGGCCGCGACGAAGCTGACCAGCTCGTTGAAGGCGTGCCGCGCGAAGCTGGAGGAACCGCCGGCCTCGGGGAACATCACGGTCGCCTCCGCGTAGGTGGCGGCGGTGCAGGCGAAGATCAACCCGGAGACGACGAAGGCGATCGGGGTGAGGCCGAGCGCGAAGGCGGCGGTGACGCCGAGCGCGTAGTAGATCGAGGAGCCGACGTTGCCGTAGGCGGCGGCGAACAATGCGCCGACGCCGTGGACGCGGCTCAGCGACTCGTCGCGGGGGATCCGCTGCGCCATTCGCTTCCTCTCGGGTGGGGCATCTAGGCCGAATATACGTGCGTCGCCGGTGCCCGCCGCACGTGCTCTGGCCCGAGCTCGGCGGGAGAGGCACAGCCGCAGAGGGCGAGTGCCAGCTCCAGCTCGGCCTGCAGCAGCTCCAGGACGCGAGATGCGCCGGCCTCACCGCCGACCGCGAGGCCCCAGAGCGCGGGTCGGCCGACGAGAACGGCGTCAGCGCCGAGGGCGAGTGCAATCGCGACGTCGCCGCCCCGCCTGATGCCGCCGTCGACGATCACCGGCGCCCGGCCCGCCACCGCCTCGACGACCTCAGGCAGGGCGTCTGCCGTGGCAAGGGCGCAGTCCAGCTGGCGGCCCCCGTGATTGGAGACGACGACGGCCGCGGCGCCGTGCTCGACCGCCAGCTCCGCGTCTCCGCCCGTCAGCACGCCCTTGACCAGGACGGGCACCTCGCTGGCGGCGGCGAGGGATTCGAAGTCCGACCAGCTCAGCGCCGGGTCCATCAGGTCGAAGGTCTCCTCGATCGTCACCGCCCGCTCCGATCCGAGCGCCGCTTCGACGCTTGGCACACCGAGGCCCTCGGGGATCTTGAAGCCGGTGCGCAGGTCCCGCTCGCGGCGGCCGCCGCGGGGGGTGTCGACGGTGACGACGACCGCCTCGAATCCGGAGGCGACGGCCTCGTCCATCAACGCCCTCGTCACCCCTACGTCGCGGAAGCAGTAGAGCTGGAACCAGCGCCGACCCTCCGGTACTGCCTGCGCTAGCTCCGAGGGTCGGGTCGTGGCCAGGGTCGAGAGGCACATCACCGTCCCAGCGGCTGCAGCCGCCCGCGCCATCGCCACCTCGCCACCGGGGTCGACGAGCCGCTGGTAGGCAACCGGCGCGACGAGGATCGGCATCGACACCTCGCCGCCGAGCACTGTCGAACGGGTCTCCCACTGGCCGAGCCCGGCGAGCGCGCGCGGCCGCAGCCGCCACCGTCGCCAGGCGTCGCAGTTGTCGCGCAGCGTCACCTCGTCGCAGGCCCCGCCGAAGAAATAGCCGGCGACGCCGGCGTCGAGCTTCTCGGCGGCCGCCTTCTCGAAATCGGAAACGCAGATCAACCGATCCACGTCCGCGACCCTAGCCGGTTCGTGCTCGCGACCGCGACGGCTGAGAGGATCGCGCCCGTCCAGTCCAGCCAGCGTGCCAGAGCGCACCCACCCACCGGAGGAAGCAAGTGGAGCAAGAGCAAGACAGCCGCCAGTCCTGGATCCTGATCGCGATTGCCGGACTCGGCCTGGTTCTCGGCATCATCGCCCTGATCGTCGCCTTCAACGCCAAGAGCACAAGCGACGACGCGGCCAGCGAACAGTCCGTCGAAGCGGTTTCCACCGAGCTCTCCAACCTGGTCGACCGGCTGGGGATCGCCGAGACGAGCCTGGAAGGCGAACAGGCCTCGCTGCAGGGCTCGGCGAAGGAAAACCGCAACGCCACCAAGAACCTCTCCAACCGCCTCGACAAGTTGGAGAAGGAAACTGAAGAACTCGACGCCAGCGCCGAACAGACGGCGAAGCTGACCAGGCAGGTCGCCTCGCTCGAAGCACAGGTCGAAAGCCTCGACACCCGCCTGACCGCCACCAACGAACGGGTGACGAACCTGAGCAAACGCGTCAACGGCCAGTAGGGGGACTTGCGCCTGCGCCTATGCAGCGCTAAAGTTTCGGCCAGGTGTATATATCCACACTTGAACGGCCCCGGGGTGCTCCCGGGGCCGTTTCTTTTGCGGCCTGCTACTCCTGCTCGTCAACCAGCTTGGAAACGAGCGCCAATAGCGCTCGCATCAAGCCGGCGTAGGCCAGAAGCACAGCCGCCGTGTTTATATCCACGACTGCCTAAGAATCTGGCCGCGCAGATTCGCCCCTTCTTCCGGGGGAGGGGCATCCCCACCCCTCCCCCAGCTGAACCTAAAAGTGAACGATCGGGATGATCAGGATCGCGACGATGTTGGCGACCTTGATCATCGGATTGATCGCCGGCCCCGCCGTGTCCTTGTACGGATCGCCGACGGTGTCGCCGGTGACCGAGGCCGCATGAGCCTCGGAGCCCTTGCCGCCATGGGCGCCGTCCTCGATCAGCTTCTTCGCGTTGTCCCAAGCGCCGCCGCCGGCGGTCATCGAGATCGCTGCGAAGAGACCGACGACGATGACTCCGATCAGCAGGCCGCCGAGCGCGTCGACGCTGAGCAGGCCGACGATCACCGGAATCGCGATCGGGATCAGCGAGGGCAGGATCATCTCCTTCTGCGCCGCAGCGGTGACGATGCCAACCGTTTTGGCGTAGTCCGGTTTTTCGGTCCCCTCCATGATCCCCGGGTGCTCGCGGAACTGCTCGCGAACCTGTTCGACGACCTGGCCGCCGGCACGCCCGACCGCCTCGATCGCGAAAGCGGCGAAGAGGTAGACCATCATGCCCCCGATGATCAGCCCGATCAGCACCGCCGGGGTGGTCAGGTGGAAGAGGCTGTTGAGGTCGAAGCCCGCCGGCGCCTCGTCGCCGAGTTCGCTCTTGAACGCCGAGAAGAGCACCAACGCGGCCAGCGCGGCGGAGCCGATCGCGTAGCCCTTGGTCACCGCCTTGGTCGTGTTGCCGACCGCGTCGAGCGGATCGGTGACGTTGCGCACCTCCTCGGGCAGGTCGGCCATCTCGGCGATGCCGCCGGCGTTGTCGGTGATCGGCCCGAAGGCGTCGAGGGCGACGATCAGCCCGCAGAGCGAGAGCTGCGCCATCACGGCGATGCCGATGCCGTAGATGCCGGCGAGCTCGTTGGCGCCGAGGATCGCCAGCGCGATCACCAGCGCCGGCGCCGCCGTCGACTGGAAGCCCTGCGCGAGCCCGGCGATGATGTTCGTCGCGTGGCCGGTCTCTGAGGCGTCGGCGATCAGCTTCACCGGCCGGAAGCGGGTCGAGGTGTAGTAGTCGGTGATCACGAAGAGCAGCGCGGTGACGGCGACGCCGATCACGGCACAGAGCCAGAGGTCCGTGGTGGTGACGGAATCGGCGGCGGCGCTGAGCCCGAGGCGGACCGGGTCGCTCATCAGCCAGTCGGTGATCGGGTAGAAGGCGGCGATCGAGAGGACGCCGGAGACGATCAGGCCCTGGTAGAGGGCCCCCTCCACGCGGTCGGACTTGGTCCGCACCGAGAGCGCGCCGACGATTGAGGCGAGGATCGCGACCCCGCCGATCACCAGCGGGAAGATCGCCACCTCGCGCGAGAAGTCGCCGCCCGATCCGGTGAAGGTGAGGACGCCGAGCAGCATCACGGCGACCGAGGTCACCGCGTAGGTCTCGAAGAGGTCCGCGGCCATGCCGGCGCAGTCGCCGACGTTGTCGCCGACGTTGTCGGCGATCACGGCCGGGTTGCGCGGGTCGTCCTCGGGGATGCCGGCCTCGACCTTGCCGACGAGATCGGCGCCAACGTCAGCGGCCTTGGTGAAGATTCCGCCACCGAGACGGGCGAAGACCGAGATCAGCGAGCCGCCGAAGCCGAGGCCGACGAGCGCGTCGACCGCCTCCTTGTCGGAGCTGCCGGTGAGGACGAGGATGCCGTAGTAGCCGGCGACGCCGAGCAGGGCGAGGCCCACCACGAGCAGGCCGGTGACGGAGCCGCCCTTGAAGGCGACGTCGAGCGCGGGCGGAACTCCGCCGCGCGCCGCCTCGGCGACCCGGGCGTTGGCACGCACCGAGAGGTTCATCCCGATGAAGCCGGCCGAGCCGGAGAGGATGCCGCCGAAGACGAAGCCGATGGCGGTCTGGTAGTCCTGAAGCACCCAGAGCACGATCGCGATCGGCACCGCGACCGCGGCGATGATCGTGTACTGGCGGCTGAGGTAGGCCTTGGCGCCTTCCTGCACCGCGCCCGAGATTTCCTGCATCCGGTCGTTGCCCGGCGATCGGGCGAGCAGGCGCTGCGTGATGATGAGTCCGTAGACAACGGCCGCCCCTGCGCATACGAGCGCAACGACGACTCCGTATTCGGTCAGAAAGTCGGTCAAGTCAGTTCCTCCGGCTGAGTTCTAAGCGGCGCGGGAGTCTATCTACGTGCGCCGACATCGGCTGTGTAAGTGCGTTTCGTCTCCGCGACGGCGTCTCTGTAGATGTCCTCTATCGAGACGCCGGCATCGAGGGACTCGCGCGCGCGCTGGGCGCCGTTGCGCGCGGGCAGATCGACCTCGATGCCCAGCTGGGCCCGCGCCGGCTCACACCAGGCGAGCAGCCCCTCGAGCGCCGCCGCCGCCTCGACCTCGGCCCCACGCCGAAAGTCGATCAGGCGGCCGCTCATCCCATGGCGAATCGCCCGCCAGAGGTTCTCCTCGATCTCGCGGTCCGCCAACAATCGCCCCCCGCCCCCGTAGCCGCCCTGGTCGTACTCGACCGCGGCCTGGGCGATGCAGGCGGCGATCAGGCCGGCGAGGGCGAAGGACTCGTCGCCTCGCGTCTGCGCGTCGCAGATCCGCACCTCGACCGTGCCGAAGGCGTGGTGGGGACGCACGCTCCACCAGAGCTGGGTCGACTCCACGACCGAGCCGGTGCGCTCGAGGGTGTCGATGAAGCCGGCGTATGCGTCCCAGTCGCCGAACGGGCTGGGGATGCCGCAGCGCGGGAAGGTGCGGGTGAAGATCTCGGTCCGCACGGTGTGCAGGCCGGTGTCGCGTCGGTCGAGGAAAGGCGAGTTGGCCGAGACCGCGAGCAGCAATGGCAGCACCTCGCGCATCCGGTCGCAGACGGCGATCGCGCGATCCGGCCCTCGCACGCCCATGTGGAGGTGCATGCTCCAGGTGTTGTTGCGCTGGGCGACCCAACCGAGTTCGTGGCGCAGCCGGTTGTAGTGAGGCGTGTCGATGATGCGCTGGTCGAGATAGTCGGCCCAGGGGTGAACGCCCGTCGCCCCCAACGCCAGGCCCATCCCGTCGACCAGCTCGAAGAGCCGAAGGCGGCGCTCGCGCTGCCGGGCGATCGCCTCGGTGAAGGTCTCGGCGCGCCCCGAGCGGATCTCGATCTCCGACGCGATCAGCTCACCGGCGGCAGACTCCGCCAGCACCTCGTCGCGCCGGCAGGCCGCGTGGACGTCCTCGAAGCGATGCTCGAGCTCGAGCGTCGCCGGGTCGAGGATCGCGAACTCCTCCTCGAGGCCGACGGTGAAGTCAGTCGAGGACTCGAACGTCTCCCGAGCGAGGTCGAGGTCGAGGGACAAGTCGTTGCCTCAGGTCAAATAGAAGTAGAGCGCGTAGAGCAGGTCGACGGCCGGGCTCGATGCGTGAACCGTCACCTCCGGCGGCACCTGGAGCAGCTGCTCGGAGTAGTTGAAGATGATCTTCACCCCAGCCTCGACGAGGCGATCGGCAACCGCCTGAGCCGCGGCGGCGGGGACGGCGAGAACGCCGACCACTATCTCCTGATCGGCGACGACCGCGCCGAGCTCGGCGAAGTCCCGCACCCGCAGGTCGCCGACCTGGGTGCCGACGACGTCGCTGTCGACGTCGAACATGGCAACGATCTGGAAGCCGTGGTCGGCGAAGATGTCGGAGCTGGCGATGGCCTGGCCGAGATTGCCGGCGCCGAAGAGGGCGATGTTGTGCTGGCCGGAAGTGCGCAGGATCTTGCGGATCTCGCCGACCAACGACTCGACGTTGTAGCCGACGCCGCGCTTGCCGAACTTGCCAAAGCCCGAGAGGTCGCGCCGGATCTGGGTCGGGTTGATGTGTGTGTACTCGGAGAGTTCCTGCGAGGAGATCGTCTCGCGGCCCATCTTGCGCGCCTGGGTGAGGACCTGCAGGTAGCGCGAGAGGCGCGCGGCCACACCGAGCGAGAGGCGCTCGCCGTCGACGAGCATTGCCTCTGTCACCTCCGCCTCTTCAACCGTGGCGCTCACGAGCCCACAGTATCGAGCCTCGCCCGCACGGCTGCCTCGTCGAGCGCCAATTCGGAGACGACCTGCCCTTCCACCTCTATTACTGGAATTTTCTCCAGCATTTGCCGCAGCAGCGAATCCTCGCTCTCGATGTCGATCTCGTGCAGCTCGAAGCGATACCCCTCGGCGTGCAGCGCGACCAGCGAATCGACCGCCTCGGCGCAGAGGTGGCAGCCGGGCCGCATGTAAACCGTGATCTGCATCGCCCGTCACCGCCGACGGGCCGATACGTCAAGGCCACCTTGACGTATCGGCCCGTCGGCGGGTGGTTTGGTGGGGAAGGCGTCGTAATCGAGGTAGTCGGGATAGGGAATCGCGTCGGAGAAGCGGGCCGCCGAGCCGATCATCGCTGCGTTGTCGGTGCAGAGCTGCAGCGGGACGAGCTTGAGGCGGACGCTGCGGCGCGCGCAGAGGTCTGCGACGGCCGCGCGCAGGGGACCGTTGGCGGCGACGCCCCCGCCCAATGCAACCGCGCGCCACTCGTCGCGCTTCAACGCCCGGTCGAGCTTGGCGACGAGCTGGCCGACCGCCGCCGCCTGGAAGCTGGCGGCGAGATCGGCACGGCGCTCGGCCACCCCGTCGTCGCCGAGGTCTCGGCACAGGTAGGCCAGCGCGGTCTTCAGCCCGCTGAAGCTGAAGTCGAGACCGGGGTCGCGGCTCATCGCCACCGGCAGCTCGAAGGCGTCGGGGTCGCCCTCGCGGGCGACCTTCTCCAGTGCCGGCCCTCCCGGGTAGCCGAGCCCGAGCAGGCGGGCGACCTTGTCGAAGGCCTCACCGGCGGCGTCGTCGAGGGTCTGTCCGAGCAGCTCGTAGGCCGCGTGCTCGCGCACGCCCGCGAGCAGCGTGTGGCCACCGCTGGCGACGAGGCAGACGAACGGCGGCTCGAGCGGGCCCGGCTCGAGGAAGTTGGCGGCGACGTGCCCCTGCAGGTGGTCGACCGGGATCAGGGGCAGGCGGCGCGGCGCGGCGATCGCCTTGGCGGTGCTGACGCCGACGAGCAAGGCGCCGATCAGCCCCGGCCCGACGGTGACGGCGACCGCCTCGACGTCGTCGAGGGTCGCCCCTGCCTCGCGCAGCGCGGCGTCGACGACTGGCGCGGTCAGCTGCAGGTGGTGTCGGGAGGCGACCTCGGGGACGACGCCGCCGAACTCGGCGTGCGCGGCCGCCTGCGAGGAGATCGTGCTGGCGAGCACGCGCGGGCCGTCCAGCACGGCAGCGCAGGTGTCGTCGCACGACGTCTCTATCGCGAGGATCAGTCGAGCCACATGATCAGCGCGTCCTCGCCGTTGTCGCGGTAGTAGCGAGGCCGCACGCCGGCCTGGCGGAAGCCGAGCTGCTCATACATCGCGATCGCAGCGTCGTTCGAGACCCGAACCTCGAGGGTGAAGGGAAGACGGCTCTCTCCCTCCTCAACCAGACGCGAGATCAGGCTGCGAGCGACGCCGGTTCGGCGTCGCTCGGGCGCGACGGCGACGTTCATCAGGTGCCAGACCTGGTCGTAGCGCGAGCAGACCAGGTAGCCGAGCAGCTCGTCGTCGACGCTTGCCGCCAGGCAGATCCCAGACGGCTTGGACAGCTCCAGGACGAACATCGCCAGCGACCAGGGCGCTGGGAAGGAGCGGCGCTCGATCGAGATCACGGCCGGCAGGTCGCTGTAGGCGAGCCGCCGGATCGTCACCGCGCCCGCGCCGTCAGTCTTGTCCCTGGGAATTGTCTCTGTCACGCCACCGCTCCGCGTCGGGGGGCCGCAGGTAGATCGGCTCGAGCGCTCCCTCTCCGGCCTTCGCTCGCTGCGCGATGGCGCATATGTGTCGCGCCTCCAAGCGATGGATCGGATCGGAATCCTCGGGAATCTCGGCGCCGCCTCGCGCCAGCTCTTGACGAAATCGTATCGCCCCCGGGCCGCCGGCCAGGGGCGCGGTCCCACGCTCGGAGAGCTGCTCGGCGAGCCCTTCCGGCGCAATCGCGAACGGCTCCCAGGGGCGCTCGCCCTCAGGGGCGAAGAGCGCGGCGAACACCTCGCCGCGGCGGGCGTCGAGCACGGCAAGGCACTCCCTGCCAGGCTCGGCTGCCTCGCGCAGCCCTCGCCCGAGCGCGTCGAGCGTGCCGACGCCAACGGCAGGCAGGCCGGTGCTCGCCGCAAGCCCATGCGCCGTCGCGATCGCGATCCTGATGCCGACGAAGGACCCGGGGCCGAGGCCGACCGCGATCCGCCCGACATCCCCCCAGCCGCCCGCCGCCTGTGCCACCTCCTCGACGGCGCCGAGCAGCGCGGTCGAGTGACGCGGTCCGTCCTCGGCGGGACCGATCGACCGCTCGGCCAGCACCGTGCCGCCGCGGATCGCGGCGACCGCGGTGTCCGCGGTCGCGGTGTCGAAGCCGACGACCGAGATCTCGGTTGGACTTCGCTCAGCCAGCGATCCGGAAGGTGAAGGCGCCTACCCGCTTGCCACTGACGAACCAGGTCACGCGGTGCTTGCCGGGAATGTTCGAGGTGATCTTGTTGACGTAGAGGACGTGGGCTTCGGCTTGCTGGGCTTTGGCGCAGATGTGTTTCTTCGTCGGAAACCTGACGCAGATGCTGTAGCGGACGTCCTTCTTGAGGCTCTTGAAGAAAGCGCCCTTCTTGCCCCGCTTGGGGCAGCGATGCGACGGCCGAGCGGTTTCGGCGATGCCGCAGGCGACGTAGTGCCTGTAGGCGGCGGCGCCCGCCGAGGCCGGTGTCAAGCATGCGATCGCGGCGATCGCGGCAAGGACTGCGATCATCGTCTTGGAACCCCTCATCCGCCCTCCTCCTGGGTCGATTTCTCGCATCGGCTCGATGCTACAGGCACGCCCTCTGGAACACGGCTATTCGGGCGCCGATGCGGCGGGAAGCTCCACCTCGCGGCGCTCGTCGCCGAGGTGGGCGAGGCGCACCGGGACCGTGCGGCGACCGGCGAGCTGCGGCAGGGCCATTGCGGGCCACTCGACGAAAGCGACGGCGCCAGGCCCGAGGTAGTCGTCGAGCAGCGCCGGATCCTCCGCATCGAGGCCGTCGAGCCGGTAGAGATCGAGATGGGCGATGGGAAGCCTGCCACCCTCGTAGCGCTGCCCGATCGTGAAGGTCGGCGAGGTCACGGGCCCCTCGACGCCGAGCGCCCGGCAGGCGCCCCTGATCAGCGTCGTCTTGCCGGCGCCGACCTCGCCGCTGACCACGACCACGTCTCCGGGGCCGAGATCGTCGGCCAGCCTCGCGCCGAGCGCTTCGGTCTCCGCGGCCGAGCCGGTGGTGACCGCCGTCATCCGAAAAAGCCGAGCTGCTCGTCGGTCGGCTGCGGCTCGGGGTCGGGCGGCTCCTCGACCTCCTCCTCGTCCTCCGCGGTCGGCGCAGCGCCAGGCGCCGGACCCGCCAGCAGCTCTGAGATCAACCCGAAGTCGGCCCGCAGGGTCTCCTTCACCGAGGGCGTCCGCAGTGCCGCCGCCGGGTGGAAGAGCGGCAGCAGGAAGACGGTGCGACCACCCAGCTCATGCACCTGCGGCGTGCCCCGCACCCGCGTTATCCCAGTCGGGTTGCCGCTGAGCAGCTTGGTGGCGAAGTTGCCGAGGGTGCAGACGACCTTCGGCTCGATCAGCCTGACCTGATCGAACAGGTAGGGCCTGCAGGCCTCGATCTCGAGCGGCTGCGGGTCGCGGTTTCCCGGCGGGCGGCTCTTCAGCACGTTGGCGATGAAGACGTCCTCGCGCGACATTCCGATCTCTTCGAGCAGCTGGTTGAGCAGCCGCCCGGCCCGGCCGACGAACGGCAGGCCCTGCCGGTCCTCTTCGGCCCCCGGCGCCTCGCCGACGAACATCAGCTCGGCGTCGGCGTCGCCGGCGCCGAAGACCGCCTTCGTCCGCGTCTCGTGCAGGGGGCACCTCGTGCACGCCTGCACCTCTTTGAAGAGGGCGACCAGCTCCTCGCGCCGCTCCTCCGCGCTCGCCATCAGAGCTCCCCCGCGGCGCGCTTGCGCTTCGCCTCAGCCAGCCGCTCGCCGCGTGCCGCTTCCCGCTCGCGCCGCTGCGATTCACCCGAGCGCACCTGAGCACCGCGCGGCCGGCGGCTGGGCGGCGATACGGGCGAGAGCAGGCGTCGCGTGCGCCCTGCACCACAGGCCGGACACGGGATCCCATCCGTCCCGCTCGCAATCAACTCCTCGAAGCGCTCGCCGCACTCCTCGCACTCGAACTCCAATACGGGCATCTCCACACGCATCGTAATCTCGCTATCGCTAAAATTTCCTTGTGCATTTGCCGCCGCTGTGATAAACAAAGCGTGCGCGGTTACGGGGGCTCACGCCCAGCGGAAGAACCGTGGGAGAGACAACGGTGCCGCCGGCGCCCAGACAGGGGAGAGACCCATGAAACGCATCAAGATGCTCGGCCTTGCGATCGCCGCGACCGTCAGCATGACGGCACTCTTCGCATCGGCACCCGCGAACGCCGAACCGACCGCGCTATGCGACATCAACGAATACCCGTGTCCGGTAGGCCACCGGGTATCGGGGGCAACCCTCGAACTGTCGTCCGGCGCCGTCTGGAGTCTCCACACCACAAAACCGACCCTAACGATCTTATGCTTATCGACCGAACTGGCAGTAGAAGGCTTAGAACCCGGCAGTCCCCAGTATTTCCATCGGGCCTCCGAAGCACATACCAGCTGCGGGACAACCAAAGAACACAATAATTGCACCGTAACTGCGTTTTTCGAAGGCGCCGAATTTGAACTCCTGAAGACCGATTCGAACTTAGGTCAACTCACACCGACCGGGGGCGAAACGTCCGTGGAATGCACCGGCCTTCCAAAAATCGAATGCACCTACAAAGACGCAAGCGCAACCTATCATTTCAAAGGCGCAACCAGCGGCGGCCACGGGATGGTCAGCGCATTCGAAGAACCCATCGAAGCTGCGGGAGGAAAAACGTGCCCCGAAAAAACGATCCTCGGCGTCGAACTCGAATTCACGGAAGACGTGTACCTTGGCGGCGAAATACCTTCCAAAGAAGAAGGCTATGGGCCGGACAACCCGGGAGATCCATACCTGTGCAAAGTCTGCAAGGGCGACCCGTTCGATACCGCCACCGGCAACCTCACGGAGACTCAGACCGATCTGTCGCTCAACGGCAGGGGACCGAGCCTCGCGGTAACGCGTTCCTACAACTCCCAGCTCGCCGCCAGCCAGCCCTCCGCGGGGATCTTCGGATACGGCTGGACGGGACCCTACAGCGCCTATCTCGTCGTCGATGAAGAAACGGAAACGGCAACCGTGCACCATGACAATGGCTCGACCACCGTCTTCTTCCTCAGCGAAGGGCAATACGTCCCCGGGGCATGGTCCCAGGCCACCCTCGCAAAAGAAGGCGAAAACTACGTCTACAAGCTCCCAAGCCAAGAAACGCTCGAATTCAATAGCTCTGGCCAACTCATCACAGTCACTGACCGCCACGGTAATGCCCTCACGCTCACCTATAAAGAAGGCAAGCTGGAAACCGTCAAAGATGCCAGCAGTCGTGCGCTTACATTCGCGTATACGGAAGGCAAGGTGTCGAGCGTAAAAGACCCAATGGGTCATGAAGCTAAATACACGTATGAATCGGGCAACCTCAAAAGCGTGACCCTGCCAGGGGACGAAGCCGCCCGTTGGAAATTCAAATACGACGGCTCGCATCGATTGACTGAGCTCACCGATGGCCGCGGCAATACTACGACAAACGAATATGACGCGTCCAGTCGAATCACGCTTCAAACGGACCCGCTTGAAAACAAACGAAAACTGGAATACGGCGGAAGCGGCGAAATCAAGGAAACCTCTATTACCGAGCCCAACGGCTCGACAACCCTTGAAAAGTTCAATCAGGCCAATGAGCCGATCGAAGTGATTAGGGCATACGGCACCGAACTCGCTCAGACCCATAAATACGAATACAACAGCACGCTCTCGCTGGTCAAAGTCACAGATCCAAACAATCACGTCACGACCTTTGGCTACGACGCTGAAGGCAACAGGACATCGAGGACCGATGCCAATGAAAACGAAACGAAATGGGTCTACAACAACGCCCATGAGCTGATCGAAGAAGTTACACCCGGAAAAGAGACGACAACGATCACGCGCACCGAAAGCGGTGATCCAAAAACAATCAAACGCTCCGTGTCCGAAACGGAAACCCAGGAAACCAAATTCAAATATGGCGAAAATGGCGACCTGGAAGAAGAAACCGATCCCCTTGGCCATGCGACAAAATTCGAATATAACTCCTACGGCAACCGGACAGCCACGATCAACCCGGCCGGCGACAAGACGACATGGACATATGACGAAAGCGGCCGAGCCATCACCGAAGTCAGTGGACGCGGCAACGCGGAAGGCGCCGAACCCTCGGAATTCGAATCCAAAACTGAACGCGACGCCCAGGGACGCGCGATCAAAGCAACCGACCCGTTGGGTAATGAAGTCACATACAAATACGACGCCAATGGAAACCTCGAAGCCTTAGTAAACGGCAACGGCAATACGACAACCTATACCTACGATGCCAACAATCGCCTCATAGAAACCAAAGCTGCCAACGGCGACCTCAAAAAAGCCGCCTACGATTCGGAAGGCAAAGTTAAAAGCAGGACAGATGGCAATAGCAAAACAACGACCTACGCACGCAACTCCCTTGAGCAGGTCACGAAAGTCACCGATCCCCTGGAACGCACAACCACTCGTAAATACGACGCAGCTGGGAACCTAAAAGAAGTTCAAGATCCAGAAGAACGCAAAATCACCTACAGCTACGATCCGGGTGATCGCCCTGAAGAAATCAACTACTCCGATCCGGAAACCCCTGACGTGGTCTTCAAATACGACAAAGACGGCAACGTCATTGAAATGACCGATGGGTCTGGAACGACCCAAAAAGCATATGACAAACTTGATCGGTTGACAGAAGTTGAAGATGGCAATGAAGAAGTCGTGGAATACACCTACGACCTCGCCAGCCATATTACTAAAATCACCTACCCCAATGGTAAATCCGTTACTCGCGCGTTTGACAGCGCCGGGCGCTTGGAAAAGATCACGGACTGGCTGGGCGGCGAAACAACAGTTGCGTACAACTCCGACTCAAATACGAGCTCGATAACGTACCCGGCAGAATCGGAAAACAAAGACGAATACACGTATAACGAAGCCGATCAGTTGACCAAAACAACGATGAAGAAGGGGGCGGAAACCCTTTCGTCGATTGGCTACGGTCGCGGCAGCGTGGGGCAGGTCACCTCGGCAACCCAGACCGGTCTGCCCGGAGCCGAAAAACCCGAATATGAATATGACACGAGAGAGCGGCTGAAAAAAGGGGCTGGCACCTCGTTTGGCTACGACGCGGCCAATAATCCCACAACGGTGGGAGCCAGTGCGCTGAGCTACGACGGCGCGAGTCAACTCGAAAAAGCGGGAACGACCGAATACTCCTTCAATAACATGGGTGAGCGCACCGAAGCAATCCCAGCAACGGGTCCGTCCACCAAATACGGCTTCGACCAGGCGGGCAACCTGGCGTCGGTCAAACGCACCGAAGAAGGTGGAGTCACAAAAATCGAAGACGCCTACACCTATGACGGCAATGGGCTGCGCGCCTCAGAGACGATAAACGGCGTGACAACCAACATGACCTGGGACACGTCGGATGAACTCCCACTTCTTCTCTATGACGGGGTCAACTACTACATCTACGGTCCATTCGGACTCCCGATAGAGCAGATCTCTTCGGAAACGCCCACCTACCTGCACCACGACCAGCAGGGCTCGACTCGCCTCCTGACCAACTCCGAAGGCGAAACAGAAGGCACGTACACGTATGCTCCGTTCGGCGCCGTCGAAGGGCATATCGGTAAAGCCTCGACCCCCCTGGGCTACGGCGGTCAGTACAGAAGCGAAGACACAGGCCTCATCTATCTGCGGGCGCGTGCTTACGATCCATCCACGGCCCAGTTCATGAGCGTTGACCCACAGGTGGCGCAATCCGGGGAATCATATGCGTATGCGGAAGACAACCCGGTAAACGTGGGTGACCCGACCGGAGAATTAGTGTTCGGATACGGATACGGAAATATCGGCATTCATATTGGAGGATTCAACGCTGGCTACACGGGGCCCTTCGGCTACGGCCCGGCCTTCTGCCCGTTCGCCTGGCCTTTCAACAACCCTGCAGAGAACGCCGCCCTGAACGCGTACTGGATGGCCTGGACCGCCTACTGGAATGCATGGATCGCCTACTGGAACGCAGTTGCCGCTTATTGGAAGAATGTCGCCGCCGCCCTGAACCCCGGTCCGCCTCCACCGCCGCTAAACATCGATGGGGAGGACCTTGATGCAGTGCAGCGCCGCTAAACACGGGGAAACGGCCCTGTGGATATCGGCGTCTCCGTGCCAATGCCCGATGGGTCTGCTGCGCTTGCTCTACGCGACGCCGGGTCCGGTGTCCGCCGACGATGCCGGTTGTGGCAGGGCAGCCAAGAGCTCGCGAGGCAGGTGGCGACTCGCCTCCCATACCTCGAAGCCCATCAGGTGGTCGTCCCCGGGTTCCGTTCGATCAGGCCCCATTCGTGCTCCTCGCTGACCGTTTCCCCCGGCTCGATCACCACCAGCGCAATGTCGACCTCGGGGTCGTAATGAATACGCATCGTCATCCGAGGGTAGCGCTCAAGGCGTTCTCTCGCTACACGAGCCATGCACTCACAATCCTTGCTGCGCCCAAATCAGCGCCGTGCGGATGGTCATAGACGACAACCAGCCTCCGGCCTTCGGTCGTGTGCCCACTCACCCTCCACTGCGCCCGGCCGCGGTTGATTGCCCGCTCGGCATGGCGGGCGGCCACCAGGCGCTCGATCTCGACCTCAAGTCGTGGAGTGCCTCAACTCCC
>Ga0210094_1000021_pt1 | contig 33759 bp, 34 predicted proteins | sample Browns_TuleA_D2_FD_184854 | JGI IMG/M metagenome (GOLD analysis project Ga0210094, IMG submission 184854) | Wetland microbial communities from San Francisco Bay, California, USA, that impact long-term carbon sequestration - Browns_TuleA_D2 (SPAdes) | ecosystem: Environmental > Aquatic > Marine >... | reverse complement strand
CAAGCGCCTGCTGGTCCGCGTGGTCTGGCGGACACTCAGAAGTGCCGGTGAGCCCCGTCCTTCTCCCTCTCTTTCTTGATCTTGGAGGGGGAGATCCTTGACACCGTTGGCTCACATAGGAGAGACCCGAACTGGTGTTCGTCTTCTGGACGAATGTTAGGAGGCATTCGAGGCGCTTTTCGGACGTATAAGGCAATGGCATCCGCAGGAATCAAGCTCGACGCCGAAACGGTGGAGAAGATCGCCCGCCGGGTGGTCGCGTTGCTCGAACGGCAGGGACTCCGAAATCGCGAGCTGATCGACGCGACCGAGTTGGCCAGTCGCTTCGCGATCGAGCGCTCTTGGGTCTACACGCACGCCATCGAGCTTGGAGCGGTCAAGCTCGGCAACGGGGCCAAGCCCAGGCTTCGGTTCGATCCCGAGATCGCCGCGCGGGTGCTGCGGAAGGTTGGCGAGGTACCGGCGGCTGACCCGCCCGCCCGCTCAGGTAAGCGGGCGGGTCCGCCTCGGGGATCGAAGGGTCGAGGGGAGCTGCTTCCTATCCACAGGCGCGGAGAAAAGGACTCGCCCTCAGCGGCGTAGCGAACGGATGGCTCGCAAGGCAACCGGGCAGGTGGTCCAACGGGACCGTCGCGGCGGTCGCACCTTCGCCCTGCGCTTTCAGGCGTACGGCAAGCGGCGCTATCTCAGCCTTGGCACCGCCGAGCAGGGCTGGACGAAACGCAAGGCCGAAGACGAGCTGGCGAACGTGCTGGCCGACGTGCGGCGAGGCATTTGGAAGCCGCCGCGATCAGAAGACGATTTGGAGGGACCGCCCGCACCGACGTTCCACGAGTTCGCCTCCGAGTGGTTTGCGACTCGCCGCCACGAGTTCGCCGCCCGCACCGTCGAGGACTACGAGCTGGCGCTGACCCACCACCTTCTGCCGTTCTTCAAGGACCATCGACTGACCGAGATAACCGCCCAGGAGGTTGACCGCTACAAGGCCACAAAGGTTCGAGAACGGGAGCAAGAACTGGTTGAGCGACCGCTTTCCAACCGGACGATCAACAAGACGTTGACGCGGCTCGGCCAGATTCTCGACGCCGCCGTCCGCTACGACCTGATCGCCTACAACCCGGTCAAGACCAAGGTGGAGAAGTTGAAGGAGGCCGAGCCGAAGCGGACTCGGTTGACGGGCGAGCAAGTCCAAGCGCTTCTCCAGGCTGCCGGACCACACCGGACGCTGCTCGCCACCGCGATCATGGCCGGGGGGTTGCGAATCTCCGAGCTGACCAATCTGCGTTGACGCGACCTCAACCTTCGCGACGGCCTGCTCAACGTCGCCGCCTCCAAGACCCCCGCCGGCATCCGCCAGGTCGTCTTGGAACCGGAGTTGGTGCAGCTCCTCCGTGAGCACAAGGACGCGGTCGAGTGGACCGAGCCGGACGACTTCGTGTTCGCAGGCCGCATCCGCGAGAAGCCACGTGAGCGCAACACCGTCCGCACCCGCATTTTCTACGCAGCCGTCAAACGGGCGAGCGAGCAGCTTGTCGCCGAAGGGCGATCCCCGATGCCGGACGGAACCACGTTCCACTCGCTGCGCCGCACCTACGCAGCGCTGAGGGCTGAGCGTGGCGAGCATCCAGCAATCACGGCGGCGCAGATGGGGCACCGCGATCCGCGCATGACGCTGCGGGTCTACACCGACGTGACTGGAGTGAAGCCCAAGACGCGCCTCGGGTGGCTATTGCGCAAGGAGCCAGGCGAGCGGGGCCAAGATTGACTCTTTTGACCGATGCGGGAGCGCACCCTAGAATCCCGGCGGAGCGCGCCATCTGAGTTCGCATCTCCGTCGATCTGTCTCACGCCAAACTGATCGTGCGTCCGACCAGGCTCCTCAAGGTCAGGCGGCCACCGACCTGGGTGCTGTTACTGGGGACCTGCTGTTGGTGCTGCCTGGATCTGATTGGGCCTTCTATATGTACTCCAGTTAGGCGTTTCGGGCTGGGCTCGTCTGTTCATTCACTGGCGAAATATGTGCGATGATTAAGACATGAGCAGTTCAGAGATTGCAGATCGTCAGTTCACAGTTGAGTTCTATCTAGCGCGCAGCAAGAGACCCGCTCTCCCGCTGGGACGTGGCTTCCTCCAGGGTCGTAACCAGCAGAACCGTCCGATCCCGGGCCCGCTGAGCTATTTCGTTCGCAGGGGACGCGATACCGCCCTGGAGCAGTACCTGCTCCTACACGCCATCGCGAGCGGGGAAACCGAGGGCTTTGACGTGAGGCTCGGCGCCGCTACCTGGGCGCGCGCAATCGGTGGCTATTTCGATCCGGACACGGGCGTGATTGAGGACGCAGCACTTCACGCCGTCTCCCGCAACTGGAGCTTCCTTCGGGAAATCAAGCTCATCGAGACTCAGCGGATCGGCCGCAAGGTGAGAGCGCGGCTCCTTGCCGATGACGGATCCGGCAAGCCCTACAAGCATGCCGGTGCGGGGATGAAGGGAAAGAAGCTAAGCGGACCCGGGTACTTCAAGCTCCCCTACGAGTACTGGCGGCAGGGCTGGCACCAAGAACTCACCCTGCCCGCGAAGGCCATGCTTCTGGTTGCCCTCAGCCACGGCGACGGGTTCACTTTGCCATACAACAAGCTAGCTGAGTGGTACGGCATATCCGCGGCGAGCGGGCAGCGCGGCCTTGCGGAGCTAAGAGACAGAGGACTCCTTCACCGCGAGCGTCATCGTCGCCGCGACCCGGAGTCCCCAGTCGGTTTTGCCGATGTCTACCACTACCAACTGCTTCCCCCGTTTGGTCCCAACGGCGAGGCGTCGAGCGCCCAACCAAAATTCTGGAAGGGACCGGCTCCGACCACGAAGAAGAAACGGCGTAGGACGAAGGCCGGGCGGACGAAATCCAAACGGGAGTCCTCGTGAAACCCGGGCGTGGCGAGCCCGCTTCCCTGGAGACTGCCATCGCTGGAGCCACGCTCGTCCTCTCTACCCTCAGCTTCCTGTTTGGCTCCGCAACCCTCGGCGTGCTCGCCTTGGTGGTGGGCGGCATCTCATTCGGACTCGTGCTGGGAGCCAGGAGGGCCTGATCTAGGCACCAGTGCCCGTGGGCAAAGGGGGTCTGGGGGCGAGACAGCGACCGAGAACGAGCCCGAGAACCGCTCAAATGCAGGCACTTCGAGATACGGGAGCGACGGGACTTGAACCCGCGACCTCCGGCGTGACAGGGAGCCTTTCTCCCTGCAAATAGGCACTTTTGTGCCTAGCCGGGTCGGGGAAAAGCAGTCTCGATAGGTCTCGATTCGGCGGGGTTGGTACCCAAGTTGGTACCCAAGCCGCCGAGCGCCACGGGAACCCGGTGCATGAGGGCGGAGCGCTGGACAACGGACATGCACTGGGTTCCTCGAGACCACGGAGGCAACGAGATGGCAGTAGACCCGCAGGACACCGGCGCTCTGATCGTGCGCGAGTACAAGGGCACGCCCTTCTACGAGGCGAAGTGGCGGGACTCGACCGGCGCCCAGCGCAAGCGGCGGCTCGGCCGAGCCTGGCTCGAACGGGGGCCGGACGGCAGCTGGGTCCGGCGTCGCGGCCGCATCCGTCCCGGCTACCTCGACGAGCGCCGCGCCTACCGCGAGATGGCGGCGATCATCGAGGAGCACGAGGAGGAGCTGCGTCGCACCAGCCCCGAGCAGCGCGAGGCGACCTTCGCCGACGCGGCGACGGCGTGGCTCGAATACGTCGAGCACGAGAGGCGGATCAAGCCCTCAACGCTGGCGCGCTACCGGTCCCTGCTCCGGCCGCCGAGCGGAGCCAGGAAGCCCCGCACCCCTCGCCTCGGGCGCCCGCCCCTGCTGACGCCCTCGCGGATCATGAGCGAGTTCGGCGAGGACCGCCTCGCCGACGTCACGAGCAGCAAGGTGCGGCGCTTCCTCGCCGTGCTGGATCGGGAGGAGCTCAGCGCTCGCACCGTCAACGTCTACCGCCAGGTGCTCCACTCGATCTTCGAGTACGCGCGGCGAGGCGAGACCTTCGGGCTGCGCGACAACCCCGTCGCCGGCACGACGAAGCGCCCCGAAGAAGGCGCGCGCCCGATCGAGACCTTCGAGCCCCAGGAAGTCCGGGCGGTCGCCGCGGCGGCGCGGTCGGGCCTTCACCGGCGCCGGCCCGATCACGACTTCTCGGCGGAGACGAACCGCGAGTGGGACCGGGTCAACGAGCAGGACGGGGCGCTGTTCGTCTTCGCCGCCTGCACCGGCCTGCGCCTCGGCGAGCTCTGCGCGCTGCGCTGGTCAGACGTCGACCTCGACGGCGGCTTCGTCGTCGTCTCCCGCGCGATGTCGGCAGGTCAGGAGCTGAGCACCAAGTCGCGCCGGGCGCGAACGGTGCCGCTCGCCGAGCAGGCCCGGGCCGAGCTGAAGCGGCTGCAGGCGCGAGGTCGGTTCACGTCCCGAACCGACCATGTGTTCTGCAGGCCCGACGGCGGCCCGCTCGATCGCACCGCGGTCCGCAAGCGCTTCATCTGCGCCCAGGAGAAGGCCGGCGTGCGCGTGCGTCGCTTCCACGACCTGCGCCACACCTTCGGCAGCCTCGCCATCCGCCGCTTCGACCTCGTCGCGGTCAAGGACATGATGGGCCACGCGAAGCTGACGACCACGGAGCGCTACCTGCACTCCAAGCCACGCCCCGACGATGCCGCAAAGCTGACGAGGGTCTTCGAGTGAGGCCGATTGTCTGCGCCGGGACGCCGGGCGTTGCGGCAGGATGGCGCGATGCCTGAGCGCCCAGCGACGATCAAACGACTCGATTCTCTGCTCAGCGCAGCGATGATCGCCCACGAGACGATCTTCGAGATGCACCGCAGGCTGATCGCGGCTGACCGGGTCTGGCTCATCGGCACCCCCAGCCAAGACGCCCAACCCGATTCGTCGAATAGTCCTTATGGCCTAGTACCTTGGTACTATAAAACTGTTGGCCGAGCCCTCATCCCCCAGCACTCCGCCGCCCGGCGTAGTCCGGCCACTCCCCGAGAGGACGGATCGCGACTGGTTCGTGCGAGCGATCATCTTGATCGTGATCGCCACCTGGGCGGCAGGCGCCGGAGCTCAAATCCTGATGCCGAATCGGTATTCGGAGCCATGGTGGATCCACGTCATCGCGCTGTGCACGATCTCCTACGCGCTGACCGGAAAGTTTATGCACTCACGTCTGCCAGCGATCCTCCATGTGAACTTGCCGGGACCGAGCTCATGATTCCCGCCGCGGCAATCTCCAACCTTGGTCACAGCCTCAGCAACCGACTCCTGGTCTGTCGCGCCAGCCTTGAGGCTTACCGCTCGTCCCCATACCGCCCTGACGTTGATGCGGCGGACATCGAGGTCTGCGCGGACCTGATTAGGGAGATATCGAGCATCCTCGCCGAACTCGGACCCGACTCCGGCGAGATGACGAAACGGGACGTGACCGGCATCCTCCACCGGCTGGGCGGCTGCATCGGCCTCGCGCGGGCGCACATCGCGCTCACAATCGACCCGCAGGGCGAGGAAGAGGTATGGCTCTCTCTGCAGGAGATCGACGAACACCTGGCGGCCGTGGGGGCGATCATCGCCGACTTCCGGGCCGAGTGGATCGAGGGGTCGACGAGGAGCCTCCGCGAAGCGATCATGCGGGCGACAGTCAGCACCCCCGGGGTCGAGGTTTCACTGTCCGACGACCCGGCGTTCGACGAACTGGCGGCGAGCAGGTTCGTGCGCGAATTCCTCGACGAGGCGCTCGCTAACGCGCGGAAGCACGGGCGGCCCGCCATCACCCTTGCGGCCGACCACGTCGATGGCAAGGTCTCGATTCGGATCGGCGATCGCGGATCGGGCTACGACCCTGTTCGAGTGAAGCGTGGGCACGGGATCCGCGTGCTGGAAGATTCCGCCGCCGCGCTCGGCGGAGAGCTGGTCGTCGAGGCGAATCCATGCACCGTCACCCTCCGCTTTCCCGTCGAATCCGTCGAATGAGCACGCCCACCGCTGTAGACGACCCCGTTCGCGTCATGCTCGTCGACGATCAGGACGCGGTGCGAATCGGCTGGAAGGAGCTCCTCGAGCGCTCACCCGGTTTCACCGTTGTCGCGGCGACCGGGTCCGGCGAGGAGGCGACGGAGCTCGCCGCACGCCTCGCTCCGGACATCTGCCTGGTGGACCTGCGGCTCGCCGGGCTCGCGGGCCCGCCCCTAGTCGAAGCGCTGCTGAACGCCGCGCCGCGGACGCGCGTCGTGATCCTCACAAGCTTTGGCGAACCAACCGACATCATCGCCTGTCTCTCCGCCGGCGCCAGTGGCTATCTCTCAAAGGACACCGGCCCCGATGAGATGCGGGAAGCCCTGAACGTCGTCGTGGCCGGAAAGCACGTGTACGACTTTGGCGAGACGTTGCGGCCGCTACTGTCGACGCTCGGCGAGCGGATGGATGCCCAGACTGCCTCGGCCACTCTGACGCCTCGTGAGATCGACGTCCTCCGCTGCGTCGCCGAGGGAATGTCGAACGCGGAGATCGGCGAAAAGCTGGGAATCGTCGAGCGAACCGTCAAGAACATTCTCAGCACGGCGATGCGCAAGCTGCGCGCACCCAACCGGACCGCGGCGGCGATGCTCGCCCTCGACGAGGATCTGATTTGACCACCTCAGAGCGGGTACTCGTCGTCGATGACCTCCCGGACTGGTCTGAAGCCATCGCCAGGTTGCTACTGCAACGAGAGGGGATCGGAGAGGTGAGAACCGCAGCCAGCCTCGATGAGGCGGAAGCGGCAATCGACTCCTTTGAGCCAACGGTCGTGATCTCCGACCTACGCCTGTCCGCGGAGGACATCGAAGACCTTTCCGGCCTCGAGGTGTGCCGCATCGCCCGGGAGAGGGATCCAACTCCGAGGCTTTTGGTCGTGACCGGCCACAGCACCGTTCAACTCGATCGCCGGCTCCTCGAGCTCGGAGCGGAAGTCTTCGACAAGTCGATGCTGGATCCGGCCGAGCTGGTTGACGCCGTTGCCCGGGTGCCGAGGCGCACGTCCATGTCGCGGGCCAGCAGAAGCTCGTAGAGATTCTCGCCCCGCTCAAGGATGCCGAGGACATCCTCACGGTCGAGCACGATGATCACACGGTGGGTGCTCTGGAAGAGTCGCGCGATCTCTCCTCGCGCATCGCTCCCCCCCGCGCCTGAGACGCCGGCCGGCGAGATGACTATCCCCACCTTCGCATCCGCGCCCTCCAACTTCTGGGCGAAGTCCCTGACCGCCGAGGCGTCGAACTTCTCGGCCCTGTTACGGCACTCTAGGAGGACATGGCCTCCCCACTCCTGGCAGAGGGTGCCGGCGGCCGCGGCTACGCGAAAGACGGCATCGATCTCCGCAGTCTCGGTCCGCACCCGCTTCTTAACGAACGTCAACAGCGAGATCCCCGACAGAAGCTCGATCCCGAACTCCTCGAGCGCATGGCCCTTCTCGACGCTCGAGTCCGCCGCCATCGCCTGCCTCCACGTTCTGGCGAGCGCCTCCCGATTGCAGCTAAACAGCGCTTCGCCGGGATTGTCCACCCCGCGCAGCTCCAACAGGAGGCAACGGAACGCGGCCAGGTCGAAGGTCTTCTTCTCGAAGATGCCGCGAAGCGTCAAGTCGAGGACGGAGTACTCGACGGCAAGCGTGTCGGGTGGCACATAACCGCTGACCAAGACGAGGTCCGCTCCGGGTACTTGCCCGGCGAGCCGCTCGGCGATCGCTATCCCCGATAGCCCGCCCAAGTTGTCGTCCAGATTCGGGTCGAGGAAGACGACATCGTGTCCACGCAGGACCGGCGCCTCGACCTTACGCAGTGCTTCCTCCCGATTCCAAGCCCAGTCAATCTTGAAGCCGGCGCTCAGAAGCTCGTCGCGTAGAATCCCCTGCCAGTCTCGATTGTCCTCGATGACAAGCGCCGTCGAATCGACCTCGGTGCGCACGGACGCCGCGCCTTACCGGGAGAAGCTCGCTCGACTCCGGTCCGGGACCTCGGCGACGATCCCGGCCAAGCCACCCTTCCGGCGCTCTCGCAGTGTCTTCCCTAGCGGGCTTCCGACGTACTCGATTACCTCTCCACCATCGAGCGCCGCCTGCAGCGGATCCTCCTGACCGAAGGCGATGACTACCGCCCGCCCGATGGCTCGGCTCCAGAGGACTCCCATGCCAATCCCGGAACGTCCTCGCTTCATTACCCGATCTCCCTCGTCGCCTCCGACCACGGGCAGAAACGGCTCGAAGAGGTGTTCCAGGAACTCATAGAGCCCGGCCGCACCCCTCTTGCCACCGGTCACTTTGAGCATTTCGTCGTCCCAGTCCCAGACCGTCCGGCGTCCCCGCAACACGTCCGGAACCCTGTCGTCCTCGATCCGCGCGGCCTGGTTGCGCGCGTCGGTGCCCTCATCGACGAGTGCCTGAATCTCCTGTGGCTCAATCGTTACCTTGTCACGGGTATCGAACGCGCCGAACTCCTTGATCGCGTCGCGCGTTATTTCGACCGTCCCCTTCCCCGTCAACATGACCGCACTGGTGTGGTCTTTGGATCGCTTGAGCAGCTCCAGTACCTTCAAGCCATCCGTGTTCTCGTCGTCGCCCTCGTCCAGCCTGATGTCAACGATGGCCGCGGCGAATGCCATTTCTTCTATCGCTCTCGTAGCTTCAGCCAGGTTCTCGGCAGCCTTGACGGTTCCGTCGTGTTGCGGGCGAGCGTTGCGAAGGTAGATGTCGCGCCACTCACCATCGTCCTCGACGATCAGCAGATTTCCAATCGCCACCCTGTCAACCACCTTTCTGAATAGACATCGCCTTGCCAACCGTATCGTCGTTGAAGACGAGCGGCAGCTTGATTACGAACTTCGTACCCTTTCCTTCCCGCGTCTCGACCTCGATCTCTCCGCCCGAGCGCCGTACCCACTGTCTCACCCACCACAGCCCCACCCCCATACCCTTTCCCTCCTTGCGGGGCTTGGTCGTGAAGTTGATCTCAAAGAGTCGCTTACGCGTCCCGGGCGACATCCCTGAGCCGGTGTCCTCGAAGGTCAGCTCCACCCGACCTCCCGGAAGATCAGGAACGACCACGACGTTAGACGCGATTGTCAGCACGCCGCCGTCCGCCATTGCGTCAACTGCGTTGCGGATCAGGTTTTCCGCGACGACATCGAGTGAGAAGGCGTGGACCAGCGGCATGTCCTCGGTCAAGGAAGTGACCACCTCGACGTTCTCTGGGACACGCACGCTGGCCAGCGCTCGGGAGATGGCCTCGTTTGGATCGAAGTCGCTCAGCTCACTTTTTTTCGCGAGAAAGCTCTGTACGCGTTTAGGCAGCTCAAGCGTCTCCTCCACTCCCTCGGCCAGGTGCTCCAAGGATTCGCGCAGGAAGTCGCTAGCCTCGATCGCGTCCGTGCAATGCATCTGGATCTCCTTGATCCTGACTCGCATCGCTCCCATCACGTTGTTCAGCCTATGCACCATGTTGCCGGCTTGGTCACCAACGGCAATCATCAGCTCGGCAGAGTGGTGGGCCTCAAGGGCGTTCTCGGTGTCCGCTCTCAGCTTCGTGACAGCGAGGAGCATGGTGACCTTCCGCGCGAATCGTTCAAGTAGCAACTGGTAGACGCCTCCGAAGGCGTTGGGGGTCGGGCTCTCGACGTTGAGGACGCCTATCGCCACGTCGTCGGCACCAATCAGGATTGGTATCGCGATCTCGCTCTCGACGTTACCGCCCAGCATGCGCTTGTAGAGGGGATCGGCCGACACGTCGTTGACAACGATTGTCTTGCGTTCGGTCAGCGCCCGTCCCGACACCGAGTCGCCGACGGATACCGGCAGGCCGACATCCCGCGGCTCTGTGCTGTGCACTATTTCCATTTTGCCGGGATCGTTACGGAGGAACAGCAACTGCGCCAGCTCAACCTCGGCGTAGTCGAGGCGTCGCAGCTCTTCGAACACGGCGTCCAGGGCGCTCTGGAGGACATCGTCGGTTTTCTCCCGCGAGAACACGAGGCCATCGACGCGCTGAAAGAGGCTCGCCTGATCGAAAAGCTCGGCGTGCTCAAGCGCGATCGCGATCTGAGCGCTGATCGCCTCCGCGATTTCGACGTGCGTTTGCTGAAAGCGCGCCCTCTGCCGGTGTGTCACGCAGAGTACTCCGAGCACCGTCTTCTCAAGCAGGATCGGAACCGCAACTAGACTCTGGAACGGCCCTTTCACCTCGTCGCCGACCGACGTGACGGCACCGCGAAATTCGGACTTCGGGTCGGTGACGATCAGCGGCCTCTTCTCCACTGTGCAGCGGGCGAAGATGCTGGATTCATGGGCAAAGAGATGAGGCTGCGAGGCGGAAAGATCGCCAACCGCGAGCTGCAGCATCGCCCCTCGACGCAGGTAGATCTGCGCCTCTTCGCCGGAAAGTAGGCTCGCCGATTCCGCAGCAATAAACTTGAGCGTTTCGGGCAGCTCTTGGTCGCTGTTCAGAATCGCAAGGTCGATCTCATGCAAGAGCCTGAGCTCTGCCTCCCGTATTTCGAACTCGGCGCGAAGTTCATCGAGGAGCGTCTGCCATGGCCTCGCTGTCTCCGTGCCAATCGGGACCCCGTCGTCGTCATGCGAGTCCAGGTGGATTGATGACCTCCCCCTTCGATTTCTGCCCATTTTTCCGCGTCCCTCCAGTGGCTATCGAGACTCTATAGCACCAATTCAGGATCTAGTCATTTCCAATATGTAGATTCGAGCGGCCTCTTGACTCCCTCAGCCCTACGCGCGGTGGATAGCGCTGGAGGACTGCGGGCGTTCTGTTAGCGCGATTGCATCGACTGCGCGAGCGTCCCCACCCGGTCGAGCGGGCTGCTGTTTGGGCTGCTCAGAAAAGGGTGCGTCCGAAGCGCCGCTTCCACAACCTGCGCCGCTCCGAGCTATAACCAGATATCCGCGCCGCACGTTGCCGACAAGTTGACGCGAGTCGTGCCTCCTACGGTCCGTGGCGCTGCTCAGGCAGCTGCACCGTGGGGGGCACTCGGTGGAGGGAGCGCCTCCAAGATGCTGGCTGACAGCCGGGTGCTGGCGTCCCAGACCTCGATCGCGACCAACTCGTGAGAGGCGCGGTCGTAGTCTCGAAGCCCACCGGGCACGCGCTCGCTGACGACATCGTCGGACTCGCCGGTTGGAAACCAAGCGATATCTGCATCGGCGTCGTAGTAAGCGAACATGGGCAACCATGGGTAGCGCTGGGTGCGGATCAGGGTGTGGTCTCGATCCTCCAGACCGAAACGATGGGTGATCATAGATCGCCTCAAAGGCTGTTCCGTCGGCAGTTTCGCCCGCGACGAGCCACTCCACCCGCCGTCGTTGACCTGGCGGGTGGCGTGCCCCTCGCTGATCGCCAGCTCGATGTCTGCGGCGTCAAAGACGACGCTGGCGGCGCCGGGTTTCGGCGTGCTCGGTCCAGACGAAGCGCTCGATCTCCACGACGTGCGGAGCCTATGGAAGCTATCGGCGACTCAGAGTGGGGCGTCCGGACGAGAAGGTCGGCGCTCCCTCAGATTCCAACCGAACCCGCACCACGCTGAAGTCGTAAAGCTACGCCGAGGCGAGCCGGGCCGCAGCCGCCTGCTCGTAGCGATCCGCCAGGGCAAGAGCCGCATCGCGGTAGCCCTCGACGTCGGTCTGCGCCGCCTGGGAACGAAGCTCCTCAGCGCGCGCCGAAAGCTCCCTTGGCGGCTGGTCGGTCTGCTCCAGCAGTTCCTCCATCAACTCGATCGACCAGCGGTGCTCCTTGGGAACGTCTGGCCATGGATGAGCGGACACCGCTTCAAAAGTGTATCCGGAGGGCAACCTGGTACCCGGCATCTAACGATATTGCGGGTCGAACAACTCGCCGAGGTGAGCGTCAAGCTGAGATCGCACCGAGTACCAGCGTCGCCCGATCTTGCAGGCCGGGATCACGCCCCGCCGCATGTAGTCGAGCGCGGTCGTGCGCTTTACGCGCAGCACCTCGGCGACATCGCCGGCGGTCAGGAGGTCGTCGCGAGAGAAGGCCGGCTGTTTCATTCCGTCCACGGGAAGACCTCCACCCATTCTCGCGGGGGACACAGATCGGAGCAGCCGAAGTCCGAGCTTCCCCACGAGACGTGCAGGTGGGCGTTTGAGCCTGCGTGGGCCGGGTCGCCGTGACCGGAGTAGCCGTTGTAGCCGATGAACTGGATCGCGGGGTTGAGGGGACAGATCGGAGCCGAGCCCGAGGCGCCGCAGCTCGGCGTCCAGCCGAGATCGAGCGCCGCCTGCTGCGCGGTCCCTTCCCAACCTTGCCCGGAGGCCGGCACCATGTCCATCGCCGTGCCGTCGCCGTGGGTGTGGTGCCCGGCCTCGCGGGCGGCGGTGACGCGCAGGGCGTAGGTCTCGAGCAGCCAGACGGCGTCGGGCCAGATCCGCGCGTCGACCGACTCCGGCGCACCGCCTCCGACCCAGAGCCCCGCGGGCAATGGCTTGAACTCGCGCGGGGCGAAAAGGCGAATCGCCTTGCCGACGATTGCTCCCCCCGGGGCTCCGATGCAGCTCGCGGACGTTGCCGCCGTACCGGTGCCGCTGAAACGCTGGGCGGCGTGCTCGACCTTCGCCACGTACCACTCGGCGTGGTTGTAGGAGAAGATCGCGTCGTGCCAGTTCCCCGGAGCGCCAGAGGCTCGCAGCAGGCGAGCGGCGGCGAAGATCGCGTCCCAGGGATCGTAGGAATCCTTGCGCCCGTCGCCATCGCCGTCGACCCCGAACGCCTCCCAGCTCGAGGGCAGGAACTGCATCCAGCCTTCGGCCGCCGCCGAGGAGACGCCGAGGTTGGTGCCGAAGCCGGTCTCGACCCAGTTGATCGCCGCGAGGATCGACGGGCCGCGCTCTCCCAACCTGTACCTCGCCGCCGCCTGCTCGTAGATCGGCACGAGCCGCTTCGGCACCTGGGAGCCGAGCGCGCCGCCGGATTTTTCGCCCTGACAGGTCGGTGAGGCGCCGGCGACGAGGGCGACCGAGAGGACGATCCCGATCAGCGCCGCGAGCAGACCGAGTGGCAGGCCAAGCAGGAGCTTGGCGGGGGTTGAGGGCAAGCCGGCCTCCATCTGACTCCGTTGTCCGCCAAGGCGCGCCTTTGCATCGAGCGGAAATCAGGCCGATGCAAAAGGCGCTCTCGCTGGACAGTGGTTGTGAGACCGCACCACGACCAGCGGAAACGTCAAGCGCGCTCAAAGGTTGTTGAAGATGCCGAAACCTGGGACCATCGAGTCGATGTATAGGGGCAGGGTCGAGGATGGGCTGAGTCAACGTGAGCTCGACTCTGCCCGGCTCGGCTTCTCGCAGCTCCTTCGTGTCAAACGCTTCCCGCCCGAGTTCGTCGCCAACCACAGCGCCGACCTGCTCGCCACCGCGCAGCTCGAATACTCGCGCCGGATCGCCGAAGGCGTCGAGATCCACAACCCGCCCGGCTGGATCGTCAACTGCGCCTGGCGGCGCACCAAGAGCATGTTGGAAGCGCAGGAGAACCGGCCGCGCCTGGTGTCGACGGAGCGGATCGTTTCGCTGAGTGACCGGCAGGCCGACACGCCGGAGGAAGAGGTGCTGAGCGAAGACCGCTCGCGCCGGGTGAGAGAGGCGGTCGAGCAGCTGACCAAAGACGAGCGCAAGCTGATCGAGCTGGCCTACTTCGAGCAGATGTCGGTCCGCGAAGCCGCCCGCGTGTTGCGCTGGCATCCCTCCAAGGCCCAGCGCTGTCACCGCTCGGCGCGCAAGCGCCTGCAGGAGCTCCTCGGGATCAAGAGCGTCGATGACCTCCAGATCGAGATCGGGCTCGCGGCATGGCTATCGCTCGCCAGCGGACGCGCCATCCATGTGCATGTCCCGGCCGGAATCGAGGCTGCGGCCGACCACGCGGGGAACGGCGCCGCCCACGTCTGGACTCGCGCCCACGAGTTCGCCCGCCGGCTCCTGCTCGGCGGCGGAGGAGAGCCCGCCAGCGCAGTCGCCGCCGGCAGCGTGGGACGAGCCGCCGGAGTCTGCGGAGCGGCCGCCGTTGCGTGTCTTGCCAGTGGCGTGGTCGGTCCTGGAGTGGGCGTCGACCTGATCGGGTCAAAGCAGCACAACCCCCCGACTCGGGCTCGCTCTATATCTCCAGCCCAGATACCGACCTCAAGCGCCACTTCACCGGAAACAACCAACGCGCCCACCGCTCCCGCGTCGGCTTCCTCGGGGAAGCTCACCGCCAAAGCGGGTGGACCTAACAGCAGTACCTCGCCGACGAAGGAACACGACGCATCATCCTCACCTTCACGACGTGCCGAAAAAGAGTTCAGCCCATTCGGTAGCAACGAAGGCAACTCGCACTCGACCACATCTTCCGCACCGGCAGTGGACGCATCCAAGAGATCCTCCAGCGACTCATCCTCAAGCGGGTCCCCATCAAAGCCCCCCGCACAAGCGGAAACGCAAACCAGCCAAGAGTTCAGCCCGTTCAAATAACGGTGACGGTCACGATTAGCGTCGTGACGTTCTAAAGTATTCAGTCAATGCCAGACGCTTCCGGCCACTTCATGCCCCAAGCACCTCGCCACAAGCCTTCGCTCGTTGAGTGGACTAGCTTTCTGCTGTCTCTCCTATTTCTGATCGGGGTCTTCTATATCTCCAATGCGTATCAGTCGTACCGCGATATCACCGCAGCCGCGCGCCTACCCGCAGCGAAGAGATTGGAGCTGCTTCAACGCACCACATTACCCGTCACTAGCTGGTCAATAAAGACATGGATGCATCAACAACCCACTACGCCTGATATAGAAAACTACCGTACTGGCTTTTCAAATGACACTTTTAAGCGCCCGCCGTTCGTTGTGCTATGCAGGGACGAATGTGTTCGTGACGCTCGTTCTGTCACGATGGCGCTTGCCTATGGACTCCACTACAGCCGGTCATTTAGTGCTGACAATTGGGATTTTTGGTTTGCCCCGATCCACGGGGAAGACTGGATCCGGGATTCAACCCGGCTTCTTTATAGAATCAATCCGAGCCAAAGTGACCATTGGGGCCTCATCGATGGCAGTTGGACCGATCTCAATGTGGACTTCTCGGAAAATAAGATCGCAGGTGTCTCGAACTTGGGAACTACTTCACTAGCCGACTATCTGCATGAAATCGTTGAGAATCAAGACGTAGAGGCCGCTAACGTTATAGGAGCCCCCAGCGACAGCTTGACGGTCCACGGTAGTTTCGGAGAAGGACCGATATTGGACAGTCCGCCAGGGTGGCGGTCAATAGGCACGTGGGTTGATGACGTACGTACAGATCTTCCTACCTTCATTTCCGAGGCATCGTCGGGAAAGACATTGGCTCAATGGCTGGGCGACCACATCTTTGATCTTCTCTGGCTCTTGGGGGTCGGCGTCGTTGGATTTTTCTATGTTATTAAGGGGTGGAGAGCCGTTGTAATCTATGGTTACTTTTGGTTTCTTGATGAGCTTGAGAAGGAGCGGCTCGAAGCTAAATAGCCCTGCTGATTCAGGACTTGTCTACTCCCTTGGCAAGCGGTCTCTTCTCTTCATTCAAGGCCGCTAAGCATAGTGTGGGACTCACGGATAATCGCCGCCCGTCCTTGTTTCCTGAAGAATTGCCCGATGCAATCCCGCCTCCCGCTGGACAACCACGGCGTACGCACCTCGACAAAGGAGCCTTGCCGTGGCACTTGCGATCTTCGTCCAGTTCCAGATGGCGCTCTTCGGAGCGGCCGTCAGCGTTAAACCGAACCCCGGCGGGCTGCCGGGGACTTCGGCGCTTGAAAAGCTGATCGACGGGCTGGCGGCGGTGGCGCTGCTGGCCTGCGTCGCGGGGGTGCTGATCGGCGCCGCGCAGTGGGCGCTGGGCAGCCGCTCCAACAACTACAGCCACGCTTCCGACGGCAAGTCCAAGGTGATGTACGGGCTGCTTGGGGCCTTCATCGTCGGCGCCGCGGCGGCGATCATCAACTTCTTCTACGACTCCGGCTCGGCGGTACGCTGATGGGCGCCCGGAACCGAGGCCAGGCGCTCCCCAGCCCCCGGCACTTCTCGGCGGCCTGCGCGCTGGCCGCCCTCGCCCTGCTCGCCCTCGGCCTGCTGCTCGGCCGCGCCATCGCCCCCGCCGGCCAGCCCCACGCCGCGACACCCGCCAAGGCGGGAGCGGCGCGGGAGGTGGCCGGCGTGCCGGTCTCCTTCCCCCACACCCGACGGGGCGCCGCCGCCGCAGTCGCCGCCTACCAGCGCGCCTTCGCCACCCCTGCGATCCTGCGCCCGGGCGTGCTGCGAGCGCGGATCGAGGCGGTGGCCGCGCCCGACTACGCGGCGGCGATGCTCGCCGCCAACTCGCCCGGCGCCCAGCGGATTCTCGACGACGGAGTGGACATCGACCACCCCAACCAGAAAAAGCGAATCTGGCGGAACCCAAACTCGGAAGCCCGGGATCGTCACGGTAGAGACTTCTTCCTGCCGGACAATCACCCCGACCACTACAACCCCCGCCCCAAGCTCTTTACCTATCCGTACGACCAACTGCAGGGGAACGACATTCACGGCACCCCATGCGCTGGTCTGATCTCGACCGTGCGCGATGGCGCCTTCGGAGTCGCCCCGATGGCGTGGATCCTGCCGGTGAAGGTCTTCCACGCCGATTCGCTGGCCCAGGACGCGCGCGTCGCCGATGCCATCCGCTACGCAGCGGTCAACGCCGACATTCTATCCTGCTCGTGGTCGGGGCCGAGTAGTCCCGACATCGAACTAGCAATCGAGGACGCTGGCAGCCTCGGACGCGAAGGGCGCGGATCGGCGGTCTTCTGTGCCACCGGCAACGAAGGCGGGGCGGTCGGCTTCCCGGCTTCGCACCCGGAAGCGATTGGAGTGGGCGCCAGCACGGACCAGGCACAGCGGGCGCGTTACTCGAACTACGGCCCCGAGGTCGACTTCGTCGCACCCTCAAGTGGCGGTGTCGAGGCGATTTACACGACCGATGTCGTCAATCCGCTTGGGAGGGGGTTCAACATCGGCGACTCAGCGAAAGGCGGCGCGGACGGCCGTCACACCAACGAGTTCGGCGGAACTTCGTCGGCGACGCCACTCGCGGCGGGCGTCGGCGCGTTGGCTCTGTCGGCCCGCCCGCGATTGGACCGCACCGCGTTGCGTGGCCTGCTGCGCGACACCGCCGACCGGATTGGGCCTTCCAACGGATACGACGGCAACGGACGAAGCGACGAGTTCGGCTTCGGCCGAATCAACGCCCACGCGGCGCTGGAGATGGCTCTAGACCACAGCGTGAGCTGAGGACTGGCCGGGCGAGCAGGTTCGTCGAACGCTCGGCCACTCACCGCCAGCTGGCGCTCGAGCCATAACCGCTGATCTCCGACTCGCGCACCGAGGCGCCATCTCCGCGCCCGTCGGCCATCCCCCGCCGCACCGCCTGCGTCTCGCGGCGCCGGTCGGCCGCTGGCGTGCGCTTCTTGCGGCGCATCCGCTTGATCTGACGGTCGGCGTCCTCGAAGGTCTTCGGGTAGGTGAAAGACTCTCCGGTGCTGAGCGCCAGGTTCTTCAGGTAGCGGAGCTGCTTGGGCGTGGGCTTTCTGATGTGAGGCTGTGAATTGGTCATGGCAAAGCCGGACAGCGGGCCGGGGGAGGACGGCGAAGCCGGCCGGAGGAGGTCTGCTAGGCGTTGGGCCATGACCGATTCACAGCCATCCGGGAGCGGTGCGAGGCAGTCGAGGGAGAGGCCTAACGAGCGAGCCTCTCCCTCTGGACTTCGCTCTACTTGGCAGTACCGCGACGCCGCTGCGGTTTCACGGCCTTGATGTCGCTCGCCAGCAGTTTCTCGACCGCGTCTTCGGCGCCGAGGTGGCAGCGGATGCGCCGCGAGCGCGGCAGCTCCTCCTCGTCGGCGAGGACGACCGCGATCAGCGCATCGGCGAGCAGCTCGAGCACCTCGTTGGCCGAGCGGGCCTTCTCGATCCGCTCCGCCAGGTAGGTGGCGCACTGCTCGCGATTGGCGTAGCTCACCTTCTCGCGCGGCTCGCCGGACTTCAGCCGCTTGACCTCGACGTCCTGCAACTGGGGGAAGGCCAGCCGCAGGCCGGCAGCAGCGAGCTCGGTGTTGTCGGCGAGCACGACCGCGGCCAGCGCCTTGGCGCGGGCGAGGCTGCGCTCGCGCCGGCTCTTCGAGCCGCGCCGCTTGATCAGGTTGCGGCCCAGCTCCAGGTTGGCGTCGCGGGCGGCCTCGGCGCGGCGCTTTGCCTTGAGCCGCTCCTCCTGGCGGGCCTTGCGGGCCTGCTCTGGGTCGGTGCCGTTGGCGTCAGCCTCCCCGCCCGCCTCGCCGGCCAGCGCCTTGCGCTCGGCGGCCCGGCGCTCCATCCCTTCGATCACGCGCACAGCGAGGTCCGCCGCGAGGTCGGCGTCGGTGACGTAGGCGACCACCGAGACCCAGCCGCCCTGGTCGACGCGGTGCTCGATCAGGCAGCCGGCGGCCCTGGCCGCGTCCACCTCGGCTTCGCCGAAGCGGATCACCGGGTCATCGGCGGCGAGGTAGGAGTTGGCCGCCGCGATCCGCGAGCTCAACTCCTTGCGCTTCTCGGCGTCGGCGATCAGTTCGCTGAGCGGCGCGCCGCTGCGCACGCCGATCATCGTCGGCTTCTCGGTGAAGCTCGCCTCGGCGATGAGCTGCAGCACCTCGCCGAAGTGATCGACGATGTCGCGCCCGTCGATCGTGCCGCGGGCGGCCAGCTCGCAGGCGCACTCGGCGATCCGCGGGGAGACGGCCGCTGCCTTGCGCAGCCCCTTCTCGGCCGCGACCGGGATATCGCCGGAGGCGATGTGGCGCTGCACGCTCTCGGGCAACCGCAGCAGGCGCAGGTGCTCGCTGACCCAGCCGCCGCTCTTCTTGCGGCCGATCCGCTCGGCGATCTGCTGGTGAGTGGTCAGGTTCTCGGCCTCGGCCAGGTCGGCGAGGCCCCTGGCGGTGTCGACCGGGTCGAGATCCTCGCGGATCAGGTTCTCGACCAGGGTGGCCGCCCGCGATCCCTCGGCCGCGCGGACCACGACCGGGATCTCCTTCAGGCCGGCCCGCCTGGCCGCGATCAGCCGCCGCTCGCCGGCGATCACGTTGTAGCGGTCGCCTTTGGCGGGGACGACGGTCAGGGCGCTCACCAAGCCGTCTTGGCGGATGCTCGCCTCCAGCTCGGCGAGGCGCTCCTCGTCGAAGCGGGTGCGTGGGTTGAGGCCGTCCTGCACGTCGATCTTCTCGACATTGAGGACGGCGGTTGCTGGCTGGCTCATGTGGAGCCTCCTTTTCAGGGCGAGGCCCCGCCCGTCGCGGGGCCGATCCCCGCCCCCGAGCGCGCCCGCAGGGCGTGCCAAACTCGGGGCGGGTCGGCCTCGCGACGGGGCCTCTATGTCCCGCGCTCACTCGCGGTCGAGGATCGGGCGACCGCTCTCGTGCAACTCGGCCGCGAGCCGTTCGGCGACGTCGGCGCCGCTGCGGGCCTCCGGCCCGTTCAGGAACTCGGCGAGGCGATCGAGGAGGGCACCGTCGACATTGGGCGCTGCCGGGCTCGACAGAGCCTCGGCCTCCGCGACGGTGACGAAGGCGGCCTCGCGCGAGAAGCGCGCGCCGCAGTTGCCGCAGCGCCGCGCTTCGGCGGAGCCCTGCGGGTCGGGGTCCACCTCCGGACTGCAGCACTCAGGGCATCTGAGCTCCATCCCAACCTCCTCGTCGGTGGCTCCGCGCGGTCCCCCGCTCATACGAGGTTCCACGCGATCCACTCCAGCTCGCCGTCCACCGTCGGCACCTCCTCGGGGTAGCGAGCCGCGTAGACGTTGCGCTCGCCGAGGGTCATGGTGTAGCGAGAAGCTTCGATCCGCTCCTCAGGGGTCATGCGCCGCAGTTCGGACACGAAGCGGTCAATCGGACTCTCGTGCTCCGCCCCGCGGGGACGAGCAACCTCCCGTGGGAGAGCGTGCCCGCCGCTCTCAGTCTCCTGCGGCTTGATGTCGAGGGTCTGAGCCATCTCAGCCTCCTTGCTCTTGGCCCCGCCCGCTGCGGGAGCCGGTGCCGACCGTCCGCACGCCGAAGGCGTGCCAAACTCAAAGACGGAGAAGGCGGCTCCCGCAGGGAATCGCGGAGACGATCCGCCGTAGCACTCAAGGCCTTACCCCCCAATGGCCTCCTGTATCAGTTGGCGCGCTGCCTAAATTTCTTTAGGCGCTCGTGGCAATGAGATATCGGCTAGCTCAGAGGGCTCAAGCTTCCAAAGGCCGTTGCCATAAACCCGGCAGTCATCCCGGAGGCGCTTCTGAGTGCGATGATCGCAAAGCAGCGCGAATAGATCGTCGGAGTCGACATTCGGCAGGGGCTCGATCACAAGCCAAGTATTGAGAGGCACTGCCCCGGCACGGTTACGCACAAATCGGGCCTCGCCACGATTAAAGTAAGTGAAGAGGATCGGCGCCTTGAGATCGCAGCGCACTTCATACCAGGCCCGGCCCGCTTTCTCACGCTGCTTGACCAGGTGACGAGAGCGAACGTCAAGCGTGTACTCACCATAAGCGAGATACTCGGCGATCGGCCCAACCCTGGGCACCCGTTGTGGCCTAAACAGCCAACGGAGAGCCGAAGAAGGAAGAGCATCGAGAACGGCTCGGTCGAGCAACGTTCCAGAGAACAGCCGCGGCGAGGCAGCGCAAGGCAACATTGACGAACGGCCCAACCCTAGATCTTCACGCTGATCGTCAGAGAGGACAAAATAGGAATTGAATCCAGTTGCGATTCCGCGCTTGACGGAGGCATAGTCCTTGAGCTTCGCAATGGGGACCGCAGACGTCCCGACCCGACTCCACTTGCGTTTGCTTTCCAAGGTCACCGCTATCCCACGGCGCGGGTCAGCCAACTCGGCCTGGAGCTCGACAGCGGAGGAACCCGTGGTCCTATGCAGCCGGGTGGGCTTGCTCGTATCGACGCCCTTGCGAATCAGAGTAATGGCGGCCGTGGTGACAGCATGCTCGAAGACCGGCTGATCGGTAGGGAAATTAACGATCGCCTCAACGTGGGCTATATCGAGCAACAGTTCCTTGATTTTTGTGGCATATCTCATGTCGAGCCAATGGGCGGGCGTGATAAACGCGAGCCTCGCAGTTTCCGCACTGACCTCGAGGGCACGCAGAAGGAAAAGCACGTGAAGTGACGCCAAATGGCTGAAGCGAACCCCAAGGCGGTCCTCAAAGCCATCGAATATCAACGCCTTGGTCGGGGCATCGAGTAGTTGATGGCGAGTGTAGGGCGGGTTACACAGAACGGCGCCGGGGCGCTCGTCGAGTTGATCGACGAGAAAGTCGGACTGGCGCAGTTCGAGATCGCCGATCTGACGGATATCGCAATTGGCCTGCGCCATCGAGATTGCCACAGGATCGAGATCGAGCCCGAGCAGACGGGTGGCAGGGGAACGCTCTTGCGAGGCTGCAATAAGCATCGATCCCGAGCCCGCTCCTGGCTCGAGCAGCAGCTCGGGATCATCGGCGAGTGCCCATTGGGCCATTACTCGAGCGACAGGCAACGGCGTAAAGAACTGGCCGCGGGCGCGGCGATGGTGGCCGGCTAGCAGGCGCTCATAGGCGGCGCCGATCACATCTCTTCCGTCGGACCAGGCGGGATCGCCCTCGTCAACCCGCAGGTCGGACAACGCACTCAGAAAGGTACGACGAAGCACTAGCGGGTCGGTGGACTGCGCAGCATTCTCGACGCGGTCGACGAGATAGTCGATCGCTTGCGAGGGAGTGCCCATTACGTAAGAGTATGCGCTGCCCAAGCGGATGGCGTTCCAGAAAGCTTCGTTCGCATGATAGAACGGGGAGGCATGGCGCAAATCACGAAAACCCAGCGCATCGAACGCATCAAGGAGCTGCTTGATGAACTAAACAAGATGCCGCCCGAGCGCCACGAGGTGGCGCGCCTGCCGGGGTCCGGTCAGGATCCGCTGCTCTGTCAGGTGATCCAGCTCGGAGTTGACGAAGTGCTGCTCAATCACCGCTCTCACCGGATTCGCTCCCAACTCGAAGACGACCCCGATTGGCAGAAACTTAAATCTGACCCGCAGACCGAGGCGGCACAGAAGGTCATCGCTAAGCATGTCAAGGCAGCTCGCGACGCCGATCAGTTCAACTCTCTCAAGGAGTCGCTGCTCTCTGAGGGCCAAACCGACCCCGGCGTGATCAGCCACGATGGAGTTCTGATCAACGCCAACACTCGGGTGGCAGCGATCAGGGAATTTGACGATCCGAGCCGACGCTACGTCCGGGTCGCTGTGCTGCCGCCTTCTACCCAACCCGAGCAGCTTTCGCTACTTGAGCTGCGGTTGCAGATGCGCAAGGAGCTAAAGGAGGACTACTCGCTAACGAATGAACTGCTCTTCATCGAGGAGCTCTCCTCCGATCGCGGACTGACTGACACCCAAATCGCCAAGGAGATGCGAATCGACCCCGAGAACGAGAAACGCGGAGCCAAGGAGGTGAACCTCCGTCTGCGCTTCCTCGATCTGCTGCGCCAGCTGAAGAAGATCCCCTCCGAAGAGTTGGCCCTGAGCTATTTCGATGGGCGCATTCGCTATGAGCAGCTGCGCGAGATCCACCGAGCCCACGACTCTTTGCTGGAAAACGACCCTGGCGAGGCGCAGCGCTACCTGGAGAGCTTTCTACTCTCAGTTGGTGTCGGAGTTACCTCTGTGCATCAGATCAGACACGTCGATCCTCTCTTCGTCCGTCGCTACATGCTGCCCCAACTCGAGGAAGACGAGATTGTCGGCAAATTCGCGGACGCCCTGGCCGAAGGGCAAAAGGCGGCGAAAGATGACAAGAGTGGCCTGATGGTCGATGGGGACGAAGAGGACAGCACCATCGACCTCAAAGGCCTGATCGATATCACCACTCGCCGTGACAAGCGCGTCGAGGTACCTGGTGAGAATTTTGTCCTCAAGCAGGAAGAGGTCAACGAAGCGATCAGAACGGCGATGCTGACCGGGATCAAAGAGAAGCGCCGCGACGCCAGGGATGCAGATAAGCTTGAGGCACCGATCTCTGCGGTCAGAACCGCCACCCGTGAGTTGAGCAAGGCTTCCGAAGCGATCAAAGCGCTCGCCGGTGACGATCAGTTCGATGAGAGACGAAAAAAGTCGCTGGAGGTCGCCTTCAACAAGCTCAAGCGCGGCGTACGTGGGCTTGAAAAGCGGCTCAGCAAGGAAGAGATCATCGAGACCTGAGTTAGCTGTGGCTGAACTCTGGATTGGAGCAGCGGTCGGCTCGGCGGGCGTGAGTCTGCGGCGGGGCGATGGAATGCCCATCGAGCTATGGAACTCGCTCGGCCGCAACATTGCTCCAGGGTCAGCAGTAATCGCTGACTCAGACCAGATCGTTGTTCCTGTGGAGCGCTTCCTGGCAAAACGCAACTGGCTGGGGGCGACTCTGAATCGCTACGACTGCACGCCAGAGGTTGACCCCGTCATCCGCAGCCTGCTTGATCGGGCCGATCGTGAGCGTGAGCAAGTCAAGGAAGCGCTCGATGGGGCACGGCCGGCATTGGACAGCGAGCAGATGCGTGAACGACTCGACGGAACCCGCTTTATCCGCGACCTCAAGTCGTTTCAGATTCGTGATGCGGGTCGAATTCTTTCGCTCTCTCACGGGGCAAACTTCTCGGTCCCTGGAGCCGGCAAGACGACTGTTGCCTATGCCGTCTACGAGGCGGAGCACGCTGCGGGGAGAGTGGCAAGGATGCTTGTCGTCGCGCCTCTCTCGGCTTTCGATGCTTGGTTGGGAGAGGTCGCGGTCTGCTTTGACCCGACCCCAAAGATCGAGCGCTTCAACGGAAGGGTCTCCTCGGGCACCGAGATCGTCTTGGTCAACTACCAGCGCCTGGCTGCCAACTATGGCGTGCTTGCCGAGTGGGTGCTCGAAGCTGATTGCTTGGTGGTGCTCGATGAGGCTCACCGGATGAAGCGCGGCCGCGACGGAGAGTGGGGATCGCGCTGTCTCGATCTAGCTCACCTGGCCACCCGGCGCGACATTCTCACCGGAACGCCAGCGCCTCAACACCCGAGTGATTTTGGCTCGCTGATGGAGTTCGTCTGGCCGCATCAATCGCGACGCATCCTGCCGGCCGAGACTTTCCAAAAGGAACCGTCGGCACAGACCCTGACCACGATCTCCAATCGTTTGAGGCCACTTTTTTCAAGGACGAGCAAGGACGAGCTCGGCCTGAAGGCGCCGCAGATCCGGGCCGAGGTTCTTGAGATGAAGCCGCTACAGCAGGAGATCTATGAAGCACTGCGGACGAAGATGCGCCGAGCACTCGGCTCAGCAAGAGAACGCTCGCGGATCGGAGATCTCGGCTCCGTCGTGATGTACCTACTCGAGGGGGCGACCAACCCGGGCCTACTGGCCGAGGCGTTGGGTGGAGAGACGCCGGAACTTTCTTGGCCCGCAGAACCGATTCCCGCTGGCTCGGCACTGGCAGAGAAGATCCTTGAGTACGGACGGCTGGAGACGCCAAGAAAGTTCGAGAAGCTCGCTGCCCTGGTCGCTGCCAATGCCACCCAGGGACGAAAGACGCTGGTCTGGTCGAACTTCATCGGAAATCTCATTGAACTGGCGGAACGGGTTCTTCTCCCCTACCATCCAGCGCTGATTTATGGAGCGATCCCCTCTGGTGAGGATCCAAATAGGACCACACGTGAGAGTGAACTGCGGCGCTTCCGTGAGGAGAATCACTGTCAGGTTCTGCTGGCGAATCCGGCAGCGATGTCGGAGGGCGTCAGCCTACACATGGTCTGTCATGACGCCGTATATCTTGAGCGCACCTTCAACGCCGGTCAGTATTTGCAGTCGATCGACCGCATTCACCGCCTCGGACTCCCCGCCGAGGCGGAGACTCGAATCACATTTCTGGTCAGCGCCGGGACGGTCGACGAGACAGTTGACGAACGGGTTGCGATCAAGGCCAAGCGACTTGGCGAGATGCTCTCGGATCGCGGCCTGGCGACGATGTCGCTGCCCGACGAGGAAGGCTACGGCGAGTGGATTGACACCGAGGATGTCTCCGCCTTGTTCAGACACCTCGAAGGCTCATGAGCGACTTCGTCTGGGAAGGAGAGGGTGGCCTTCCTTCCGAGCACGTGCTCGAGGCGGCCGTGTATGTCGCGGAGCTGCTTGACGACCCCTCCTCAGCGGTAGCTGATGCCCGGGAGTCTTACTGGCGTAAGGCTCTGGGCGGGAGCTTTGGACCCTCTGACCTGCGCCTCGGCGAGCGGCTGCTGATCGACATCGGGCTGGTGATCGAGGCCGACGAGCACCTCACGGCGAGCCCCGAACTGCGGGCTCTGCTCGAGGGCTCATTTGAGGGGATGTCCAGCGCCATCGCGGGCAAGGTTCTGGACATCACACCGCCTGCGGTTGAGAGTGCCTCACTTGAGGCGGGCCTCTCGAAATTGGTCCCCGATGCGGAGCGCCGCGAAGAGCTACTCGCTGCCCTTGGACGGCGCTTTGACGACAGCCGGCGTCAGGCAACCGGTGCGGTTGGGGAGCAGCTCGTGGTTGACGCCGCCCGCGAGGAACTGCGCAGGCTCGGGTATCCAGATTTGGCCCGCGAGGTCAGGCAACTGAGCCTCGAGACCGACCAGGCCGGCTATGACATCTCGGCACCGCGGATCGGTGGGTCGAAGAGACTGCTTGAGGTAAAGGCGACCACATCCAACGACAAGGATCGGGTGTCCATTTTCCTGAGCCGACACGAGGCCGACACCGGGCAGCGCTATGAATCGCAGTGGGCACTGGTGATCTGCCGAGTCCTGGATGTCGAGGAGAAGCGAGGCGAGCTGCTCGGCTGGTTGCCTGTAGGCAGTCTTCGCAGCTTCCTCCCACTGGACGCAGGCAGGGGACGGTGGGAGAGCGCGGAGCTAGAGATCAACGTCGCCGAGTTGTTTCCGGGGATGCCGGGGGCGGCAAACTAGCGTCCCGCTCTGACGAGAAGCGAGGGCAACCGTGCAACTAAATCGCCGCTTGGTACCCAAACCTGGTACCCAAACCCAAAATCGGCCTCTCCGGCGGCCCTCCCGAACCCGCCGGAAACCGCGCTACAATGCGGTTTCCGCCGTTACGGGAGCGACGGGACTCGAACCCGCGACCTCCGGCGTGACAGGCCGGCGCTCTAACCAGCTGAGCTACGCCCCCAGGGGATGGGCGACGAGCGCCCGGTGGGCATTATCTCAGGGTCGCTGGATTCGGAGCTTGAAGGCGTGGCCGTGGCGACGGGTCGACGTGAGGACGAAGCGCAAGCGGGACTGCCCGCAGACGGTGTAGTCGAGGCGGCGGGGGCGGGGGTTGGGCCGGAAGCGATGCAGCAGCCTGCCGGCGCGGCTACGGAGGGCCAGCTCGTAGCCGCGCCGGAGACTGCCGGGGCGCAGGGTCACCGTTCCGTCGAGCGGCGTGCGCAGATACTCGACGGCTGCGCCCTCCCCCCTGGCCGGCACGTGCCCGGAGAGCACAAGGCTTCTCCGCCCCCGCCAGGGTTCGAGGGTGTCTTCGCGAATCGCCTGGAAGGCGGCTGGGCCGGGCCGCAGCGCCGGCAGCCACTGCCAGGCAATCGGGGAATTGGGGAAGCGATAGCGGGCGAAGGCCTCGGCGAAGGCCTCGCCTGGGTCCTCGTAGTAGTGGCTGCCCTCGTTGCCAGGGAAGAGGCGGCCGTTGCGCCGGCCCCGGCAGACGTTCTCCAGACTCGCCCAGCGCTCGGTGCCCCAGTCGATCGCTGCGCCGAACGGGGGCGGCATCCGGCGGTGCGCGGCGACGTGGTGCCCGTACTCGTGGGCGAGCACGTATTCGAGCGGGTCGCCGCTGCGGTCGACTTCCTCATAGCCGCCGATCACGATTTTGTCTTCGCCGGCGTAATAGCAGGCCTCGGCCCCCGGCCCGCAGTCGAAGGCAAGCTCGTATTCGGTGTCCAGCTGCACGGTCAGCAGGCTCACCTCTTCGCCGTGGATCAGGGTGCCGATGAAGCCGGCGATCCGCTGCGGATCGACGACCGAGCAATTCTGGGCGCAGCCCGCGGTGATGTCTACGGCGACGGTCGCGCCGCTGCCATCGCCGATCGGGTAGCGCCGCGACGACGCTGAGGCCGAGATCCGCGCCGCCGCGGCGTCGGCCTTCCCCAGCACGACGTCGCGCAACGGCTGAGCCATACGCGGGACATCGAGGGAGGCGGCCGGGCTGGGACGCGCGGCGCCAGCGCCAACCGGCGTCACCAGAAGGAAGGTCATGGCCATGCCCGCAAGCGCCCCCGCCGGGCGCCCGCTCACGGAGCGGGACCCGGATCTATCTCGTAGGTCTTGGCGGGAAGCGCGGCAGAGGCGGGACGACGGGCGGGCGCGGCGGCGCTCGTCGCCGCCTCGCTCCCACGCGCTCGGCGCGCCGCCCAGCGTGGGCGCGTCGGCTCGACGCTGAGCAGGGCGTTCCAAGTAGCCGTTCCGATCGCACCGTCCGCCTCGAGGCCGCGCGAGAGCTGGAAGGCGCGAACCGCAGCCGCAGTTCGCTTGCCGTAGACGCCCGTCACCGGAAGCTGTGCTTCGCCCGTGCCGACCAGGTGCTCCTGCGCCCAGACGACCAGATCGCCGCGGCTGCCCCGTCGCAGCAGGGGGTGGGACACGACGGGCCGGTAGCCGCGAAGCGGGCCGTCGATGCTCGCGCCGAGCGCTCCCCACGTCCGGCGGCCAGTCTCCTGCCAGTCCCACCAGCTCGGCGCCAGGCCCCCGTAGCTATCGGCGAAACGGCGGAAGCGGATCACCTCGCGGCGGCCGGGCCCTCCGTAGGTCTGGCCGAGCGGGTAGATCGGGTGACCCCAAAGCCGGTTGTAGAGGTAGGTGTGCTCGAAGACCCGGCGCACCGACGTGCCGATCGCCTTCCAATACATCTGGGGCTGGTTGAAGGTCGCGCCGCCGGGGCCGAAGAAGACCGAGTAGGGGAACGACGGGTGGTAGTCGACGTAGGGGAATCCGGCGAGCGAGAGCGGGAAGCTCGCGCCGATGCGGGCGCGAAGCGCCCGCACGTAGCGGTCGGCGGCCGCGTAGCGACCCTCGTAGCCGCCCTCGGCGTCGATCGTCAGGCAGTCGGCCCCGCGTCGCACGGCGGCGGCGCCGACCTTCGCCTCGGCCCGCGGCCGTTTGCCGTAGACGAACTGCCAGGCGCAGACGTCGATCCCGGCCCGGTGGAGCGACGCGACGAGGCGCGTATTGAACTGGCTCCAATAGTTGCCGGCGTCGCCCGACTTGACGTAGACGGTGCCGATGCCCGCGCGCCTCGCGCGGGTGACGATGCGCGGGACGCTGCCGCCCTCGGAGCGGTCGACGTACCAGATCCACATGCCATGGCGGTCGAACGGAGTCCCGCCCTCGGTGGCCGGCGGCTCTTCGGATTCGAACTGCCCGGCGCCGCCGGTTGCGGCGCGGGCAGGGGTAGGCAAATACGCGAGGAGCGCCATGAGCAAAGGGGTCGCGAAGAGCGCGAGGCGGGTCCCTGTCACCGCCGGGCGTCTGGCTTTCGCGTCGACCTGAAACACGGTAGCTCTGCCGGGGCGACAGCGCGAGAAATCCATCGTCCAACGATGTACCTGATCTCTCCCGTCAATATCTCCGTCATCGACCCTCCCCGCAAAATCTGGTGCACCGCCGCCTGCGCGATCGTGCTCGCGGCCGCGGGCGGCGCGCCGGCGGGGGCGCGCGCCGGCGGGCCCGAGCTGGAACGAGCGAAGCTCTCGCAGGCTGGCCGCAACCTGGTCTTCAGCTTGCGCACCTCCACCCCGGTGGCGCTGTCACGACTCGATCCGTTGCCGCGACCGCTCAACTCGCGCCACCTGTGCCTGGCGCTGCGCAGCGGGGCGCACAAAGGCACGCGCCAGGTCTGCATCGGGGGGGACACGGCTCACCGTCGAGCCGGTCTGGAGCTGCTCGGCGGTCACGGCAAGGTCAGCTCCAAGCGCTTGATCCGAGTGCGGCTGAAGCGCCCGAGCGCGGACAAGCTCGTGCTCTCTCTGCTGCCCGGAGACGCCGGCCTCGATCCAAGCCGCTACCGCTGGCGGGTCCTCGCCGACTTCGGTCATTGTGGCGCCGTAGCCACGGAGTGCCGCCAGAGCATTCCGCGCAACGGCGAGCGAATATTCCGCCTGCGACCGGTGCGCCCCGTCGGCTGCACGGGCGGCAACGCCGGGCTGACGACCAATGGCCCGCGCGGTCGGCGCGCGGTCGCCCTCACCTTCGACGACGGGCCGAGCGAGTACACCCCGGACTTCCTCGACGTCATGCGCCACAAGCACGCGCGCGGCACCTTCTTCGAGATCGGCCAGGAGATGGCGGGCCGCGAGTCGACGATGCGGCGCATCCTCCTCGAAGGCAGCGAGATCGGCAACCACACGACCCACCACACCGAATACCCGGACTATGCCAACATCGCGCCGACCACGTCGCTGATCGAGTCGATCGCCCGCTTCCGGCCCTGCCTCTTCCGCCCGCCCGGCGGAGGCGTTGACTCAGCCGTGCTCGTGGCCGCGGGTGAGGACCGGCTGCGCACGGTCACCTGGGACGTCGATCCGGCGGACTGGACGAACCCCGGCAGCGCCGCCGTCTACAGCCGCGTGGTCGGCGCCGTGCAGCCTGGCTCGATCGTCCTCATGCACGACGGCGGCGGGCCTCGCGGCGGCACGCTCGCGGCGCTACCGGCGATCATCGACACTCTGCGCAATCGCGGCTACCGCTTCGAGACGGTCACCGAGCTGCTCGGCGAGCGAATGATCTACCGGCCCTACGGCTGAGGCCGGCGCGGCGAACCAAGCTCGGTCGCAACGCTTTTTCGCTGGCATCCATCGAAAAAGCGTTGCGACCGGGGACCGGTACACAGGGAAGGAGGGGGTGGGGATATCCGGAGACGGGATAATCCCCGCGTGATCGTCGAGAGGACCGAGCACCCGCAGTGGCTGTCGAACGCCTACCTCGTCGCCGACGAGGTAGGCGGCACAGGCGTGCTGATCGACGGCAACGACGATGTCGGGCCGCTGCTCGAGCGCGCCGAGCGCGACGGGATCGAGATCACGCACATCCTCGTCACCCACCCGCACCACGATCACGTCGCGGGCCTGGCCGAGGCGCGCGAGCGGCTCGGCGGCGTGCCGATGGTCGCCCACGCCGAGGCGGCGGCCGAGATGAGCGACGAGGTCGCGCAGACGCTTGGCGACGGCGAGAAGCTCGTCACCGGCGGGCTCGAGATCGAGGCGATCTCGACGCCCGGGCACGCCGCCGGCCATGTCGCATTCCTCGTCAACGGCACCGACCTCTTCACCGCCGACGTCCTCTTCAAGGGGACGGTCGGGGGGACGATGGCGCCCGGGGCGAGCGGCTTCGAGGACATGCGGGCCTCGGTGATGCGCCTGATGGAGCTGCCGCCCGAGACGGTCGTCCATCCCGGACACCGCGAGCCGACCACGATCGGCGAGGAGCTGGAGGGCAACCCCTTCGTGCGGATCTGGCGCGGCCTGGAGGAGACCGGCGCCGAGGACGTCACCGTCTGGGGCCGGCCGGCAACGCTGAAGCTCTGGGCGCCGGACTACGACGGCGGCAACAAGGCCTGGATCGTGTTCGCCGACGATGGCACGGAGGCCATCGTCGGCGGGTCCCAAGTCGAACGCTGAGAGGAGGCGAGCTAGCGGATCACCGCTTCCATCAGCAGCCAGCATCCGTCGTAGTCGCTGGCCGAGGCGAAGGAGTGCCCGGGGAAGAGCGGCGGCGTGTAGATCAGCGTGTTGTCGCCGCCCGAGGAGCAGCGGACCATCGAGGTCACGTTGCCGCGCAGGGCAAGCTGCTGGCCCTTTTTCACCGGCACGTTGACCTTGAACGTCTCGACCCGGTAGCTGTCGTCTTCGTAGTTGGCTTCGGTCTGGCCCTGGTAGGAGATACGCGGGCCGTTGTAGACGACCTTGGCCTCCCTGGTCGAGCTGAGCGTCGAGCGCTTGACCTTGGCGACCTGGAGCTTGAAGCTGCCGGGGCCGCCGGCGATCAGGCGGATCTTCTTGATCCTGCCGCTGCGCGGCGCTCGCTCGCCGCCGTTGGGACGACCGTAGGCTTCGTTCTGGACCATGGTGCAGGCGGTGCTCGGCGTCTGCTGGTCGCAGTAGAGACCGGGGACCGAGTTCGAGGGCTGCACGGTCGGGTTCAGCTTCGAGCCGAAGCGGACGGGCGTGCTGGCCAGGGCGGCGGCTGCGGTCACCATCAAGGCGACGGTGGCGATGGCGACGACGAGGCCGGCGCGGCAGGCGATCTTCTGGGCGGTGCTCTTGCGGGTCATTCTCTGTTCCTCCTGAGTCGGTGTTGGTGCTTGCTTGCTGGGAACAGATTCGCCCGGAGCGGCCGCCGCGCCCAGGACCCCAAGGGGTGAACCTCCTCACCCCTTCCGGTGCGCTTTATCCACCCATATCCGGGAGAAAGCGCACCGGAAGGGGTGGGCGGCCTAGGATCGGCGCGTGAGCGCCGACCAGCGCCAGACCAGCGCCGCCGAGCTGAAGGCCCAGATCGAGGCTGAACGCGGCGGGCGCCCCTTCCTCGTCTACCGCGACGGCGGCGGGGAGCAGCGGATCCTCGTCGTCGAGGATGGGATGGAGGAGCTCTGGGTGGGGCGCGGAGCGGCCGCCGGGCTGCGCCTCGACTGGGACGCCGAGGTCTCGGCCCTGCACGCGCGGATCGAGGTGGTCGGCGGAGAGTGCACGCTGCTCGACGACGGCCTCTCCCGCAACGGGTCCTTCGTCGGCGCCGAGCGCGTGCACGGACGCCGCCTCCTGCGCGACGGCGAGGCGCTGCGCTTCGGCCGCACGACCGTCCTCTATCGGCGCCCGGGCGCCGACGCAGCCCCCGAAGCGACGGCGGTCGCGAGCGAGGCGTCCGCCGCGGCAACGATCTCGCCCGGGCAGCGCCGCGTCCTCATCGCCCTCTGCCGGCCCTTCAAGGACGGCTCGTCCTTCGCCACGCCGCCCACCAACCAGGCGATCGCGGACGAGCTGCACCTCAGCGTCGACGCGGTCAAGACCCACATGCGGGCGCTCTTCGAGAAGCTCGAGGTCGGCGACCTGCCGCAGAACCGCAAGCGCCTGGCCCTCGTGGAGCGCGCCTTGCAGAGCGGAACCGTGTCGCCAAGCGACCTTTAGCCCTTTCGAGGGCAAATGGACACATATGCGATTGGCGTCGGCTGGCCGAACCCGGACACTGGATGCCCCTTCTGGCGGCGACGACTGCCGGCGACGGAGAGCAGAGACCTTGATCGAGGCAGACACCCTCAGCGGAATCCACGAATTCTTCTTCGCCTGGTACCCCGTCTTCGGGGTCTTCTTCATGGCCTGCCTGCTTCTCGTCTTCCTGCGCCTGATGCGCTCGACGATGGGGACGACCAAGCCCGAGACGGTCAAGGCGAGCCAGACGGCGCCGGTCCTCTGGGACGAGGTGCAGGGAGTCGACGCCGCCAAGGACGAGTTGATGGACGTCGCAGAGTGGCTGCGCGACCCGAAGCGCTTTGCCGCGCTCGGCGCCCGGCCACCGCGAGGCGTCCTTCTCTTCGGTCCCCCGGGGACCGGCAAGACGATGCTCGCGCGGGCCGTAGCCGCGCAGGCCGGCGTCGATTTCTTCGCCGCCTCGGGGTCGAGCTTCGTCGAGATGTTTGTGGGGAGGGGTGCCGCCAGGATCCGGCGGCTTTTCAAAGAGGCGCGCAAGTCGGGTCGTGCGGTGATCTTCATCGACGAGCTCGATGCAGTGGGAGGTGCGCGCAGTGGTGGAGGCGGCGATGGCGGGTCGAGCGAGCGAGAGCAGGCGCTCAACCAGTTGCTGGTTGAGCTCGACGGCTTCGAGCGCGATCCGGGGACGGTCATCGTCATCGCCGCCTCCAACAATGTCGACAAGCTCGACCGGGCGCTGCTGCGCCCCGGTCGCTTCGATCGCCAGGTGCTCGTCTCGCCGCCCGACCGCGATGGGCGCGAGGCGATTCTGCGCGCCCACGCCAAGGGCAAGCCGCTCGGCCCCGACCTCGACCTGACCGATGTAGCGCGCAAGACGACCGGGATGACCGGCGCGCAGCTGGCCAACGCGCTCAACGAGGCGGCGATCATCGCTGGGCGGGCAGGACGCTGGGCGATGGCCCGCGAGGACCTCGACGAGGCGCTGCTGCGCCAGTCGGTCGGCTCGCAGCAGGCGCGGCGGCTGAGCCCGAAGGAGCGGCGCATCGTCGCCTATCACGAGGCCGGGCACGCGCTCTGCCGTCACCTCGTCGGCGGCGACCCGCCGGAGATCCTCAGCATCATCCCGCGCGGGCCGGCGCTCGGCTTCGTCGCCCACTCACCGGAGGAGGACAGCTACCTCGAGTCGCGCGAAGAACTGCAGAACGAGATCGTCACCCTGCTTGGTGGGCGCGCCGCGGAGGAGGAGGTCTTCGGAACCTCGTACTCGGGCGCCTCGGGGGATCTCGCCCGCGTGCACGCTGTCTGCAAGCAGATGGTCGGCGAGTTCGGCATGGGAGTCGCGCTCGACGCCGAAGGGGCGCCGCCGATCGCGCTGCCGACCGGCGACTACGCCCTCTCCGACCGCACCCGCCGCGACGTCGATGTGGCGGCGATGATGATCGCGCGCAACGCCCACCGGC
>Ga0210094_1000007_pt1 | contig 60672 bp, 57 predicted proteins | sample Browns_TuleA_D2_FD_184854 | JGI IMG/M metagenome (GOLD analysis project Ga0210094, IMG submission 184854) | Wetland microbial communities from San Francisco Bay, California, USA, that impact long-term carbon sequestration - Browns_TuleA_D2 (SPAdes) | ecosystem: Environmental > Aquatic > Marine >... | reverse complement strand
TACCCTTCGGGACACTCAATACGAGATCGATCCCGATGCTGCGGCCGCCGCCGGGCAGGGAAGCGCGATTCGACCGGACCACCAGCGTCCCCGCCTCCTCGATATGCGCGCGGTGGCCGTCGATCGCCTCCGCCAGCTCCGCCACCCCCTCCCCGCGAGCCGCCTCGGTGCGCAGAATCGGCACCCGCCAACCCTCGGGGTCGTGCGAGAGGGCGAGCACGCTGTGCACCTCGCGCACCATCGTGTCGGTCATCGGGTGGTCGGCCTTGTTGACGACGATCACGTCGGGGATCTCCATCACGCCGGCCTTCAGCGCCTGGATCGAGTCGCCGGAGCCCGGCATCAGCGCCAGCACGATCGTGTCGGCGTGATCGACGATGTCGATCTCCGCCTGGCCGACGCCGACCGTCTCGATCAGGACGTCGTCCTTGCCGGCGGCGTCCATCGCCAGGGCCACCTGCAGGGCCGCCTCCGAGAGGCCGCCGAGAGCGCCGCGCGAGGCCATCGAGCGGATGAAGACGCCGGGGTCGAGGAAGTGCTCGGAGAGCCTGATGCGGTCGCCCAACAGGGCGCCCTGCGTGAAGGGGCTCGACGGGTCGATCGAGAGCACCGCGACCTGGCGCTCGGACTTGCGCAGCTCGGCGGTCAGAGCTCCGATCAGGGTGCTCTTGCCGACTCCGGGCGGTCCGGTGAAGCCGACGATCCGCGCCCGCCCCGTGCGCGGGTAGACCTCGCGGACCAGCTCCCACCCCGCCGGGTCGTCAGACTCGATCAGCGTGATCGCCCGCGCCAGCGCGCGCTTGTCGCCGGCGACGAGCCGTTCGGCGAGCGATGCGGTCTTGGGGGAGTCGGGCACGGCCGTCAAGACTCTAGAGTCTCCGCCGCCGTGATTCGCCTGACCCGCTTCCTCGCCCGCAACGGGATGCTCAACCTCAGATACGCGCGCTTGCTGAGCCGCTACCTGCGCCGGCGCTTCCTCACCGTCGCCGGCTGGCGCTGGCGCACCGACGGGGTCCTCTTCCTCGGTCGCGGCCTGGAACTGAAGGTCGCGCGCGGCGCCCGGGTCGAGTTCGGCCGCTTCGTCTGGCTCGGCGACCGGAGCAAGGTCCGCTGCCACGAGGGCGTGGTCGAGATCGGCGAGAAGACCGTGATCGGGCAGGAGTGCACGATCTCCGCCTACCAGCGGGTGCGGATCGGCGAGCAGTGCGTGATCGCCGACCGCGCGATGTTCATCGACTTCGACCACGGGGTCGTCGAGGTCGAGCGGCCGATCCGCTCGCAGGGCATCTACAAGCGGGACGTCGAGGTCGGCTCCAACGTCTGGATCGGCTACGGCGCCTGCATCCTGCGCGGCGTCAGCGTCGGCGACAACTCGATCGTCGGCACCAACTCGGTCGTCACCAGGGACGTGCCGGCCAACGCGGTCGTCGCCGGCATCCCGGCCCGCGTCATCCGCATGCGCGAGGCCCCGCGGGAGCTGCGCTGGCCCAACCCGGTCGAGCCGGACCCAGGGGCCTGGACGACGCTGCAGCCTCCGCCGGCCGAGTAGCGCGGCGACGCGGCTCAGGCGAGCGTCGCAGGCAGGGTCTCCAGGCCCTGTTCCCGCGCGGCCCGGTGCAGGTCGCGGTCCCAGGTGGCGAAGGTCAGCTCGCCCTCTGGGGCCAGGGAAAGAGCGGCGGAGAGGTGGAGGGCGTCCAAAGCGCGCAATCCGCTCGTGATCGCGAGCTGCGCGGCGTGCTCGGCCAAGTCACGGTCCAGCTCGACGACATCGCATCCGATCTCCCACTCGTGCATCGCCCTCTTGACGTCCTCGGGCTCCCCAGCGCGCGCCACAGCGCGCATCGTCTCGACGAAGCCGATCCGGCACATCGACCAGGTATCCCGGCCCCTCATCGCATCGAGGACGGCGTCGCTGCCTTCCTCGTCGACATAGCGCTTGACCAGCGCGCTCGCGTCCAGGTAGAGACTCAACGCTCTTCTTCGCGTTCGGCGAGGATGATGGCCGAAGCCGACCGCCCGGTTTTTCGGGGAGGCGGGGGATTCTTCGGAAGAGAGCCGGAGGCCGGCGTCACCTTGCCTTCGGCGACCAGCTTGCGCATATGGGCCTCGGCCGGGTCGGAGTCCGGCGGCAGGAGGTCGGCGACGGGACGGCCGCGGCGGGTGACCCGCACTCGCTCGCCGTCTTCGACGCGCTTGATCACGCTGCCGAGCTTCATCCGCAACGCCCCGATTCCAATCTCTCGCATGTGGTCATAGTAGTTCGGGCGATCGTCGCGGGCGGGGCCTTGGACGCTCGCAACGACCGTTGCAGACAATAGCATGCTGGAAGCTTATTGTCTGACGCACGTCCGTAAGACAGATGGGGGTCGGTGGATTCTTCAGCTGGAAGACAGAACACTTCAGGCGGTGGACATCGCCACTCGCTTCGGGCAGAACCTGGTCCTTGCCCGCAAGCGGGCGAGCTTGTCGCAGGAGGAATTGGCTCACCAATCCGCCCTGCACCGCACCGAGATCGGCCTGCTGGAGCGCGGCGAACGCATTCCGCGCATCGACACCCTGGTCAAGCTGGCTGGCGCTCTGTCGATTCGACCGGAAGAGCTGCTCGAGGGCATCGACTGGACCCCCGGGCGCTTCACCGCCGGCAGCTTCTCGATCGCCTCCGGCGGGCACCCCAGCTCGAACTAGGCGCTCAGGCCCGGCGCAGCTGGGCACCGACGAGGCCGGCGTATACGGCCGCGGTCTGCTCGGCGACGTCGGCCCAGTCGAAGCGGCGCAGGTGCTCGTAGGCTTCGGCGACGAGGCTGCGGCCCAGCTCGTCGTCGGAGAGAACCCGGATCGCGACCTCGGCGAGCGCTTCGGGGTCGTGGGCGCGGAAGCGCAGGCCGACGTCCTCGCGGGGAACGACCTCGCGCAGCCCGCCGGTGTCGGCGACGATGCAGGGACAGCCGCTCGCCATCGCCTCCAGGGCGACGAGGCCGAAGGGCTCATAGATCGAGGGGACCACGGTCAGGTCGGCGATCCGGTAGAGCGAGTGCAGGACGTCGTCGCCGATCCAGCCGAGGAAGGTGCCGTGGTCCATCAGGCCCAGCTCCTCGGCCTGCTTGTGCAGCTCCGCCTCGTGAGTGCCCGAGCCGGCGATCAGGAAGCGTGTCCCCGGCGCCTCCTCGATCAGCCGCGGCATCGCCTCCAGCGCCAGCTGGAAGCCCTTCTCGTAGACGAGGCGGCCGATCAGCAGCACCAGCTTCTCCTCCGGCGCGGCGAACTCGGAGCGCAGCCGGGTCAGCTCGGCCGGGTCCTGCGGCTGCAGGTCGTCGGGGTCGATGCCGTTGGGGATGACGCTGATCCGCTCCTCGTCGACGCCGAAGATGTCGGCGATCTGCTCGCGCATGTAGTGCGAGCAGGCGATGACGCGCTCGGAGCGGTTGGCGATCCAGCGCTCGACGCCGTGGATGTAGGTCTGCGGGTGCTTGTCGACCCAGCCCTGGTGGCGGCCGTGCTCGGTGGCGTGGATCGTCGTCACCAGCGGCGCGTCGAAGCGCTTGGCCAGGTGGTCGCAGGCGTTGGCGACGAGCCAGTCATGGCCGTGGACGAGGTCGAAGCTGTAGCGGTCTCCGAGCTCGACGCCGCGGGCGAGCATGTCGGAGTTCATCCGCTCGACCCAGGCGACGAACTCGCCCAGGTCGGTCGGGCGCTTCGGCTCGCGGATGCGGTGGATGAGGACGCCGCCGCGGCGCTCCTCGGCCGGCGACTCCTCCCCCCCGCGGGTCAGCACGTGGACCTCGACGTCGCGCTCGACCAGCGCCTCGGAGAGCTTGCGCACGTGACGGGCCAGGCCACCCTCGATCAGCGGCGGGTACTCCCAGGAGAGGATCAGAACGCGTGTCACGGTTGCAGGAGCGGCGAAAGGCTCAGGTCCGGGGCGAGTGCGCGCATGCGCGGATCGACGATGGCCGGGGAGTCTATGGCTTCCAGAGCCGCTTCCGCGTGCGAGACGGCCCGCTGGTAGGCGTAGTCCCCCGCCTGGCCGCGCTTGTCGAGGAAGGCCCAATCGCTGGCCTGGGCGGCGAGCAGCTCGCGCGCGGCGCGCGCGGCCCGGTCGCCTCGCAGCCCAGCGGAGAGGGCGCGCAGGAGGCGCAACTCGAGCCGGCGGGCGCCCCAGGCGAGGTCGGCGACCTCCGGCGAGTCCCAGGTGCGCAGGTCCTTGCCCTCGCCCCAGGTGGAGGCGGAAAGCGGGCGCGGCAGCGCCTCGTGCTCGGCGAGCGCCTCGGGCACGGTGAGCAGGCGGACGCCGGCGGCCTCGGCGCCGGCCAGCACCCCGCGCAGCCAGGTCACTCCCTCCGACCACCAGTGGCCGAGCAGCTCGGTGTCGATCGCGAAGACGAGCAGGCCGCGGTCGCCGCGCTCCGCCGCGTATCGGCGCAGCCGCTCGGCAGCGTCGGCGAGGAACTCGTTTGCCTGGCGGCGCGCCGCCGCCTCGGCGGCGGCCGGCTCGTAGCCCCCTCCCCCGACCTTCCAGATCCGCACCCCGCGCAGCGATTTGCCGGCGAACTGGGCGTGCGCGGGGTCGGAGGGATAGCCCTCGAGCGACCAGAGCCACTGGATCGCCTCCCAGTCGATCGGCAGCGCCACCGGCCCCGCCTCGGTGGCAACCGGGGCCAGGGCGTCGAGTGGCTCGGCGTGGGCGCTCTGGTCGACGCAGAACCAGCGCACATCCTGCTCGGCCAGATGCCGCTCGAGGCCGGGCTCGTAGGCGCACTCGGGCAGCCAGAAGCCTCCGTCCCAGCCGAAGCGCCGGCGGTGCGAGCGGATGCCGGTCTCCAACTGCAGGCGCAGGCCATCGACGGTCGCCAGCAGCGGCAGGACGGCGTGGGTCGCGGCCGAGGCGGCGAGCGCGACGCGCCCCTCGGCCGCGGCCGCCTGGAACGCGCGCAACGGGTCCCCCCCGTGCCCGTCGAGCAACTCCAGCGCGTGGCGGTAGCGCGCCAGCTCCGCCTCGCAGGCCTCGCGGCATTCGGCCGGCACCTGGGGCGCGTCGGCCTCGGCGGCGCCGACTCGCCAGTCGACGAGGAAGCGGCGCAGCCGCTCGTGCACGCCGGGGTCCTCCAACTGGTCGGCGAGGACCGGCGTGATCGTCATCGTCAGCTTCTCGGCAACCTCGAGCACCGGCAGGTAGGAGCGGATCGCGGCGTCGAACAGCCACTCCTCGCCGAAGGGGTAGGTGCCGAAGCCCTCCACATAGGGCATGTGGGAGTGGAGGACGATCGCCAGGTCGCCGACGGTGTCGGGAGGGTTGGGGGTGTCCGGCTCCGCGCTGGGTTTTTCGCCAGTCGCGCCTGAGTCGCTTGCTGCGTCGCCGGGGCGAAAAACAGGACGCCGCGCTGCGCCGGACACCCCCAAACCCTCCCTACGCGAGCCGGCAGACCGCGAGGAAGTCCAGGGCCGCGTCGAGGTTCCTCTCCTTCAAGCTGAAGTCCGAGCTTGCGATCGCCGGGGTGAAGCGGTCGTAGAAGGGCTTCGTCAGGCGCAGTCCCTTATGCGCCCGGTCCCAGCCCGCCTTGATCGCCAGCTCGTGGATGCGCAGCTTCCTCGCGTGGAAGAGACCCAGCAGCTCGACCCGCTCGAAGTGGGCCTCGCAGAGGGCGCGGAACTCCTCGGCGCGATACTCGTGCACGTGCCAGGGGTTGTCGGACTTCTCCGCGCCCGGCGGGGCGAGGGTGAGTAGGTTCGGGGTCGAGACGTAGGCGACGCCGCCGGGGCCGAGCATCGCCTTGAAGTGCTTGAGGATCGCACCGGGGTCCTGGACGTGCTCGATCGTCTGCAGGAAGACGACCGCGTCGCAGGGCTCGGCGAAGCTCTCGACCAGGTCGCGCTCGAAGCGCAGGTTCAGCTGCGCGTAGCGCAGGCGGGCGTGCTCGTGGGCCTCCGGGTTGGCGTCGACGCCGACGACGCTCGCCGCCGTCTGCGCGAGGACGTTCGATCCGTAGCCCTCGCCGCAGGCCATGTCGACGACGCGCCTGCCACCGATCCGCGCCGCGATCCACTCGTAGACGACCAGGTGACGCCGGTACCAGTAGTTCTCCTCCGGCACGTCGGGCAGGGTGCGCTCGCCGGTCAGCGGCAATGGCGGCACCCCGGGCGGCTGGTTTTCCTGCACGTACTCGCGCGTCACTGGCTGGGACCGTATTGTTCCCGGCCGCATGCCGGCCTCCCCGACCGCGACCCCGGAGCACATCAAGGACGTCAACACCCGCTACCACGACGCGGCTGCCCACGAGTACGACGCGAAGTGGGGCATCGACTTCGGCGAGACCGGGCAGGACCAGGTCGGGCAGAAGCTGGCCAAGGCGCTCGGCGGGCGCCGGGGCGAGAGCTTCGGGAGCGGCCTCGAGATCGGCTCGGGCACCGGCTACTTCTCGCTCAACCTGCTGCAGATGGGGGCGATCGAGCGCCTCACCGCGACCGACATCTCGCCGGGGATGCTGCAGCAGCTGGCGAAGACCGCCGAGGAGCTGGGCGTCGAGGTCGAGACCGTGCGCACCGAGGCCGAGTCGTTGCCCTTCAAGGACGAGAGCTTCGACCTCGTCTTCGGTCACGCCGTCCTGCACCACATCCCCGATCTCGACCGGGCGTTCGCCGAGTTCCGCCGCGTCCTGCGGCCCGGCGGCGCGATCGTCTTCGCCGGCGAGCCGTCCCGTTACGGCGACCGCCTCGCCGCGCTGCCGAAGCGGACCGGCCTGCTGCTGGCGCCGGCCTGGCGGCGCGCCGTCCGGGCCCAGCCGCGGGCGATCGCCGAGGCCGAGCAGTCGGAGGGACACAGCCTCGAGGGCGAGGTCGACGTGCACGCCTTCGCCCCGGCCGACCTGCGCCGCCTACTGCGCGACGCCGGCTTCGAGGACCGCCACGTCGGCGGCGAGGAGCTGCTCGCCAACGCCTGGGGCTGGGGACTGCGCACGGTCGAGTCGAGCGCCGAGCCCGATTCGATCTCCTGGGCCTGGCGCAAGTTCGCCTTCCGCAGCTACATCGCCCTGCAGCGGGTCGACTCGAGCCTGCTCGAGCCCCACCTCCCCGCCGAGCTCTTCTACAACCTGCTCGTCTCCGGCCGCAAGCCCGCCTGATCCGCTTCGTTGAAGAGTTTTCGGCGCATGGCGCATAAAAGGCTTCAACGAATCGGCTGGAGCCGGGATACGACGGCGGTCAGGGTTGCCAGCGTCTGCTTCGGTTCGTAACGAACCTGAGCTGCGGTGAAGTGCAGCACGGTGAGGCCGGCGGCAGTGTGAGCCTGGTCTCGAACTCGGTCTGTTTTCTGCTGAGAAGGAGTGCGGTGGTATCGGAGGCCGTCTGTCTCAACGACAAGACCCAGATCTGGCCAGGAGAAGTCGACGCGATATCCGTTCAACCACACCTGCGTCCGCGGCAGCGGGAGATCCGCGCTTCGCACTAGGCGCAGGAAGCGCCGCTCGAGATCCGAGTCGGTGAGCGCGAACGTCTCGTCGTCGAGCAGCTTACGCAACCGGCCAATCCCCGGTCGGTGGGGGAACGCATCGAGAGCGGCCCGTAGGGTCTCCGGATCGACCAGGTCAAGCCGATCGGCCTCACGGATTGCGCGTTCTACCTGCTTGCGGGACCTGCTGGTAGTGACATCGATCAGCGTGGAGATCGGATCCGTGATGGGAATGCCGTGAACCTCGCGACGATTCGTCGCCTCGAGTCCCAGCCGTCGATGGATGCGGATCCTAGGTTGTCGGCAGGCACGGCGGCCTGGCAGGACGATGTCGATCTCGCCGTCCCATGCCAGAAGACCCCACAGTGCTGCCGCGGCTCCATGGCTGAGAAGGGCGTCGGGACCGCAAGCGAGAACCGCGGCCATCCAGCGCCCGAGATCGCTGACTTCTGGCCTTCCCACCGCGTACACACCTCGCCAGAGCGGGTGCAGGCGCCCGGCAGCAAGACGGCGCTGGATCGTGGGTCCACTCACTCCACCTGCCAACAGTTGCCTTCGCGTGATGACGCCGTGCTGCCTCCGCACCAAGGACCACAGATCTCCGGATGTTCGTTGAACCTTTTTGTGCGCCATGCGCATACAAGGCTTCAACGAATGAATTTCTCCCCCCGGGAAACTCGACTTCAGGCGTGAGGGGCGCTGCGCCGGGCGCGGTAGAGCCTGGCGCCGGCGTCGACCCCCTTGAGGCGGCGCTCGCCGGCGAAGGAGTAGTGGAAGAGGTCGGGGGCGTCGTGCCTGCTTGCCGCGTCGACGAGGACGCTGCCGGGCCGGGCGACGGCAGTGATCCGGCTCGCCAGGTTGACCGTGCGACCGTAGTAGTCGCCGGCGCGCACGAGGACCGGCCCGCGGGCGATGCCGGCGCGCAGCTGCGGGAAGTCCTCCCCGGCCCCATCGGCCGCCTCGATCAGCGCCAGGGCCGCGTCGATCATCGGCGGGCCGTCCGGCGAGACGAGCATCGCGGCGTCGCCGATCGTCTTCACCAACCGCACCGGCGCTTCGGCGACGCCGCTGGCCAGCTCCTCCAGCCGACCGGCCACGTGGCCGAGCTCCTCCGGCGCGATCTCCTCGCCGAGCTTGGTGAAGCCGACGAGGTCGGCGAAGCAGACGGAGAAGTCGCTGGTCGTGCCCATCTCGCCGGATTCGAGGTCGGCGGTGCCGATCACGTCGCGACGGATCTGCTCGAGCATATGGGCACGCGCGGCGTAGAGGAGGACCGGCTCGAAGACCGGCAGCATCTGCTCGGCCGCGGCGGCGAAGCGCAGCGCCAGGTCGCGCTCGGTGTCGCCCGGCTGCATCAGCGTGCGCACGATCAGCTCGCGGTTCGTCTCGGCGATCCGCGCCGTCGCCATCCCGATCGTGCGCGCGACCTGCAGGATGCCGTCCTCCGGCAGGCCGGCATCGAGGAACGCCTTCACCCGGCGCGCCGCCTCCAGGTCGTTGTCGTTGAGCGTGCGTTCGTCGGGGTCCGGGTACGGCAGCCCGAGCGCCGCGCTCGCCCGCTGCAGCAGCTCGAGGTCGGCGCCGGCCATCTCGGCGACCTCGCGCGGGGTGTAGAGGGCGTCGCCGCCGGCAATGCTGCGCTCGACCGGCAGCAGGGTGAGACGACCGGCGGCGACCGCCTCGCGCAGCTCATCGAGCGAGACGCCGTCGGCCGCGAGCTGCACAAGCAGCGCCAGCCGGTCCTTGCGAGCCTTGCCCCGAAGGCCGTCGAGCAGGCCCTCTTTGCCGAAGTCGATCATGCGGTCGCCACGCTACCGCCGCGGCGCGGATCGCCGCCGCCGCTGAGCGCCCCGCTGGACGGATCGCGGGCAACCGCCTGGACGCCGCCGAAGAAGAGGTTGATCGCGGGCCGGCGCAGGACCGACACGCCGCGCGCCTCGATCCGCGCCAGGGCATCCGCGTCGACGCCCGGCTCCGCCTGGACGACGCCCTGCTCGAAGTGCAGGCGCGGCGCCCGCACCGCCTCCTCGGCCGCCATCCCCTGCTCGACGACCCGCACGATCGTCTGCAGGATCGCCGAGCGGATCCGGTTGGAGCCGGCGCTGCCGAGCCCAACCTCGATCTCGCCGCCCCGCAGGACCACGGTCGGCGCCATCATCGAGGGAACGCGGCGCCCGGGGGCGATCGCGTGGAAGCCGAGCGGGTTGAGGTCCTCCTCGCCGAGCATGTTGTTGAGGATCACGCCGGTGCCGGGGACGAGCACGCCCGAGCCCGAGCCGTTCGAGCAGGTGATGCTGGCGCACATCCCGTCCCCGTCGAGCACCGAGATGTGGGTGGTCGAGCCGAGCAGGTCGCCAGCCGTCGCGTCGAGCGCAGCCCGGTCGAGCAGGCCCTGCTCGAGGTCGGCGCCGTAGAGGGCCTCGGCGAAGGCCTCGCCGCGGGCGTCGTTGGCAGCCCCCATCGCGGCGACGAGCTGCTCGGGACCGCTGCGCTCGCCGAGCCGCTCGAGCAGCGCCAGGCAGTAGGCGATCAGGATGCCGCCCGATGAGGGCGGCGGGTTCGTCAACACCTCGGCGCCGCGGAAGGGGACGCGGATCGGCGCCCGCTCGACCGCCTCGTAGGCGGCCAGATCGCCGGGGCCGAGCGTCCCGCCGCGCTCGACCACGTGCTCGCTGAGCCGCGCCGCGACCTCGCCGCCGCGAAAGGGCGCCGAGCCTTCGGCCGCGAAGCGTTCGAGCGCCTCGGCCAGCTCGGGGAAGCGAAAGGTCTCGCCCTCGCGCAGGGTGCGCCCGGCCGGCGCGTAGAGCTCACGCGTCCCCTCCAGCCGTTCGTGGATCGGGGCGAGGATGTCGAGGATGTAGGCCTGCTCGGCGTTGACCGGGGCGCCCTCGCGGGCGAGGCGGACGCCGGGGCCGACGAGGTCGGCCAGCGGCGCCGAGCCGAAGCGGCCCAATGCCTGCTCCAGTCCCGCCGCCGTACCCGGCACGCCGCAGGAGGCGGGGCCGACGTAGAACGTCTGCACGGTGTCGGCGTCGAAGTGAACCGGCACCGCAACAAGCTCGGCGCCGCGCTCGATCTCGTCCTGGCCCGGCGCGGCGACGAAGAAGTCGAGCAGGACGGTCTCGGACCCGCGATGCACCATCATGAAGCCGCCGGCGCCGAAGCCGGTCAGCGGACTCTCGACCGCGAAGGAGGCGAGCGCCGCGCAGACCGCGGCGTCGACCGCGTTGCCGCCCTCGCGCAGCACCTCTGCCCCCGCCTCGGCGGTCAGTGGATGGCCAGCTGCGACAACCCCGCTCATGGGGTCGCGGCGCCTACCCGGGGAGGAACTCGGGAACGTCGAGCGTGCCCAGGTCGCCGGGCTTCCCGGTGCGCGGCGCGCGACCGCGGCCGGTGTCCTTGGTGCGCCGGATGGTGGGCTCGGCGACGCGCCGCTGCGGTGCCCCGCGGCCGTCGAAGCGAGTGGCGACCACCGTCACCCAGACCTGGTCGCCCAGGTTCTCGTCGACGTTGGCGCCGAAGATGATGTTGGCGTCGGGGTGGGCCGCCTCGCCGACCAGTTTCGCGGCCTCGCTGACCTCGACCAGGGAAAGGTCGGCGCCGCCGGTGATCGAGAGCAGGATCGAGCGGGCGCCCTCCATCGAGGTCTCGAGCAGCGGCGAGGAGATCGCTTTCTCGGCGGCGAGCACCGCCCGGCCCTCGCCCTGGCCCATGCCGATGCCGAGCAGGGCGCGCCCCGCCTCGGACATGATCGTGCGCACGTCGGCGAAGTCGAGGTTGATCACGGCCGGCAGCGTGACCAGATCGGAGATGCCCTGCACGCCCTGGCGCAGAACGTCGTCGGCGACCTGGAAGGCCTCGACCATCGAGGTCTGCTGGTCGAGCACCTCGAGCAGGCGGTCGTTGGGGACGACGATCAGCGTGTCCACCTCCGCCGCCAGTTCTTCGATCCCCTTCGTTGCCTGATTGCCCCGGCGACTGCCCTCGAAGCTGAACGGCTTGGTGACGATGCCAACCGTGAGCGCGCCGACCTCGCGAGCGAGGCGGGCGATCACCGGCGCGGCGCCGCTGCCGGTGCCGCCGCCAGCCCCGGCGGCGACGAAGACCATGTCGGAGCCCTTGAGCAGGCGCTTGATCTTGTCCTGTTCCTCGAAGGCCGAGCGGTGGCCGACGTCGGGGTCGGCGCCGGCGCCGAGGCCGCGCGTCTGCTCGTCGCCGATGTGCACGGTGACGTCGGCGACGCAGAGCTGCAGCGACTGAAGGTCTGTGTTGACGGCCATGAACTCGACGCCGGGAATCCGCGCCTCGACCATCCGGTTGACGGCATTGACGCCGCCGCCGCCGACGCCGACGACCCGGATCTTGGGCTGGTGCGGCTCGCCGCTCCCCGTCGGCTCGTACTCGGGCTCCTCCCGCCCGTACCTGGGAGCCTCGACGACAGGCTCGATCTCGCGCCGCCCATGCGGCTCGTCGAAGACCCTTTTCAGCCGCTCCGGAGGGGACTCCTCGGCCTTCGCCTCGGCAGGCGGCTCGGGCTCCTCCGAAGTCGAGCGGAAGAGGTTTGAGAGCGGGCCTTCGCGCATGCTCGCCCGCTTGTCACGCCGACTCATGCGCCAGAACCTCCTTCGCCAGATCGCGGTAGTAGCTCGCGGCGTTGCCCTTGGGATCGTACTTGAGCACGCTCGAGCCTTTGACGGGCGCCTCGGCGAACTTGATCGCCTTGCGTATCCGCGATTTGAAGACGAGGTCGCCGAAGTTCTCCTCGAGGATCTCGATCGCCTCCTTGGCGTGCACCGTGCGCGAGTCGAGCATCGTCGGCAGGATGCCCTCGATCCGCACATCGGGATTGAGGTTCTCCTGGATCATCTTCAGCGTGTTCTGCAACTGGACGAGGCCGCGCATCGAGAGGTACTCGCACTGGACCGGCACGATCACCTTGTTCGCCGCCGTCAGCGCGTTGATCGTCAGCAGCCCGAGGCTGGGCGGCGTGTCGATGCAGACGAAGTCGTAGTCGGCCGAGACCTCTTTCAGGGCCTTCTCCAGCGAGCGCTCGCGGCCGATCTTGGTGCTCATCGCGATCTCGGCCCCGGCCAGGTCGATCGAAGACACGGCGATGTCGATCTCCCGTTTGACGATGATCTCTGAGATCGGCATGTCGTGGACGAGCACGTCGTAGAGGCTCTTCTCGACCTTGTCGGGGTCGATCCCCTGGCTCATCGTCAGGTTGCCCTGCGGGTCGAGGTCGACGCAGAGCACCCGGTACCCGGACTCGGCGAACGCCACCGCCAGGTTGAGCGTCGTGGTCGTCTTCGCCACCCCGCCCTTCTGATTGGCGAACGCGATCACGTCGGCGTGCTTGACGGACGCCTCCGCGTCAGTATCAGAGCTCTCGGCTTCGCCCTCATGCCTTGACGGAGCAATCAGGTCACGAGCCTGAAGACGTGCGGGCTCCTCAGCCCCCTCGAGAGCGGTGGCCGCCGGGGCGTGCTCCTCAGCGGTCTCTCCGGCGGGTGCCGTGGGGCTGGGCTCCTCGCCCGCAGCTTGCGAGGACGAGGTGTCCTGCCCCACAACAGGACCCGCCGGCCAATCGCCAGAAGTCTCAGGCACGGCCGCCTCCATCTCCTCCAGCTCCTCGACGATCGGGTGCTGCTGCTCCTCGACGGACGTCGACGTGAACTTGCTCTTGCGGCTCAGGAATCCCATTGCGCGGGTATTCGCATGGCCTTCCGCTTTTCCTGCCGCACCCCGAAAATTGCTAGGAATCACCCGGTAACCGACTTTCTCGACAAGCGAGTGGTCTTCGTCACCGGCAAGGGGGGCGTGGGCAAGACCACGGTGGCGGTGGCGCTCGGCCTGCGCGCCGCCTCCGAAGGCAAGCGCACGATCGTCTGCGAGGTCGCCGCGCAGGAGAACGCGTCGCGGATATTCGAGCATGCCGAGATCGGCTTCCACGAGGTCGAGGTGGCCGAGAACCTCTGGTCGATCTCGATCGACCCCGACGAGTCGATGCGCGAGTACGTGCTGCTGCAGCTCAAGGTGCGGGCGATGCGCGACATGCTCTTCCGCAGCCGCATCTTCAACTATCTCGCGGCCGCCACGCCTGGCCTCAAGGAGCTGGTCACGATCGGCAAGATCTGGGAGCTTGCGCAGCTGGACCGCCGGGTGAAGAGCGGGCGCAAGTACGACCTCGTGATCGTCGACGCCCCCGCAACCGGGCACGGGATCGGCTTCCTGCAGACGCCGCGCACGTTCGCCGCGATCGCCCGCGTCGGCCCAATCCACTCGCAGGCGAAGGAGCTGAACCGGCTTATCGTCGACCAGAGGCACACCGGCGTGGCGATCGTCGCCCTGCCCGAAGAGATGCCGGTCAACGAGTCGGCGGCGCTCGAGCGCGACCTGCGCGACGAGGTCGGCGTCGCCGTCGACCGCATCTATATGAACGGCCTCTACCCGGAGCGCTTCAGCCCGGAGGAGGCCGAGCGGCTCGCCGCCCTCGCCGAGGGCGAGAACGGGTCGCTGCGCGCCGCCGCCCGGGCCGCCGTCTCCGAGCACAACCGCGCCCGCTCCCAGCGGGCGCAGCTGGCCCGTCTGCGGCGCCGCGTCGAGGCGCCGGTGAAAACGCTGCCCTTTCTCTTCGAGCCGGAGCTTGGAGTCGAGGGCGCCGAACGGCTGGCGGGGAGGCTCGGCTGATGCCCAGCGTCGGCGAGTTCCTCACGGGCAAGGACATCTGCATCTGCGCGGGCTCGGGCGGGGTCGGCAAGACGACCACCTCCGCGGCGATCGCGGCCGGGATGGCGGCGCGCGGCAAGAAGGTCTGCGTGCTGACGATCGACCCGGCGAAGCGGCTCGCCGACTCGCTCGGCCTGAAGGAGCTGGGCAACGAGGCCAAACGGGTCGACCCTGCGCTTTTCGAGAGCCAGGGCCTCGAGATGAAGGGCGAGCTGTGGGCGATGATGCTCGACGCGAAGGCGACCTTCGACGAGCTGGTCGCGCGACAGGCTCCCGACGAGGAGTCGCGCGACCGCGTGCTCGACAACCGCATCTACCAGCAGATCTCCAGCGCCCTGGCCGGCTCGCAGGAGTACATGGCGATGGAGAAGCTCTTCGAGCTGCACACCGAGGGACGCTTCGACCTGCTCGTCCTCGACACCCCGCCGACCCGCAACGCGCTCGACTTCCTCGACGCGCCGCGGCGCCTGATGCAGTTCATCGAAGGACGCTCGCTGCGCGTCTTCATGCGCCCTACCGGGCTGGCGGCAAAGGTCGCCGGCCGCGGCGCCTCGGTCGCGCTCTCGGTCTTCAAGCGGATCGTCGGCTTCGACCTGCTGGCCGACCTGGCCGAGTTCTTCAACGCCTTCAGCGGCATGGTCGACGGCTTCCAGGCCCGCGCCAAGCGGGTCAACAGCCTGCTCGCCGACGAGCGCACCTGCTTCCTCGTCGTCTGCGGGCCGCAGGGCGAGCCGGTCGACGAGGCCGTCTACTTCCACCGCAAGCTGGTCGAGGCGAAGCTGCCCTTCGGCGGCGTGATCGTCAACAAGGTGCACTACCCGGCCGAGCGCCTGCGCGGCGAGGGCGACGACCTCGAGGGCCCGCTGGCGGCGAAGCTCGGAGACGATGACCTGGCGCGGCGCGTCGCCGCCAACTTCGCCGACTACCAGGCGCTGGCCGAGCGCGACGCCCGCAACATCGAGCGCCTCGCGCGCGAGCTGCGCACCACGGGCGTTATCCGCGTCCCCTACCTCGACGAGGACGTGCACGACCTCGCCGGCCTGGCCGAGATCGACCGCTACCTGTTCGCCTCCAGCGAGGAGAGGATCGAGCTGGCCGCCGGCCGAGCCTAAACACCACCGGTCGCAACGCATATCCCATGTATCGCATGGGATATGCGTTGCGACCGGCTCAGCGGAAAACGCCGACCGTGTCGCCGATATGACCGTCCCAATCGCCGACGATCGGCCAGTCGGTGGAACGGCCATAGCGGAATGAAGCGCTGCTCGGACCGGACGAATTGTAGTTGCGCTCGTACCATTTTCCGCTGCGGAAAACGCCGACCGTGTCGCCGATATGACCGTCCCAATCGCCGACGATCGGAATGTCGGTCGAGCGGCCGTAGCTGAATGTCATGTTCGCGGGTCCGCTTGAGTTTTTGTTACGCAAATACCACGTGCCACCACGAAAGACGCCGATGGTGTCCTTCCCGTCACCATTCCAGTCCCCTACGACGGGAATGTCCGTCGAGCGACCGAAGCTGAAAGAAGTGAAGCTCGGACCGGACGAATTGTAGTTGCGCAGATACCAGGTGCCTTTGCGGAAGACGCCGATCGTGTCGCCCCCAACCCCATCCCAATTGCCGACGATGGGAATGTCGGTCGAGCGGCCGTAGCTGAACTTGATTTTCGCTTTGCCGGCCGAGTTGGCGTTCCGCAAATACCAGGTTCCACCGCGGAAGACGCCGATCGTGTCGCCCCCGACCCCGTCCCAATTGCCCACCAGAGGCCAGTCGCCGGGCCGTCCATATCCAAAAGACGATGCGCTGGGCCCGGACGAGTTGTAGTTGCGCTCGTACCACTTGGCTCCTACGTCCTTGAGGTGGATGAAATTATCAGGCCGAGCTGCTGAGTTGCGCGCGATTCGCCAGCGATCGGTGTAGTTGCCCGGCAATGAATCGAACTTGAAGTTATCGTCAGTGATCTCTATATAGCGGGAGTTGACAGCCTCGACGTAGGCGACGTGACCCGCTGTGCCTCCGTTCCACTGCGCGATCGAGCCAACGGCCGGCGTTTGGTCGACGCGAGTCCCTGCCCTGTAGGCGTTGATACCCCATTCGTTCGCATTCCCATTCCATCCGGGGCTTTTCGAAACACCGTTTTTCCACAGCCGATAAGCCGCGTAGAGAGTGCAATTGTGGAGCCCGTACCGATTGGAGCTCGCATAGCCAAGTCCATAGAGCGAACCCGGCCAACCTTCACTCTTCCCGGCATACCCGCCCTTGGTGCACCGGTAGTCTTCCGCCGGCCCGCACAACCGGGTTACGCCCGCGACGCTTGTGCTCGGCCGTGGATGTTCACTCGCAGACGGCGCGGCACTCGCCGACGCGGTCATTAGCGCCAGCGCCATGAAACAGGTACCAACTGTTGAGAGTCCCCCGCGCATTGGACGCGGGCACCCTAACAGACTTCACTCCCGGGTGTTGTTTCGGTACCTAACTAACCCGCGTGGCGGTAGTGGTCGTAGGAGAGCTCTTTGACCTCCCAGTCCGCGTCCTCGGGGACCGGGAAGAGGTGACGGACGCGGGGGGTGTCGATCCGCTCGCGCTCGCGGAGGTCACCCTCGATGGCGGGGAAGTCAAGAGTGCTCTCGGGCGCCTCGACCTCGTCGAGCCAGTCCCTGGCGGTGATGCGGATCTCGCCCGCGGCCGGGATCGGCTCGAGGATGCGCGTCTCCTGCTCCATCTGCTCCTCCTCTGATTCGTCGTAGACGGGTGGCTGCGCCGGCTCCTCGCGCTCGCGAGCGACCGCCTCGGCCGCTGGGGTGGCCGAGACGGCGATCTCGATGTCGCCCGACTCGAGGCCGGCCACGATCAGGCTCTCCTCGGCGGCGGTGTTGAGGTCGCCGCCGAGCTCACCGAGCGCCGCTTCGCGGAGAAGGCGGCGGACGCCGTCCTCGAGCCAGCCGGCGAGCGCGAGGCCGGGAAGATCGCTCGTGCCGCTCATCAGCGCCCGCTCCAGCTCCATCGCCTCCTCGATGCGCTGGCGCGCTTCGATCCTGTCCGTGCCCTCGTCCGCCAGCAGCGCCGAAGCGCGCATCGGCAGCGAGGCGCCGACCGGTCCGTGGCCGTCGAGCACCGAGCGCAACGCCAGCAGGTGGTCGCTGAGGCCCTCGAGGGCGGAGCCGCGGCCACAGCCCATCTCGAAGCGAGCGACCGCCCAGGCGAGGGCGCCGTCGGGGTCGGGCCGGGCCTCGAGCGCGCTCGCCAGCTCGGCGAGCTGCAGAGCTTCGGCCTCGTCGAGGTCGTAGGCGCCGGGGCGGGCGCCGGGCGCGCCGGTCGCGATCCGCGCCCAGCGCTCCTCGCCGGTCGGCGCGAACGCGTATGGGCCGAGCCCAACGCTTCCCGCCTTGAAGAGCTGCATGACGCTGATCAGCTCGTGCAGCTGGTGCAGCGCCGCGGCGGCGCCGTCGGGGCCCTCGTCCTGCTCGGCGAGGGCGAGAAACTGCGGTTGCCAGGCGGCACGGCCCATGCCCTCGCTGCGCATCGCCTCGATCGGCGCCTCGATCGCGTCGGCGCGGACGATCTGCACACCGTGCGGCAATTGCAGGCGCGGCAGCGGCATGCGCAGACCGACGAGCGGCGCGAGCAGCACGTCCGCCTCCTCGGCGCCGCGGGTCTCGGCCTCGAGCACGGCGAGCGCTTTGCGCAACCGCTCGTGGTCGAGCGAGAGCTCGGTGCATCCCTCCCAGAGCGAGGCGAGAAAGACGGTCAGCATCCGCGAGGCGCGCTCGCCGGGGTCGCCAGGCACCGGCTCGCCGCGGACTTCAAGGTAGGCGGCGGCGATGCCGGCGGCGGCGACCGCGTCGCGTGCCGGGGCGAAGGCCGGCAGGCCGCGCAGCTCGCCTTCGCGCTCGCGCACGTAGCGGCCCGTCAGCGGCCGGTAGCTGTAGAAGAGGGAGTCGTCGCCACTATCGGCATCGACGTCGAAGGGAATCTGGTCCCCACCGGCGACCATCGAGCTGAGCCGGATCGCCGCCTCGGAGGCGAGCTGCGTCAGCGAGTCGTTGAGCAGGCGGTCACGCACGCCCCTCGCTTCCCGCCCCCGCCTGGCCCTCCTGCGCCTGCACGCACGCTTGCAGCACGTGCCGGTCCAGGGGTGCCTAAAAAGGCACCGTACGTCCGGCACGTCCGGTGGGGGTCAAACGGGGACGGGCGCGCTGGCGTCCTCGCAGAGCCAGCGGCGGCCGTAGGCGCGCATGTCTTCGACCAGGGGGACGAGGGCCTCGCCCTTCTCGGTCAGCGCGTACTCGACCCGGGGCGGGACCTCCGGGAAGGTGTGGCGCTCGACGACGCCCTCCTCTTCCAGCGCCCGCAGGCGCAGCGAGAGGGTGCGCGGGCTGATCCCCTCGAGCGAGCGCTCCAGCTCGCAGAAGCGGCTCGAGCCCTCGGCGAGGTCGCGGATCACGAGGAGGGTCCACTTGCCGCAGACGATGTCGGCGGTGCGGCAAACGGGACAGCTGGCGTTGGATGCGGCGCTCATCGCTAAGGCGGGGCGGTTTGTGTCGATTGCCTCGCTTCAGCGAGTGTAGCGATCTCGCTTCACTTACTGAAGCATTGGGCCGGCGTGGCTACTTCTTGCCGGGTTCGTACCTGCCGGCCGAGACCGCCTTGACCTTGAGCACGTTGATCTTGTAGCGGACCTTGCCCGAGCCGAAGACGAGCGTGACCGGGAAGCCGATGTTGACTTCGAGCAGCTGACAGGTGGCCGCTCCCGAGAGGCAGGTGCTTTCGCCGAAGATCCCGGTCACCGCGTCGGAGACGAGGAAGAGCGGGTGCTGCGTCTGCGGGCTGATCCCCATGAAGGCGACGAGCTGGGTTTTCTTGTTGGGCAGCGGAGCCGGGGGCAGGACGCCGGATCGCACCTGCTTGCTCTTGTTCTTACCGCCGCTGTCCTTGGTTTCGGTGCGGACGATCTGGACGGTGGCCGAAACCGTGTAGACGTTCAGCGGCCCCTTCGGCGCCGTGCCGCCCTGCGTGGTGTCGGTCGTCGTCGTGGTCGTCGTCGACTTGCCGTTCGAGCTGTCGGTCGTGGTCGTCGTCGTGCTGGTCGAGGAGAGTTCCCCGCCCAACTCCGAGCCGTCCAGCTGCGGCGCCGTGTAGCGCTGCTTGAAGGGGTTGTTGGGGCTCCGGTGGCTGAGCCGTTTGTGGTAGCTGCGCAGGCCAGGGGCCGCCTGGACGGCGACGAGCGTGGAGTTGTTCGCGCCGCCCGAGACCGCCGGCGGCGTGACCGCAACCCGGCTAGGACCCGAGCTCTTCTCAGAGCTTCCGCCGAGCAGGAAGGGCACAGCGACGATCGCGACGACGACGAGAGCGACGAGCGGCAGCAGGCGCCGGTCGCGCAGGTCCCAATAGAGGTCGCTGACGAACGGAGGCACTTTCATCTCCGGCATCTTCAGCTCGGGTCCCTTCAGGCGCTTCATGGCGTGCCTCCAGTCGTCGTCGCTGCCGGCGTCGCTTCGGCGGGCGCCGGCCCTTCGGGAGTCGCTTCGCCGGTGACGCCTTCTTCGGCCGGCGGCGTCACGTAGGCGGTGATTTCGAAAGTCGCTTCAAGCCGTGGGAATTCGGCTTCCGAGTCGACCCCGAGCTGGAAGCCATTGATCGTCAGCAGGCGGCCGTAGACGGTCACCTTCGAGTTTTCGGTCCTGACCAGCTTGTCGAGGCCCTTGATGAAGTCCGCGAGGCGGAAGAAGTTGCCCTTGAAGGTGAGCGTGTAGGGGAGGACACCGAGCCCGGCCGGGCCGATCGTCGCCCCCAGCGGCAGCGTCGATGCCGCAACCTCGGTGGGCGGGACCGGGGTTTCTCCGGCTTCCGGCGCGCTCGGCGGTTCCGGCGCTTCCCCGCCACCGGCCGCGTTCAAGGAAAGCGCCTGGAAACGAACTTTCGTGTTGTGCGCGATCCGGTTCAGCTGAACGAGCAGGGAGGGCGTGTCGTCGTCGCCAGGGACCGCCTTGCCGAGCACGACGAGCTGGTGGTAGGCGACGGGGAAATCGCGCCTCGCCTGCTCGGCGATCGCCACTTCCGAGCGGTGCGCGGAGAGCGACTGGCGCGCTTCTCCGACTTCGGTCGACAGCTTTGTCGCTTCTTCGCGCTTCGGGCTGAGGATCAGCATCCAGAAGGCGCCGGCGAGTGCCGCAATGGCAACCATGGCCACCATCAGCCTTGTGTTCGCCGATTTCATCTCAGCCTTCCGATTCTTTTTCTTCTTTTTCGCCGGAGACTTCTTCGTTGGACGCTTCGGCCTGTTCGGTGGCGGTCGCCGGCCCCGCTCCTTCGCCGTTGAGGGGCACCGGTGCGGCGTCGAAGGCGACGACGAGGCTGAATTCAGCGATGAACTGGCGTGTACGGCAGTCGCCGGAGCCGCCGCCCGAACCCGATCCTCCGGTGCTGCCGGCGCCTTCGTCCTTGCCCGCGAGTTCGGAGGATTCGACGCCGACGCGGGTCACGCCATCGATGTCCTTGAGCGCGGTGACGAAGCCGGCAACCGAATCCTGACCAACGGCGCAACCCTGGATCGAGAGCGAGGGCCCAACTATCGAGCCGCTCAGGCCCGAAACACTCGAACCGCTGCCACTCTCGCCTCCCGCCGAGGCGTCGAGGCTGGTCAGCCAGACGCTGTGGGGCAGGACCAGCGCCAGTTCGCGCATCACGCGTTCCCAGTCGAAGCGACTGTCGGCGAGGCTGGCGATCGTCTGCACCCGCGCTTCGTGCAGGGCGGCGAACTGGGTGTAGGTGGCGAGGCTTTCGGCGCGCTCCTTTTCCGCCGCGTCTTCGCTCTTGACCTGGGCCAGCTCGCCCTTGCGGTCGGAGATCTTGCCGTCGGTGAGGACGAGCATCGTCACTCCTGCCAGCGCCAGCACCAGAGCGCCGAGCACGATGTAGGCGACCGGACCGGTGCGCAGCGGGGCGCTCTGGCCCTGTCGCTCCCCGGCGGGAATCAGGTTGACCGGGCGCATCGCTCAGCTTTCCAGGGCAATGCCGTAGGGAAGGGTGAGTCGCGCCGCCGTGCCGTCGTCGAGCTCGGCTAGGGCCGGGGGGCGCGAGGCGCCGACCGGCAGGCCGATCAGCTCCTCGATCCGCGCCGGCAGGCCGGAGATCGCACTGCCCGGACCGGTGAGGACGACTCGGCCGACGGGGACGGCGCTCTCCTGGGCGCCGTAGTAGTCGAGCGAGAGGCGCAGCTCGTCGACGATGCCGCCGATGCCCTCCTCGAGCGCCCGCCGCACGGTGGCAACCACCGTCGGGTCACCCTCGATCTGCTCGATGACCGGTTCTAGGCCGACGTGGCGCAGCCACTGGCCGGCGTGTTCGGGGCTCAACTGGGCCTCGGCGCCGAGGCGGGCGACGATGCTCTCGAGGCCGGCGTTCGAGACGCGGGTGAAGAGGCAGGCGCGGCGACGGGCGACGGCGAGGTTGATTGTGTCGCCGACGTTGCAGTAGAGGACCGCGCTGGCTTCCTCTGCGCCGTTCTCGGCGCCGGCGAGGGCGCGGATCATCCCGAATGCAGCCAGGTCGACGCCAACCGGCTCCAACCCGGCGCGGCGGATCGGCTCGAGGAAGGAGCGGACCATGTCCTGGCGCGCGGCGACGACGACCACGTCGAGCTGCGGCTGCCCACCCTCCTCCGCCGGCACGCCGCCGACAACCTGGTGCTCGAGCACAGCCTGATCGAGCGGCATCGGGATCTGCTCCTGGGCCTGGAAGCGGACGGCCGCCTCCATCTCCTTCGGGTCCTCGATCGCCGGCAGGCGCAAGGTGCGAACGATCACCCGCTGGTTGCCGATGCCAAGCCGCACGTCCTTGGCGAGCTTGTGCTGTGAGAAGAGAGCTTTGAGGGACTCGACGAGGCGGTCGGGGTCGACGACCTCGCCCTCGTGGAAGACGCCCGGCGCCAGCGGCTCGACCGCGGCCGCGCCGACCGCGGCAGTGCCGTTCTGCCTGACCTCGGCCGCGGCGACGCTGCCCGCCTCGATGTCGAGGCCGACGACGGCCGACAGCTTTTTCTTTCTCGTGAGCTGGAGTCGCATCTAGGAGCGGGCGATCGAGTCGTGCCCGCCCTCCACCAATCGACAGGAAGGCCCCAAACCTTTCGCCCTGCAACTACTTAGTTCTAGGAGAACTTGGACGGTTGTCCTAGAAGGTGCTCAGGTACCAGTCGACGATCTGGTCACCGGCGAGCAGGCCGACGACGCCGCCGAGCGCCAGGAACGGGCCAAAGGGAATCGCCGTCTTGCGCGCCCCCGCACCTTCGCGGACGATCATCGCCAGGCCGACGAGCGAGCCGGCGAGCAGGGCGACGAGGACCGCGGGGGCGACGTTGCGGCCGAGGAATATCCCCATCGTCGCCGCCAGCTTGACGTCGCCGAGCCCCATCCCGCGCGGGTAGGCGAGCGCCGCGGCGAAGAGCAGGCCACCTGCCGCGGCGGCGGCGACCGCCCGCTCGGGCAGGCTGCCGGGGTCGGCGAGGGCAGCCAGGACGACACCGGCCAGCGTGGAGACGAGCAGGATCCGGTTGGGGATGATCCGCTGCTCGAAGTCGGTCAGCGTGACCGCGAGGAGCATCGTGACGAAGACGAGGCCGAGTGCGACCTCGGCGCCGCCGTCGCCCCAGAGCACGGCGACCGTCGCCGCGTAGAGGACGCCGAGCCCCAGCTCGGTCAACGGGTAGCGCGGCGAGATCGGCTCTCCGCAGCAGCGGGCGCGGCCGCGCAGGACGAGCCACGAGACCACCGGGACGTTGTCGTAGGCGGCGATCTGCGCGCCGCACGTCGTGCAGCGTGAACGCGGGCCGACGATCGACTCGCCGCGCGGCACGCGGTGCCCAACGACGGTGACGAAGCTTCCCCCCACCAGCCCTCCGAGGAAGGCGAATGCGACGGCGGCGCCCACCGCTATTCCCCTTCGATCGGGGTGCTGGTGTCGACCTCGATCCGGGTCGGGTAGGTGGGGTGGTCGTAGAGGATCGGGATCGCATCGGCGGGCGTGCCGTTGCGTTCGACGCTAAGCGCCACCCCGAGCCGGTCTCCCGCCGGGATCGTGTATGGGGCTTCGTTGAAGGACATCGTCAAGCGCTCCTTGGCCCAGGAATACCGCGGCCAGTATTCATTTCCTTCCGGCGTGAAGGTCCAGTAGGCGGTGCCACCGCTTTTGTTGGTCAGCATCGTGTCGGTCGCTTCCGGCGGCGAGCCGGTTTCGTGGCGCTTGAAGAGGTAGACGCAGAGCTTGCCTTTGTAGAGGGCGTCGTTGAGCGTCCGCGTGTAGAACTCGATCGTCGCTTTTTCGGTCATTTTGAATTCCGAGGCCATCGGATCGGTGAGCCAGCGGTGGACCTGGGACTCGGGGTTCGTCGTCCCGGTCGGCGTGTAATGGCAGCCGTTGGTGTCGTCGCGGCGGATCTGCACACCCTTGTCGGTGTCCGGCGTCGGCTCCAGGTAGGTGTCGTCGGAGTAGTCGTAGAGGGCCGGGTCTTCCGGGTCTTCCGGGGCCGGATCGGGCGGCGCGCCGAGCAGCAGCGCATCGGGCGCGCCGGGCGTGGTGCCGGTCTGCAGCCCGCTGGCGCAGGTGCCGAGCGTGTTGTGGAGCAGGTGGTCGCCGGCGATTTCTTCGCGTTCGGTCGACCCGCCCGACGAGCACGGCGTGTCGGTGAGGAAAAACTGCTGGGCGGTGACGAGTTCGCCTTTCGAGTTCGCCGATGGGTCTTTTTCGGAGCTGTCGGTCGGGTCGACGAAGTCCGACTGCGCTTCGACGTAGCCCCTCTCCCCCGCCTGGTTGCCGGGCGTGTCGAGCTTGACCGTGACGACGATCTGCTTGTAGTCCTGCAGCGTCGGGCAGGTCGAGCCGCAGGGTTCGTCGTCGCGCCAGAGGACGTAGCGGTGGACCGTGCCGGTGACGCCGCCGCTGTCGAAGGCTTCCGAAGGCACGACGACGCCGCCTTCGATCGTTTTTTCCGATTCCCCTTCGACTTCGCCGCCGTTGACGACCAGCTTGCGGTAGGAGCCGATCGGCTCACGGACGACGGCGAATTTGCCGCTCGAGACCCGGTAGTCGGGGTCGAGCGAGTCGCTCGAGTGGGGCGGCGTCGAGGTCAGCGCCAGTTCTTCGTTGCCGAGGCTGCGCAGCGCCTCCAGTTCCTGCTGGGCGAGGTCGAGGGCGACCTGCGAGGCCTTGGCACGATCCGTGTTGCGGTTCGCCGCGCTGAGCAGGCTGAACGTGGTCAGCGCCCCCATGACGACGACGACGATCGCGACCAGCACCTCGACGATCGTGAACCCCGCCTCGCTGTCGCCTCGGCGTCGCATCAGTTGGCCAGGGTCGCGTTGCGCAGGCTGGCCCCGTCGGACACGGTCAGGGGGGCGTCGCCGGCCGGGTTCGGCATGTGCAGCGTCACTTTGACGAAGGTCGCCCCCGCCGCTTCGGGAACGTAGGAGAAGACTTCGCTGCTGTCGATGCCTTCGAAGATCTGCGTTTCCGTGCCGGTGAAGACTTCCGGTTCCGCCTCGATCCGCGTGCATTTCGTCGTCGTGCACGTGTACGTCACCTGGCATTTGATCGACGGTTCGCTCGCCGCGAGGACCGTGCTGCCGCCGCAGGTCGAGTGTCGTACGTAGGTTTCGAAGGACATCGTCGAGGCGGTCGATTCGGGGTCGACCTTGATCCCGTTGCGGATTTCGCGGGTGAACCGCTCCAACACCCAGCGCGCGGTCGTGATGTCCTGTGCCCGTTCGCTGATCCGCGGCTGGTCTTTCATCGCGCTGACGACGAGCGAGCCGGCAGCGCCAAGGACGACGACGCCCATCGCCATCGCGACGAGCAGCTCGACCAGGGTGAAGCCCGCCTCTCCGCGCGGCCGCATCAGCGCACCACCTTGAAGCGCCGCTTGACCGGCCGTTGGCTCCACGTGCCCACCGCGTTGACCGCCTTGACAGCAAACGTGTGCTTGCCAAAGCGGAGCTTCTTCAGCCGCTTCGGCGACCTGCACCCCTTCCAGCGGTGGCGGTCGAGCTTGCAGACGAACCTCGAGCCCGCCTGGCCGGTAGCGTCGGCGAAGCGGAAGACGACCTTGTGCTTCCTGGTCTTTGACCCGGGACCAAAGGTGATCCTCGCCAGCGGCATGACGTAGGTCGAGCCGCCGCTTTCGCCGCCGCTGCCCAGGCCACCCAGTTCTTCGAGTGGGTCGCCGCCCGAGCCGCCACCCGATTCTTCTTCTTTGCCGCCTTCTTCTTTGCCGCCTTCTTTTTCAGGGGGCGCCGTCTGCTGGACGTAGCTGACGCCGTTGGAGCAGGGCGAGACGACGCCTTCGACTTCCGCGGTCGCGTAGAAGGTCGTTTTCGTTTCCGGAGCGACCGAGACCGGGATGCCGGCGCCGGCCAGCTCTTCGGCGCTGCCGCCGGGCGGGACCGCTTCGCCCGAGCAGCTCGAGCTGGTGTAGACGGTGATCGTCGCCCCTTCTTCGGCCTGGCCGAGCAGCGAAGGTTCGGTCGATTCGCTGGGGCTCGCCGGATTTGTCCCTTCGAGCAGGGGCGGCGGTGGGCCCAATTTCAGTTCGGAGGAGTTTTTGACTGAGACAAGCAGCGTCGTCCCCGGCGACCCAACAGTTTTGCCGAGCGACCAGGAGTAGACATCGTCCTCGGAGGCGAAATCGTCATCGACCGTGAGCCGTTCATGGGTGACGAAGAATGCCTTCGAGCCATCGCCGGAGACGCCGTGCAGGCCCGCAGCGAAAGTACCGTTACCGCCGACCTGGCCGGTCGAGACGAGCGCCGTTTCGCCGTCCCCCCGCAGGTAGATGTCGGATGTTTCGTCTTTGTCGCCTTCGACCAGCGACTCGTCGGTGACGAAGAAGGCCCGCGAGCCATCGTCGGATGCCCCGGCGAAGGCCGCGCTGAAGGCGCCGTTGCCGCCTTCAGGGCCGGTGGAGACGAGCTCGGTCGCGCCTTCGGAGCGGACGTAGACGTCCTGCGCTGTGTCTTCGTCGGCCGGGACCAGAGCTTCGCTGGTGCTGAAGATCGCCGTCGAGCCGTCCGGCGAGGCCCAGTCCAGGGTCGCGGGCGCGGGGCCGTTGCGGCTTTCAGGGCCGGTCGATACGAGCTCGGTCGTACCTTCGTTCGAGACGTAGACGTCCTGCACGGTGTCTTTGTCGGCCGGCACTAGCGCTTCGTCCGTGTAGAAGTAAACGGCGCCTGTCACATGGGCGGTCGAAGGATAGGTCGCGTTGTGCGATCCGTTGCCGCCACTCGGCCCGATCGAGACGAGCGCCGGCGTTCCCAACCCGGTCCACTCGTAGACGTCCTGGAAATCGTCTTCGTCGGCTTCCGCGATCCGTTCGCTGCTCTCGAAATAGGCGTGCGAGCCGTCGCTCGAGATACCGCCGAAGTTCGGGCTGCAGCTGCCGCCTTCCGGCAGCGACGGAGGGCAGGTGCCGGCGACCGAGACGAGCTTCGTCGTTCCGGCTCCGAGGTCGCGCTCGTAGATGTCGGCCGCGCCGTCTTCGTCGGCGGCGACCAGCCCCTCGTCGCTGACGAAGAAGACCTTTTCGCCGTCTTCGGAGACCGCGGAAAATTCGGCCGGCTGGGAGCCGTTGCCGCAATTCGACCCGGCACAGGACGAGTCGCCAGCGGAGACGAGCGCCGTTTCTTCGGTTTCGAAGTCGCGCATGTAGATGTCCAGCGAGCTGTCGCCGTCGGCGCTGTTCAGCTTTTCGGTCGTCGCGAAGAAGACCCGTTCGCCGGAGGGCACGACCCCGTCGGGGACGAAATTGGCCGCGACGGCGCCATTGCCGCAGCCTTTCGCGGAGCAGGAGCTGTCGCCGCGCGAGACCAGCGTCGTCGAGTTCGTGGTCAGGTCCCGCATGTAGACGTCCATCGCGTGATCGCCGTCGGCGGCGACCAGCGGCTCGACGGTCGAGAAGAAAACGCGGTTGCCGTCTTCCGAAACGCCGTCGTAGATCGCGTCGTAGGCGTCGTTGCCGCCCAGCGGCCCAATCGAGACCTCGCGGGTGACGTATTCGCCGACGCCCGCGTCGTAGGCCCGCACGTAGACGTCCACCTGGCTGTCGGTGTCGCCGGGGACCATCTGTTCGGCGGTGCTGAAGAGGGCGAGATGGCCGTCGGCGGCGATCCCGTCGTAGGTCGCGGGCTGGGCGCCGGCTGGCGCGGCCCAGACCGCGAGGGCAAGGAGTACCGCGGCGAGGGCGCGTGTCGGCGTGAGGACCATCGTCGGCTGGTATCGGCTCGAATCGGCCATTCGTTTAGCCCTTGTGCCGCGTGCCTGGCCGAAAGCGCGAGGGGCGGGCCAAGATGGCCCGCCCCTCGAACTTCACGCTTGGCTAGGCCAAGGCGATGCGGCTAGGGTTATTCGCCCCAGTTCCCGCTGACCGGACAACCACCGTTGCCGGGCGTTTCGCATTCGAAAGCCAGGGTTCCAGCGTTGTTTTCGACCGAGAAGGTGTTCCCACTCGTCGGCGCTTCAGAGATAAGCGTGTACTGGTTGTTGGTCGGAACGGCAGCTTCGCCAGGGCCGGTAATGGTGAGTTCGGCGCTGGAGAGCGTGGGCTCGATTGCTTCCAGGGCTTCCACGTCGGCGCCTTCGTAGCTGCCGTTGTTGTCGGTCGAGTACGTCTCCATCGCGACCTGCGCGGAGTGCGCGTACTCCTTGGCCTTCGCGTCGCTCGCCTTTTCCTTCTGATTGAAGAAGGCGGGCAGCGCGATCGCGGCCAGGATGCCGAGGATGAGCATGACGACGAGGAGCTCGATCAGCGTGAAGCCGGCCTCGCTGTCGCCGTTGAGCCGGGCGCCAACCTTGGCCCGGAGATTCTGGACAAACATCAGTGACCTCCTATGGTCATCGTTGTTGAGCCAGAGCCCCGTCGCATCTCAGCCACGTGGTGTCTGTCGACCCCGGTGGAAGCCCAGCCGGCTCCCCGAAGGGAGCCCTGTCGGCTTTGCGCCCCCGCCTCACGACGGGTTTGCCTTTGGCACCGAGGCACTGGCAGATTCATCACAGCCCCGTCATCGGCACCGGGGGTCCCAACTTGATCCCTGAAACTAGGACTTCCTCTCCCCAAAATTCGGGTCCCTGCCGGGAAATCTCAGGCACAGGTCCCCTACATCGGGTAGTCCTTTCGGCTACCCGCCGGTGGCTTTGCCGCCGGTCGCCGAAAAGGCGCCTGGCGTGACGACCGGCAGGCCGCCGGCCTGCGCAGCCTGGACAAGCCGCCGGTCGTAGGCGATGAATGCGCCGATCTCCTCTCGGATGCCGATCGCCGTGGCGAGGTGAATCGCATCGAGGCTGCGCAGATTGGCCGGGCCCAGGGTCGCCGCATCGTCCAGCAGCGCGTCGTCGAGAGGCAACCTGGAGACGTCCAAGAGCCACTCGCGGGCATCGCGCGCGTACTCGCCTCGATGGCGGGAGCAAGCTCGGATCGCCTCGAGACCAAGCAGCGTACTCGACACGTAGCCTTCCCATTCGGCCATCTCTGCCCGCAACGCCTTCTCCTCCGGCTCGCGCAGCACGAGCTTCACGAATGCCGAAGTGTCCAGGTATGCGAGTCGCCCGGCTACAGCCGCTCCTCCCGCAGCTCGTCCAGGATCTCGTCGCTGAACGGCGGTCCCGCGGGGGGCCGGTCAACCGCACCGATGCGATCCAGCAGATTGCCGTGCGGCATCGTCGCGCCGCGCTCAGCCACGAGGCGCGCAATCGGGGAGTCCGGCGGACCCGAAGGCGTGAGTCGCGCCACCTCACGCCCGCGCTCGGTCACGGCGAAGCTCTCCCCCGCCTTTACCTTGGCCAGATAGCGCGAGAGGTTCTGCCTCAGCTCCCTGACCCCAACGCTGTCCATGTGCGCCAAGGTAGCACTTGGAGATCAGCGGATCTTTTCGTAGATGCTAAACAGCGGCAGGTACATCGAGATCACGATGAAGCCGACCATGCCGCCGACGAACATGATCATGATCGGCTCGATCAAGGCGGTCAGCGCCTTGACCTTGGCGTCGACCTCGGCCTCGTAGAAGTCGGCGATCTTCGAAAGCATGTGTTCGAGCTGGCCGGTCTCCTCGCCGACCGCGACCATGTGGCCGACCATCGGCGGGAAGATCTCGTTCTGCTCGATCGGGCCGGCGAGCGAGCCGCCGCGCTTGACCGAGTCGTAGACCTCCTCCATCGACTGCTCGACGACGACGTTGCCCGCTGTCTCGCCGGTCAGTTTGATCGACTGCAGCATCGGCACGCCGGAGGAGACCGAGCCGGAGAAGGTGCGCGACCAGCGGGCCAGGGCGACCTTCTGGATCACGTCGCCGATCTTGAACGGCAGGCGGAGGGTGAACCGCTGCCAGGCGTCGCGGCCTTTCTCGGTCTTCTTCCACTTGAAGAAGAGGAAGAAGGAGAGCGCGATTCCGGGAATGACCAGGAACCAGTAATGCGTCAGCAGATCGGAGATGCCGACGCAGAATGCGGTCGGCGGCGGCAGGCCTCCCCCTTCCTCGGGGTGTTCTTCGGCCAGTTCTTTGAAGATGTTGGCGAAAACCGGGATCACGAACATCACGATCGCGACCAGGACGACGATCGCGAAGCCGAAGACCAGCATCGGGTACATCATCGCCGATTTGACCTGGCGCCTCAGCGCGTCCGACTTCTCGACCTGGAAGGCAACCCGGTCGAGCGATTCCTCCAGCCGGCCCGACTGCTCGCCGGCGCGGACCATCGCGCGGAAGAGTTTGTCGAAGACCTTCGGGTGGCGGCCCATCGCCTGCTCCAGCGTGCTGCCCGCTTCGACGTCGGCACGCACTCCCGCGACCGCCTCGCGGATCGCGTCGTCCTGAGTCTGCTCCTCGAGCGTGTGCAGGGTGCGCAGCATCGGCATGCCGGAGGCGACGAGGGTCGCGAACTGGCGCGAGAAGACCGCCAGCTCGCGCATGTCGACGCCCTGCCAGCGCTTGAAGAAGTCCTCGATGTTGACCGGGGATTTCTTCTCGCTGACGTCGACGACGATCAGGCCGCGCTGGCGCAGCAGCTCGCCGACCTGGGCCTTGGAATCGGCCTCGACCTCGCCCGCCGAGGAGGCGCCAGCGACGTCGAGGGCGCGGAAGCTGAAGGTGGTCGCGTCGGCCACCGGCTAGGCCCCCTGTGCGTATACAGGCGGGGCGGGGGCGCCGTTGGCTACCGGGACCTGCGGCATCGCCCCCGGCGCGTCGCCGAGCAGGCGCTTGAGCTCCTCGGGCACGGAGGCCCGCTGTTCGGCAAGGGCCCGGTTGATCTTGCCGCCGCGTACGAGGCGGGCCAGGTCGGCGTCCATCGTCTGCATGCCAACCGCGCCGGAGGTCTGCACGGCGGCGTAGATCTGGTGCGTCTTGCCCTCGCGGATCAGGTTGCGGATCGCCGGCGTCGGCACCAGCACCTCGCAGGCGACGACGCGGCCCATGCCATCGGCGGTCGGCAGCAGCTGCTGGGTGACGATCCCCTGCAGTGCGATCGAGAGCTGGGTGCGCACCTGGGCCTGCTGCTGGGGCGGGAAGGCGTCGATCATCCGGTCGACGGTCTGCGCCGTCGACTGCGTGTGCAGGGTGGCGAAGACGAGGTGGCCGGTCTCGGCCGCGGTCAGCGCGGTCGAGATCGTCTCCAGGTCGCGCATCTCGCCGACCAGGATCACGTCCGGGTCCTCTCGCAGGGCGGCGCGCAAACCGAGGGCGAAGTCCTCGGCGTCGGCGCCGACCTCGCGCTGGTTGACGATCGAGCTCTTGTGCGGGTGCAGGAACTCGATCGGGTCCTCGATCGTGAGGATGTGGTCCTGGCGCTCGCAGTTGATCACGTCGATCATCGCCGCCAGCGTCGTGCTCTTGCCCGAGCCGGTCGGGCCGGTGACGAGGACGAAACCGCGCGGTTTGCGCGTCAGCTCGTTCAGCACCTGCGGCACGGCGAGCGACTCGAGCGTGGGGATGTCCTGCGGGACGAGGCGGAAGGCGGCGGAGACGGCGCCGCGCTGGAAGAAGCAGTTGACGCGGAAGCGGGCGACACCGGGGATCGCGTAGGCGAAGTCGAGCTGCTTGTGGTTCTCGAAGCGCTTGCGCTGGTCCTCGTTGAGGATGCTGAAGACGACCTCGCGGGTCTCCTGACCGGAGAGCACCGGGAAGCCCTCCATCGCGGTGATCTTGCCCTTGTCGCGGATGGCCGGCGGGAAACCGGCGGTCAGGTGCACGTCGGAGGCTTTCGCCTCGACCATGCGTCGCAGAACCTCTGAGAAGTCGAAGTCCATGGGGCCTAGATCGACCTCTCCGGCCCGATCCTTGAGCGCTGCGGGCTACGCGGTGACACGGAGGACCTCCTCCAGGCTCGTAACGCCGCTGCGCACCTTGGCCAGGCCATCCTCGCGCAGCTCGAGCATCCCCTCCTCGCGGGCGACGGCGCCGATATCCGCCTCTGGCTCGCCGGCGACGACCATCTCTTTGATCCGCTCCGTGAGCCGCATCACCGAGTAGATGCCGACCCGGCTGCGGTAGCCGCTCTGACTGCAGCGCGAGCAGCCGACCGGCTCGTAGGCCTCGAGCTCGCCGCCCACTCGCAGGCCGGCGTCGGCCAGCGCCTGCGGCGGGATCATCACCCGTTCCTTGCAGTGCGTGCAGAGCTTGCGGGCGAGGCGCTGGGCGACGACGCAGTCGACGGCGGAGGAGGTGAGGAAGGCCTCGATCCCCATCTCGCCGAGGCGGGTTATCGCGCCAGGGGCGTCGTTGGTGTGCAGCGTGCTCAGCATCATGTGGCCCGTCAGCGCCGCCTCGATCGCGATCCGCGCCGTCTCGCCGTCGCGGATCTCGCCGACCATGACGATGTCGGGATCGGCGCGCAGGACGGAGCGCAGGCCCGCCGCGAAGTCGAGGCCGGCGGGGCGGTTGACGTTGATCTGGTTGATGCCGGTGACCTGGTACTCGACCGGGTCCTCGATCGTGATGATCTTTTTCTCGACCTGATTCAGATCCTGGAGCGCCGCGTAGAGCGTGGTCGACTTGCCGGAGCCGGTCGGCCCGGTGACGAGGACGGCGCCGTAGGCCTGGTGGAAGGCGCTCTCGAAGCGCTCGCGCCCGGTGCCGTCCATGCCAAGGTCATCGAGCGAGCGTTGCGCGTTGTCCTTGTCGAGGACGCGGATCGTCGCCCCCTCGCCGCGCTGCGTCGGCAGCGTCGTGACACGCAGGTCGACGCGGCGGTCCTCGACCGTGACGCTGACCCGCCCGTCCTGGGGGACGCGTTTCTCGGCGATGTTGAGGTCGCTCATGATCTTGATCCGCGAGACGACCGCGCTGACCATCCGCTTCGGCACGTGCGCCGCCTCGCGCAGCACGCCGTCGACGCGGAAGCGGACCCGCATCTCATCCTCGTCGGCCTCGAAGTGGATGTCGGACGCTCCCTCCCCCACCGCCTGGCCGAGGATGCTGTAGACGAGCTTGATCACCGGCGCGTCCTCGGCGCTGACTTCGATCTCGCTGACCTCGGCCAGCTCCTCCTCGGCGTCCTCCTCGATCGCCTCGCTGACGGCGCTCTGCAGCGTGTTGAGACGGCCGATCAGCGCCTCGATGTCCTCCTCGGCGGCGACCGCGACGCGGCAGTCGAGCCCGGTCGCGATCTGCACGTCGTCGACCGCGAGCACGTTGGTCGGGTCAGCCATCGCGACGAGCAGCGTCTGCTTGTCGACGAAGCCGATCGGCAGCGCTTTGTAGCGGCGCGCCGTGTTGACCGGGATCAGATTGGCCGCTGCCATGTCGACCTGGTAGATGCCGAGGTCGACGTGATCGAGACCGTAGCGCTCGGCGACCGCCCGGGAGAGCTGGTCGGCGGTGATCGCGCCCTGGCCCAGGAGCAGCTCCTCGGGCGGACGCGCCGCGGTGCGCGCCTCTTCGATCGCGGCGCGGGCGCGGTCTTCGGGCACGTAGCCGAGATCGACGAGGACGTCGGTGACGAAGCCGCTCGACCGGCCCCGCATCACCGGCGGCGTCAGGCCGGGTGGGCCGCCGGCGCCCGGGTCGAGCGCGGGCGCGGTCGAGTCGCCGGACTCCGGGACCGGTTGCAGGTGACTCGGGTAGTCCCTGCTCTCCATCTCAGCTCACGGGTGGTACGGGAGCGTGCGGCCCTTGTAGCCGGCGTCGATCACGGCCTGTTCGACGCTCTCGAAGCTCTGGAAGCCGTAGTGCACCGAGGCCTGCGGGATACCGTGGTCGACGCCCTTCGGGCTGAGCACGACCAGCGCCGGCACGCGGTTGACGTCGGCGCCCTGGGCGATCGCCGCATAGTCGGCGATCCTGCTCGCCGGCACGACGAAGGTGACCACGCCGGGCAGCGAGCTGGCGCTGTCGACCGCGCCGTGGACGCGGCGATCGTCGATACCGCCATCGCGGACGAAGAGGAGAACGACCGTGTCGCCGGCTTCGTAGGCGGAAGTGACCGCGCTGGGCAGGGGCGGTGGCGCACCGACGCCGGTGCCGGGCGGCGGCAGGTCGGTCGGGCTGCCGGCTTCGACCGGCGCGGCGACGGATATGGCGCCGCCGCCTTCTTCGCCGCCTTCTTCTTCGGCGCCGCCGCCGCCCATGCCGCCGAGCAGGAAGACCGCGGCGGCGATCAGCAGCACGCCGACCAGAGCGGCCTGGGCGAGCGGGTTGTCGTTGAGCTTCTCCCTCATACGTTCGCTCACCTAGGTCGTCAGCGGGGACCGAGACCTTGAGCGCCGCTCAACAGCTTGCGTTCGGCGGCGTCGCAGTCGCCCCCGTGCACTCGACGTAGCGGGTGCGCGCGAGCAGCGTCGCGAAGGCAATGTCGGGCGCTTTGATGTTCGGGTCCGATTCGATCGTCGGGTTACCGTGGATGTACATTTTTTTCGCCGCGAAGAGGCCCTTCCAGGTCGCGTTGCCCTGCAGCTCGACTTCGCTCTTCGGCGCGTAGAGCATCACCTCGTTGGTGCCGGAGCTTCCGCTTAGCTTGACCGACGATTCGCCCATCACGTAGATGCCGGGGATTTTGTAGCTGTTCTGCGCCGGGTTGTAGCCGGTTGATGTGATGCTGGCGGTCGCGGTGAATTCGACCTGGACCGCACCCGGTTCGAGCCCGCAATGTTCTGGAGTGTCGACGAAGATCCGGATTTCGGATTCCGCGTTCATGATCAAGGAGCCGTTGACGAAGAGGCCGCAGACGAGGTAGTCGCGCCCGCCCATGCTCAGCGTCGCGTTGTTGGGGATGTTGATCGTCTTGCCATTCGCGTACCAGGGCTCTTTTTCGGTGCGTTTCCCCGCTTCGCATTTGTTCCCCGTGCACTTCGAGTATGTGTCGACTTCGCTCGCATTCGAGCAGTTCGGCACCAGACGGCAGTTGGAGTTGTTGGTTTCGATGTCCGCCGGCGCCGTCACTTCGGGCAGGTTCTTTTCGCCTTCGCTGACTTCCCCGTCGCAGTCCGGTTCCGGCGCTTCGCCGCCGGTGCCGTGGCGGACGTCGCCGCAGATGATCGCGTTTTTCCCGCCTTCGTCGGTCAGTTCGATGCTGCCGTTGGTGCCGATGTCGGTGCGGATGTCGACGCTGCCTTTGAGGTGGATGTTGTCCTGGCCGATCATCTTCTCGTCGGCGAATACCTTTTTGCCGCTTTCAGCCACAAGGCCGACCTCGATCCGCCGGCTGACCGAGCCCGAGGTGCCCACCGCGATGACGCTGTAGATTTCGCTCGGGGTGTAGGCGCTGACCCGGTACGTGTACGTCGAGTCGCCGACCGCTTCGCTCGGCGTCGCCGGGCACCAGCCTTCCGAGGCAACCAGCGTTTCGCCAGCGGGCCCGACGCACGGCGTCACTTCGGAGAGGCTGTCCTGGTAGCGGTTGAGACGCCAGAGCGCGATGCTGGCGCCGGCGTCGGCGGCGGCAATCGCTTCCTTGGAATCGTGGTCGCGGGCCGAGCCCTGCTGGACGCCGACCGAGGAGAGGACGGCGACGCTGGCCAGCGCCATCGTCGCCACCATCGCGAAGATCGCGGTGGGCAGGGCCATGCCACTCTCGCTCGCGATGAGGAGTCGAACTCGCGCGCGTACTCGGCCGATGACTGGCATCGAGGGATTGATCGACCCGATCGAGTGCGCGCTTGAATGGCGCATGAGCGGCCCCGGCTGGCCTGGACGAGAGTTCTAGGCAGTCGTCGGCTGAGCCTGCGGCTCGGCGGCGAGCTGCTCGATGCCGGAGGCGCTCTGACCGCCGGCGGCCAGCATCAGTTTGAAGTCGTGCGGGCTGGAGGCATAGCGCAGCGCCACGTCCTCGGCGATCCTGCCCTCCATCACGTAGCCGAGCAGCGACTGGTCGAAGGTGCGCATGCCGTAGTACTCGCCCTCGGCGATCACCTCGGTGATCTTGCCCGTTTCCTCCGGGTTCATGATCAGGTCCTCGACGCGGCCGGTGACGACGAGGATCTCCGAAGCGGGGACACGACCCTCGCCGGTCACGTCGGGGACGAGGCGCTGGGCGATCGCCCCCTTCAACGTCGCCGCCAGCATCACCCGCGCCTGGTGCTGGAGGCGCGGCGGGAAGAAGTCGATGATGCGGTTGATCGTCTCGGTCGCGTCGAGGGTGTGGACGGTCGAGAGAACGAGGTGGCCGGTCTCGGCGGCGGAGAGCGCCGTGTGCACGGTCTCCTCGTCGCGCATCTCGCCGATCAGGATCACATCGGGGTCCTGGCGCAGGACGCGGCGCATCGCGCGGGCGAAGCTTTCGGTGTCGGAGCCGACTTCGCGCTGGTTGATGATCGACTGCTTGTCCTCGTGCAGGTACTCGATCGGGTCCTCGAGGGTGATGATGTGGTGCGGCCGGCTGCGGTTGATGTGGTCGATCATCGCCGCCAACGTCGTGCTCTTCCCCGAGCCGGTGGTGCCGGTGACGAGGACGATCCCGCGCTCCTCCTCGGCCAGCTTGGTGACGGCGGGCGGCAGGCCCAGCTCCTCGACCGAGCGAATCTCAAAGGGGATCGCGCGGCAGACGATCGAGATCGTCCCCCGCTGTTTGAAGACGTTGACGCGGTAGCGCGATAGACCCGGGATCGAGTAGGAGAAGTCGGCCTCGCCGGCCTCCTCGAACTCGGTCAGCGAGCGGACCTCGGCCATGTCGTGGAAGGCCTTCTCGGTGTCGTGCTCGCTCAGCGGCTCATAGCCGTCGAGCTGGACCAGTTGGCCGTGCTGCCGGATGGTGGGCCGCTGGCTGACCTTGAGGTGCAGGTCCGAGCCCTCGCGCTCGATCAGCAGCCGCAGCGCTTTGTCGATGTCGAACATCCCGACCTCTATCGGCCGGGATGCCCGAGGCTTTAGCTCAGGTGACCTCGCGCAACTTCTGCGCTTCACCCAACTGCTGCAGCTTCTTCAGCGACTGATTCTCGATCTGGCGGATCCGCTCACGCGTCACGTTGAATGTCCGTCCCACCTCGTCGAGCGTGCGCGGGTGCTCGCCACCGAGCCCGTAGCGCAGCTCGAGCACGCGGCGCTCGCGGTAGGAGAGGTTCTCCAGCGCGTCCTTGAGCGCCTCTTTGGTCAGCAGGTCCGCGGCCCGGTCGAAGGGGGACTCGGCCTTCTCGTCGGCGATGAACTGGCCGAACTCCGACTCCTCCTCGTCGCCGACCGGCTTCTCCAGCGAGACCGGAGCCTGAGCGGAGCGCTTGATCGAGTCGACCTCTTCGGGGTCGATCCCGGTCACGTCGGCGATCTCCTCCGGGGTCGGCTCACGGCCCAGCTCGGTGACCAGCTTGCGCTCGGCGCGGCCGATCTTGTTCAGCTTCTCGACGACGTGGACCGGGATGCGGATCGTGCGCGCCTTGTCGGCCAGGGCGCGGGCAATCGCCTGGCGGATCCACCAGGTCGCGTAGGTCGAGAACTTGAAGCCCTTTCGGTAGTCGAACTTCTCGGCGGCGCGGACCAGGCCCAGCGTGCCCTCCTGGATCAGGTCGAGGAAGGGCAGGCCCTGGTTGCGGTAGTTCTTGGCGATCGAGACGACCAGGCGCAGGTTCGACTCGACCATTTTCTGCTTCGCGTCGAGGTCCCCGCGCTCGATCCGCTTCGCCAGTTCGACCTCCTCCGCGGCGGTCAGCAGGCGAACCTTGCCGATGTCCTTGAGGAACAGCTGCAGGCTGTCGGTCGTCATGTCGGGTTTCAGGTCGAGCGCCTGTTTCTGGCGGCGCCGGCCTTTCTTCCCGGTGTCGATCGGGAGCGCTTCCGCGGCCGCTTTCTGGGCCGGGTCCATGTCCTCGACGAGCTCGATGCCCGACTTCTCGAGGTGGCCGTAGAGGTCCTCGACGTCGGACTCGTCCAGGTCGACCTCCGAGACGGCGGCTGCGACGTCGCCGAAGGTCAGCACGCCGAGCTGCTGCCCGCGCGTGATCAGGCCTTTTACCTCCTCAAGCTCTTGAAGCTCTGCTACCAGCATTCTCTTCTACTCATTCCCTCTGCTCGGATTTTCAGTCGTACCCATACAAATGCGCCCGCGGGCCGAAAGTCGCGAAAAAACGGACCGGCGATCCGGTCCGCGTCGCTGATTAGTCTGCGCTGCCTTGGCCCACGAATGGGCGTCTGGGTCTCTCTCAAACGTCTGTTCGCACAGGATAGTCGCTTCAGTTTCTGAAGTCAACGGCCTGCAGGCAAATGACCAGCACTGTGCGCAAATCCCGTCCCTGGCTCCGCGCCTTCTGGTTCCGCGCCTACCGCGAGAACGTCACCGGGCTCTCGGCGATGGTCGCCTACAACCTGATGCTCTCGGTCTTCCCCTTCGCCCTGCTCGTGCTCTTCGTCTTCGGCCAGGTGCTGAAGATCGGCGGCGTCGAGTCGAGCGTGATCGCCGACCTGCAGCGGCTCTTCCCCAACACCGAGCAGCAGACGCTGATGGACGTGCTCGACCGGATCGAGGCCAACTCGACGACGATCGGGATCGCGGCGATCCTAGGCTCGCTCTGGATCGGCGCCTCCTTCTGGGGGGCGATGGACACGGCCTTCTGCCGCATCTATCACGTCGAATGCCGCGGCTGGGTCGAGCAGAAGCGCTTCTCCTTCGCGATGCTCGCCGTCGTCGTCCTCTTCTTCACCGCCAGCATCTTCGTGCCGGCGACGGAGAGCACGCTCGTCTCCAGCACCGACCGGTTGCCCCTCGGTCTCTCCGACATCAAGGCGATCGACACGGTGCTGCTGCTCGGCGCAGCGGTGCTGGTCACCTTCCTGATCTGCTGCGTGATCTTCTGGGCCGTGCCGAAGGGGCACATGCCCTGGCGGGACGTGTGGCCGGGGGCGCTCTTCGTCACGGTCGGCGCCGGCCTCGCCAACTGGCTCTTCCCGATCTACCTGACCAGCATCTCCAGCCTCTCGCACTTCGGCTCGACCCTGGGCTTCGTCCTCATCGCCCTGCTCTGGTTCTACGTGCTCAGCCTGGCGCTGTTGGCGGGCGCCGTGATCAACTCGCTGCGTCACGAGCTGCACGACACCGGAGAACTGCCCTACGCGGCATCGACGGCAGCGCCCGAGCGGGAAGAGGATTGCGGCTGCGGCGGGAGCTGAGCCGAGCGGGGCGCAGCGCTAGTCGGCCTGGCTCATCGCGAACTGCCCGAAGAGCGCATCGTGCAGGCCGTTGACGAGGTCGCGGCCGAGTTCCCCGTCGCCACCGAACTCGAGCATCTCCGTGTCACGCCCGATCACGGCGTCCATCCAGCTCGACGCGGTCCCCATGACCCAGTTCTCCGGCTGGGCTTCGAGCCGGGCGACGCAGGAGGTGACCGCGCCGTCCTCGAGCGTCAGCTGGACGCCGGCCCAGGGCCTGCCGGCGTGACGGCCGCCGGCTTCGACCGCGAGCTGACAGACCCCACTCGCGCTGGCGCAGAGCTCGATCATCGGGACCGCGAGTAGGAAGGCGGCCTCGACGTCGATGCGGGCGATTGGGGCCGTCGCCTCGCGCAGGCAACGACGCTCACAACGCGCCGCGACCGTCAGCGGACCGATCGCGTGCCGAAGCCACGGCTCCACCCTGTAGTGCCTGCCCGAGCCCCCGTTTCTCGCCGTGAGCTCAACTTGCATGGCCAGGCGCATTGCCGAAAGTCGCCGCTCCAGCGCCGGGTAGGTGCAGCCGTCGATCAGCTTGTCGAGCTCGGTGAGGGTGAGTGGGCGAGCGGCCAAGGCACGCATGATTCCCGTCGTCCAACCGCCGACGAGGGCCTTGATCGCGGCCTTGGCGGCGTTGCTGTCGGGCGCGAGCGGACCGCCTGGGGCCATGCTGAGCCACGCCTCCACCGCGTCCGCGGCGAGCAGCAGCTCCTGGCCACAGGGGGTGAGCTCATACTCCCGAACGCTCGAGCCGTTGTTGCGGGTTTGCTTCTGCAGGGCACCGACCTCGGTTAGCTTGGTCAAGTTGCCGCGGACCGTCGACTGCGCTGGTCCGCCGATCTCTCTGCGCAGCTCTGCAAGGCGCAACGGACCCTCGGCGAGGGCGCGCAGAATCTGCGCGTTCAAACTCACCGATAGGAGGACTAGGACCGAGGCTCCGGCTCGGGGTCGCGAGCCGGTATCTCCCTCCGACGATCCTCCTACCGTCGATCCCCTGAGAATGCTAGATAATATTCGATCATTATATCGGCTCTCGCGATTTTTGCTAGGACAGGAATTCAGAAAAGCCGGAAAACGCGTCTAGCCGTAGCGCTCGCCGGTGATCGCCCGCAGCTTCGAGCGATCATGGCGCGCCTGGACTCGGCGTACGGTGCCCGAGCGTGAGCGCATGACGAGCGATTCGGTCGTCGCCCCGGAGCCCCGGTAGCGGACTCCCTGGAGGACGTCGCCGTCGGTGACGCCGGTCGCAGAGAAGAAGACGTCGTCGCCCGCGCAGAGATCGTCGGTGGTGAGGATGCGGTCGAGGTCGTAGCCGGCCTCGACCGCGGCATCGCGCTCCTCGTCGTTGCGGGGCCAGAGGCGACCCAGCATCGCCCCGCCCATCGACTTCAGGGCGGCGGCGGAGAGCACCCCCTCCGGCGTACCGCCGATCCCCCAGAGCAGATCCACCGGCGAGCGGTCGCTGACCGCGAGTAGCGCGGCGGAGACGTCGCCGTCGGTGATCAGGCGGATGCGCCCCCCGGCCTCGCGGACTTCCTTCATCGCCTCCTCGTGACGAGGCCGATCGAGCATGACGACCGTGACGTCGCCCACTCCCGCCCCCTTGCGCTCGGCGATCAGCCCCATCGTCTCGGCCAGTGGGCGGTCGAGGTCAAGCAGATCAGCGATCTCCTCGCCGCCGGCGATCTTCTCCATGTAGACGCACGGGCCGGGGTCGAACATCGTGCCCCGCTCGGCGAGGGCGATCACGGCGAGGGCGCTCGGCATGCCGAGGGCGCAGAGGCGCGTCCCCTCCAGCGGGTCGACGGCGATGTCGACGATCGGCGGGCTGCCGTCGCCGATGTGCTCGCCGTTGTAGAGCATCGGGGCCTCGTCCTTCTCGCCCTCTCCGATCACGACGACGCCTTCCATCGAGACTGAGTCGAGGACGAAGCGCATCGCGTCGACGGCGGCCTGGTCGGCGGCGATCTTGTCGCCACGGCCGACCCAGCGCGCGGCCGAGAGCGCCGCCGCCTCTGTGACGCGAACCAACTCCAGGGCGAGATTGCGATCCGGCTTGGCGGGGGAGGTCTCCGGCACGGGCCGCAGGCTATAGGGTCGCCGCATGCGCTGGGGACTGACGCTGCCGCTGCCCGGGCTGCCGCTGGCGGCCCACGAGGAGCTGGTCAAGCGCGCCGAGGCGGCCGGATACACCGACCTCTGGAGCGGCGAGACGAATGGCCCGGACGGCTTCACGCCGCTGGCGCTGAGCGCCGCCTGGACTGAGCGGGCGCGGCTTGGCACCGGGATCGTCGGCGTCTTCCAGCGCGGCCCGGCGCTGCTCGCCCAGGAGGCCGCGGCGTTGGCCGACGCCTCCGGCGGGCGCTTCGTGCTCGGCATCGGCTCCTCCTCCGATCGGATCGTCGAAGGCTGGAACGGCATCCCCTTCGAGCGGCCGCTGAGCAGGGTGCGCGAGACGCTCGACTTTCTCCAGGTGGCGCTCGCCGGCGAGCGCACCCCGAGCGGCTTCAAGCTCGAGACGGCGCCGGCGCAGCGTGTGCCGATCGTGCTCGCGGCATTGCGGGGCAAGATGCTCGAGCTGGCGGTCGAGCGCGCCGACGGGGCCTTCACAAACTTCCTGCCGCTGAGCGGACTGCCGAAGGTGACCGGACAGCTCGAGGGCGCCCCCGAGGGGTTCGAGCTGCTCTGTCGCTTCTTCTGCCTGCCCGGCGAGCGCGAGGCGGTTGAGCCGCTCGCCCGCTTCATGTTCTCCTCCTACATCACGGTGCCGGTCTACGCGGCGTTCTACCGCTGGCTCGGCTTCGGCGACGAGATCGACGCGATGGTCGCGGCCTGGGAGTCCGGCGATCGCCAGGCGGCGGCAGCCGCCGCCCCATGGGAGCTGATCGAGGAGATGTTCGTCTTCGGCTCGCCCGAGGAGATGCGCGAGCGAATCGGCGCCTTCGTCGAGGGGGGCGTGACACTGCCAATCCTCACCCCGATCGCGACGCCGGACGTCTTGGGCGGGCTGATCGAGGCGCTGGCTCCTTAGCTGGAAGTGGCCTCTAACCCGCCGGCTGGGCCAGGCTGAGGGCGTAGTCGCCGGCCGGGTCGGTGAACCAGCCGCTCATCCGCAGACCAACCTCGTCATAGACCGCCTCGAGGCGCTCGCGCGTGAACTTGGCCGAGATCTCGGTCCGCATCTCCTCGCCGGCGATGAACTCCACCTCCAGGTCCAGCTCATCGAGCCGAATCGTCTGATCGACCAGCGAACGCAGGCGGATGTCCATCCGCGCCTCGCCCTCGTCGTAGCGGGCCACGTGCTCGAAGGCGTCGAGGTCGAAGTCCGCCCCCAGCTCGCGGTTGAGCACGCGCAGGACGTTCTTGTTGAACTCGGCGGTGACGCCGTCGGCGTCGTCGTAGGCGGCCTCGAGGCGATCGCGGCCCTTGACCAGGTCCGTGCCGAGCAGCAGGCGATCCTCCGGCTCCATCAGGGCCGCGAGCCGGGCAAGGAAGTCGCGGCGGTCGTCGGGGTAGAGGTTGCCGATCGTGCCGCCGAGGAAGGCGACGAGGCGTCCGCCGCCGCCGTCCGGAATCCGCTCCAGGTGGTGCTCGAAGTCGCAGACGAGGCCGCGGACGACGAGGCCCGGGTACTCGCGCACCAGCGACTCGGCGGTGTCGTGCGTGATCTCCTCGGAGATGTCGACCGGAACGTATGTGTCGAGGCAGCCGGCGTCGCGCATCGCACTCAGCAGATGGCGGGTCTTGGCCGCCGAGCCCGAGCCGAGCTCGACCAGGGTGCGGGGCGCATTCGCGGTGGCGACGATCTCGGCGGCGCGCTCGACGAGGACGGCGCGCTCGGCTCGCGTCGGGTAGTACTCGGGCAGCTCGGTTATCCGCTCGAAGAGCTGCGAGCCGCGGTCGTCGTAGAAGTACTTCGGCGCCAGCTCCTTGGGCTGAGCCGAGAGGCCGGCCCGCACGTCGCGCCGCATCGTCGCGGCGGTGTCGGCGTCGAGGTGAACCTCGATCGCGATCATGACGGGGCGTCCTTGGCGCAGCGGACTCCGGCGAAGATCTGGCGCCGCTCGGGCAGGTCCCAGTTGCGGAAGCTGGGCCGCATCACGTTGCGCTCCGTGGCCCAGGAGCCCCCGCGCAGCACCTTGTAGGTGTCGCCGAAGAAGGCCTCGGAGTACTCGCGGTAGGGGAACGCCTCGAAGCCGGGGTAGGCGAGGAGGTCCGACGAGGTCCACTCCCAGGCGATGCCGACACCGTCGAGGCGCGGATGCGCCGCCTCCCACTCGTGCTCGGTCGGCAGGCGCTTACCCGCCCAGCGAGCGAAGGCGTCCGCCTCGTGCCAGGAGATGTGGAGGACGGGATGGGAAGGGTCGACCGGCCCGCGGCCTCCCCCCGTCGTCAGCACCCATCCCGCGTCGTCGTCGAGCTCCCAGTACATCGGAGGCTCGGCACCGGTGTCCTCCATATAGGCGATGTACGCGGCGTTGCTCACCGGAGTTCGATCGATCTCGAAAGCCTCCAGCTCCACCGCGTGCCGCGGCCGCTCGTTGTCGTAGGCAAAACCATTCGCGGGAGCACCGACCTCATAGCTGCCGGAGTCGATGCGTACCGCCTCCGAAGCGTGGGGCATCTTTCGAACGGGCTCCCGGGACAGCTCATATCTCTCGACCATCTGCAGCAGCTGCAACATCGTCTCGTCGTGCTGCTGCTCATGCGCGATCAGCATCTCGTAGACGAAGCCGTCGCGCAGCAGCGGATCGTCGGCGTCCGGGCCGATCTCGACCTCATCCAGCACTTCGAGGGAGCGCTCGCGAACCTCGTCGAGGTAGGAGCGCAGCTCGGCGTCGCGCAGGATCGGCAGCTCGCCACGGGTACGGCGCGGATTCTCGATCGCGTCGTAGAAACGCCCCAGCTCGCCGTGCAGGGGCTCGCGGCCGCCGACCGTCTGCACCAGCCAGAGCTCCTCGAAGTTGGCGATGTGACCAAGGTCCCAGGCGAGCGGGCTGAGGATCGGCGAGTAGACGCGGTTGAGCTGAGCGTCGTCGAGCGGCGCAACAAGGTCCAGCGTGCGCCGACGCGCCTCGGCGAGACGGCTGGCGATCGCTTCCTTGGAGCTGGACGTCACCTCGGTGGCGATCCGAAGACCTTAGCGCGGGCCGCTTACCGGGATGTGAACGCGGCAAGAAGCGTCAGCCCGGTCAATCGGTTCGATCGGCCTCGGGATCGAGCCAGACGCGCTTGCGCCAGGGCGGCGTGACGGCGAAGCGGGCGCGGCTCCTCACCCCGATCCCCTCGAGCGGGACGAGATGGATGTCGCCGGCGAGGACGACCCGCCCCACGTTCGGCGTGCCGATCGTGTCGCCGGCATGGCTGCCGCCGGAGACGAAGAGGACGTGTGTCTCGGGGCCCCAGCCGCCGTGGGGGCGCAGGTCGATCGCTTCCGCCGCGGCCCTGAGCGGCCCGATTCCAGCGTCCGAGCCCCAGTTGGCGGTGCTCTGGTCGTAGTTGTAGCCGTGATGGGATGAGGCCCGCTCGTCGACCGCGCCGTCGGGCCGGATCCTGAACTGAACGCTTTCCCAGTCGTCTCGGTGATAGCCGGATGCTCCGACGATCGGGGCACCGCGCAGCGTCGCCGAGTCCGCGTAGTAGAGCCAGTACTGGAGGTAGAGATTGGCCCGACGCTCGCCGCTGCAGTCGGCGCCCGCGGCCTCGGTGTCCTCGACGGCCTGCGGTCGACAGTCGATTACGTGGACGAAGGCGGTGACCGGAAGACCGGTCTCGGTGCGGCGGACGATGTCGTGTGGCGGGGCGTCTCCGCAGGTCGTGCTGCGGCAATGGCGGAAGTCGACCGGCACCGCCTTCGATCCCCGCTCGAAGAAGATCGTCGGCATGTGGTCTCGCACGAGCTTGCCGACCCCCGTCCCGTAGGCGGCGATCAGCGCCGGTTCGTCCCCGCAATCGTCCGCCAGCGCCGCCGCGCAGAGGACCCGCGACGCGATCGCCTCGGCGAGAGCCGTCCCCGGCACTCGCACTCCCGCGGCGACCATCCCCGCCACGAGCAGCGCGACCAGGCACACCAGGCCCACCCACTCAACCGTCCCCTGCCCCCGCTCCCCGGACGTGCCGGTCGTACGGTGCCTTTTTGTGCCCTCTGGGACCGGCACGTCGGCGAGGAGGTGGCGAATCTGGGCCGCGATCTTCTCCGGCTCTTCGTCGAGGCGAAGGTGGGTGAGCCGCAGAACGTGGTAGCCCGCCACCTGCATTTCGGCGTCACGGGCGCGGTCGCGCTCAAAGGCGGCACGGTGGCCGTGGAACTCGAAGCCGTCCGCCTCGATCATCAGGCGCTGCTCAGGCCAGAATGCGTCCACCTCTTTTCCCAGCACCTTGGCATTGGTCTCGGGCAGGGGCAGCGAGTGAGCACGGCAGAGCTCGACGACCCTGGCCTCCAGCGGCGATCGCGTGCTGGGACGAGACGCTTCGAGCAACGCGCGCACCCGCTTCAAACCGTGGCGACCGAAGCCACGGGCGCAGACGGCCTCGACCGCCGGCAGGCTCAAGAGCCGTCGGCGATCCGCCTCCTCCCATGCCAACGTGAGCTCCTGCTCGTCCACCACCTCAGCGAGGTCGAGGAGGGTGCGGGCGACGCTCGTCACCGGGATCCCCTTGACGGTCGCCCGCTCCTCCGGGTGGATGCCGCATTCGTGGAATGCGATCCCCGGCACAGGCCGCGCGGAAGGGGTTGTGATTTCCACGGGCGGGGAGTGACTTGCCAGGCCCCACAGCGCGGCGGCGCTGCGATGGCTCAACAACGCCTCGTCGCCACCTACTAGCACGGCTCCCTGCCACTCGCCCCGCTCGGATATCCCCTTGCGGCCAAGGATGAAGATGTCCCGGTAGAGGGGATGAAGGCGGCCCGCTTCGATCCGCCTCCGGATCGTCCTCGATCCCAAGCCTGCGTCCCGCAGCTGCCGTCGCGAGATGACGCCGTGCTGTCGATCCGCCAGCGCCGCCAGCTCCCGCTCGCGCTTCGCCAGTCTTCCCCTACGTGCCGGATTCTGAGTGCCCATTTAGACACTCAAGGACCGGCACGTCCAAACTCTCCCCCCCAGAGGAGCTTGGCGACGGAGATCCACCGCTCGCTCGGAGCACGCAGGGCTCCGTCGGGAGTCCTTTCTCAGGAACTCCCGCGCAGCGGCCTGAGAATGGACTCCCGACGGTGTCCCTCGCCGAATGCCGAAGCGCGACTACAGCTGGGTGATCTCGGCCGCGATGTCTGCCGCGGCCTGCTTGGCGTCGGCAAACAGCATCGACGTGTTCGCTTCGTAGAAGAGGTCGTTGTCGATCCCGGCGAAGCCGGGGCTGAGCGAGCGCTTGATCACGATCACCTGCTGGGCCTCGGAGACCTCGATGATCGGCATCCCGGCGATCGGGCTGTCGGGGTCGTTCTTCGCCGCCGGGTTGGTGACATCGTTGGCGCCGACGACGACGGCGACGTCGGTGCGCGGCATCTCCGGGTTGATCTCCTCCATCTCGCGCAGCTGCTCGTAGGGCACGTCGGCCTCGGCGAGGAGGACGTTCATGTGGCCCGGCATCCGCCCCGCCACAGGGTGGATCGCATAGTTGACGGTGACGCCACGCTTCTCCAGCTCGTCGGCGACCTCCTTGATCGCGTGCTGGGCCTGGGCGACGGCGAGGCCGTAGCCGGGGACGATCACGACCGAGTCGGCATAGGCGAGCTTGATCGCCGCGTCCTGGGCGCCGATCGAGACGTGCGGGCGCTCCTCGCCACTCGCCGCGGCGCCGCCCGCCGGCGCGCCGCCGAAGCCGGCGAAGAGGATGTTGCCGACCGAGCGGTTCATCGCCGTCGCCATCTCCAGGGTGAGGATCGTTCCCGAGGAGCCGACCAGGGTGCCGGCGACGATCAGCGCCACGTTGTCGAGCGCGAAGCCGGCGGCGGCGGCCGAGAGGCCAGTGAAGGCGTTGAGCAGCGAGATCACGACCGGCATGTCGGCGCCGCCGATCGGCAGCACGACGAGGTTGCCGAGGATCGCGGCGGCGATCAGGACGCCGATGAAGATCGCCTGCGAGGGGTCGCCGTTGTTGACGGCGATGTCGACGCAGGCGGCGACGATCCCGATCAGCAGCAGGGCGTTGATCACCTGCTGGCCGGGGACCGCGAGCGGCCGGGTCGGAATCAGATCCTGCAGCTTGGCGAAGGCGACGTTCGAGCCCCAGAAGGAGATCGAGCCGACGACGCCGGCGAAGAGCACCGGAATCAGCGTGTCGAGCGGGATCGAGGCGATCGCGCCGTGGTCGATCTCGGCGATCCCGTGGCGGATCTCCGACCAGGCGATCAACGCGACGGCGCCGCCGCCGACCCCGTTATAGAGGGCGACCATCTGCGGCATCTCGGTCATCTGCACGCGAATCGAGGCGATCACGCCGATCGCGCCGCCGACGCCGAGGCCGATCGCGATCAGGCCCCAGTTGCCGATCCCGTCGAGCAGCAGCGTGGTGATAACGGCGACGACCATGCCACCCGCCGCGATCAGGTTGCCGCGCTTGGCGGTGGTCGGGTGCGTGCCCTGCTTGATCCCGACGATGAAGAGCGAGAAGGCGACTATGTAGAGCGCCGTGGCGGCGTCGCCGCCCGGCTTCAGCACGGCCTCGAGCATCAAGCGCCGCCTTTCCCGTCGGCGTCGGCCTTCGGCTTCGGCTTGCGCGAGAACATGCCGAGCATCCGGTCGGTGACCATGAAGCCGCCGACGATGTTGATCGCGCCGAAGGCGATCGCGATCGTGCCGATGATGTACTCGAGCGGATCGTCGGCGTAGCCGACGACGATCAGGCCGCCGAGCATGACGATGCCGTGGATCGCGTTGGTCTGCGACATCAGCGGCGTGTGCAGCGTCGTCGGCACCTTCGAGATCACCTCGAAGCCGACGAAGACGGCGAGGACGAAGATCGTGATCTCGGTCATCAGGCTCATGCGTCCCTCCCGGCCGCGCGCTCGTTGCGGATCGCGCCATCATGCGTGATGCAGGCGGCGGCGACGATGTCGTCCTCGAAGTCAAGGCTCAGCTCGCCCTCCTCGCCGATGAGCAGGCCGAGCAGGTTCTCCAGGTTCTTGGCGTAGAGCTGCGAGGCCGGCAGCGGCATCTCGCTGGCGAGGTTGCGCGGGCCGAGCACCTTGACCCCGCCCTCGACCACCGTCTCCCCCGGCTTGGTCAGCTCGCAGTTGCCGCCGGTCTCGGCGGCGAGGTCGACGATCACCGAGCCAGGCTGCATGCCGCGCACCGCGTCGGCGGTGATCAGCAGCGGCGCCGGCCGGCCGGGGATCGCCGCCGTGGTGACGATCAGGTCCTGCTTCGCCGCGTTCTCGGCGAGCGCCTCGCGCACCTGCGCGTTCTCCTCCTCGGTGAGCGGGCGGGCATACCCCCCCTCGCCCTCGGCGTCGGGGATGAAGTCAAGTTCCAATGGGCGCCCTCCGAGCGAGGCGATCTGCTCCCAGGCGGCGCGGCGAATGTCGAAGCCGGTGACGATCGCGCCGAGGCGCTTGGCGGTGGCGACGGCCTGCAGCCCGGCGACGCCGGCGCCCAGCACCAGCACCTTGGCCGGCGGCACGGTGCCCGCGGCCGTGGTCATCATCCCGAAGAAGCGGCCCGACTCGCGGGCGCCGATCAATGTCGCCGCGTAGCCGGCGGCGGCGGCCTGCGAGGAGAGGGCGTCCATCGCCTGCGCCCGGGTCGTGCGCGGGATCGCCTCCATCGCGAAGCTGGTCACGCCAGCCTGCGCCAGCGCCTTGTTCGTCTCGGCCGCGGTCCAGGGCGAGAGGTGGCCGATCAGCACCTGACCGGACTTGAGGCGAGCTATCTCAGCGGCGGAAGGGGCGGCGACGCGAAGGACCGCGTCGGCGCCCCACGTAACGTCGCCCTCGACCAGATCCGCCCCGGCCTCCTCGTACTGGGCGTCGGGGTGGCCGGCGGCCTCGCCCGCGCCCTTCTCGACCAGGACGTCGACCTTCTCGTTGGCGGCCAGGGATTTGACCACGTCAGGGACGAGCGCGACCCGGCGCTCTCCCTCGGCGGTCTCTTTCGGCACTCCAATCCTCATCGGACGCGGCGCGGAAGGTTATGCGATGAGCGCCGCGAGGCGCTTCAAGGTGTGCAGCTGCTGGTCGCGCTCGGCGTGAACCGGGGAGACGATCAGGCGGTCGATTCCGGCGCCGCGGAAGCGCTCGATCCGCTCCGCCACCTCAGCCTCGGTGCCGACCAGCGACGTCGCCTCGACGACCTCGTCGGGCACCGCCGCGAAGGCGCCGGCGCGGTCGCCGTCCTGGAAGAGGCGCTGCACCTCGTCGGCGACCTCGCCGAAGCCGAAGCGGTGCGCGAGGTCGACGTAGAAGTTGGTCTTCTTGCTGCCCATGCCGCCGAAGTAGAGGACGAGGCCGGCCTTGACCACCGCCTTTGCCGCCTCCTGGTCGCCGTCGATCGCGACCTGCAACGACGGGGAGACCTCGAGGTCGGAGCGCTGCCGGCCGCCCTTGGCGAAGCCGGCCTCGAGATGCTCTCCCCACGTCTCCTCGAAGGCGTCGACGCTGAAGAAGATCGGGATCCAGCCGTCGCAGATCTCGGCCGCCATCTCGACCGACTTGCGCCCGATCGCGCCGACGAAGACCGGGATCCGGTTGCGCTCGGGGTGGAAGTTGAGCTTCAGCGCCTTGCCCTCGCCGTCGGGCAGCGGCAGCCGGTAGTGCTCGCCCTGGTGGTCGACCGGCCCTTCGCGGGCGACGATCTCGCGCACGACTTCGATGTACTCGCGGGTGCGCCCCCAGGGCTTGGCGTAGGGAACCCCGTACCAGCCTTCGGAGACCTGCGGACCGGAGGGGCCAAAGCCGAAGATGAAGCGGCCGCCGGAGAGCTTGTCGATCGTCGCCCCGGCCATCGCCGCGGCGGCCGGGGGCCGCGCCGGCACCTGCATGATCGCCGCGCCAAGGTTGATCGTGCTCGTCTGCCCGGCCAGCCAGGCGAGAACGCTGACCACGTCGGAGCCATAGGACTCGGCCGCCCAGACCGACTCGTAGCCGGCGTCCTCGGCGGCCCGCACAACCTCCAGCGCGTCGTCGCCGGCCGGGCCGATGCCCCAGTAGCCGAGATTGAGTCCGAGCTTCAGCGCCATCCGGCGCTCACCTTATTGAATAGACAGCGATGACGAACGCGGCGATCGAGCAAGGGCTGTCCAGCGCCACCGCTGCGAAGCGGCTGCGCGAGCTTGGCGCGCCGCCGGAGACCTCCTCGCGCTCGACCTCGAGCATCGTCGCCGGCAACGTCTTCACGCTCTTCAACGCGATCATCGGCGGCTTCTTCCTGCTCGACCTCGGGCTCGGCCTCTACGCCGACTCGATCTTCGGCCTGATCGCGGTGATCAACTCCTCGATCGGCATCTACCAGGAGCTGAAGGCGAAGCGCACGCTGGACGAGCTGGCGGTGCTGGTCGCCCCCCATGCCAAGGTGGTGCGCGACGGCGCGGTCGTCAGCCTGCTGGCGGAGGAGGTCGTGCCCGGCGACACGATCGCGGTCGAGCCCGGCGACCAGCTGGTCGCCGACGGCGAGGTGATCCGCACGCGAGGGATGACGATCGACGAGTCGCTGCTGACCGGCGAGTCCGACGGCGTGCGCAAGGGCATCGGCGAGCGCGCCCTCTCCGGCTCCTTCTGCATCAGCGGCTCCGGCTACTACCGGGTCGACGCGGTGCGCGAGCAGAGCTACGCGGGCCGGCTCGCCGGCGAGGCGCGCGCCTTCCGCCACCCGCCTTCGCCGCTGCAGGGCGAGGTCAACCGCGTGATCGTCGCCTGCGTCTACGTGATGGCGCCGCTCGCGATCCTGCTGATCCTCACCCTGAAGTTGCGCCACACCGGGATCGAAGAAGCGGCGCAGACCGCCACCGCGGGCCTGGTGACGCTCGTGCCCGAGGGGCTCGTGCTGCTGATGAGCGTCACCTTCGCCGTCGCGGCGATGCGCCTGGCGGGGCGGAAAACGCTGGTCCAGCAGATGAGCGCCACCGAGAGCCTCGCCTCGGTCGACACGATCTGCGTCGACAAGACCGGCACGCTGACCGACGGCGAGCTGCGGCTGGTCGGGGTCGAGGTAGCCGAGGGCGTGGCGCCGGCCGCGGCGCACGCGGCCTTGGCCCGCTTCGCCGCCAGCGCCGGCGACCGCAACCGCACCCTGGAGACGATCGCCGAGAGCTTTCCCGGCGAGGCCGCCGCGGTCAGCGGCGAAGTGCCCTTCTCCTCGGAGTGGAAGTGGAGCGGCCTGCGCATCGACTCGACCAGCTACGTGCTCGGCGCGCCGGACGTGCTCTCGACCGCCGGCGCCCTGACCCTGCCGCCGGGGCTGGCGCGGCGGCTGGGACAGGAGACGGCGACGGGGCGGCGGGTCGTCGCCTTCGGCGAAACCAGCGAGGCGCTGCCGGCCGAGCCCTCAGGGCAGGCGGCGCCGCGGCTCGCCCCTGTCGCGCTCGTCGTGCTCGAGGAGACGCTGCGGCCCGACGCGGCAGCGACCGTCGCCACGATGCGGGACGCGGAAGTGGACCTGAAGCTGATCTCCGGCGACGCGCGGGCGACGGTGACGGCGGTGGCGCAGGCGGTGGGCGTGCCCGCCGACGCCGGCGTCGTCGAGGGGGACGAGCTGCCGGAGGACCGCGAGGCCCTGGCGGAGGCGGCGCTGCGCAACACCGTCTTCTGCCGGATCAAGCCCGAGCAGAAGCGCGACCTGGTCGCGGCGCTCTCCGACTCGGGGCGCTACACGGCGATGATCGGCGACGGGGTCAACGACGTGCCGGCGCTGAAGCGGGCGCGAATGGCGGTCGCGATGGGCTCCGGTGCCCAGGTGACGAAAGGGATCGCCGACGTCGTCCTGCTCGAGGACGAGTTCGCGCGCCTGCCCGAGGCGGTCGGCGAGGGGCGGCGCATCGCCCGCAACATCCACCGCCTCGGCCGGCTGTATCTGACCAAGACGGTCTACGCGGCGGCGCTGATCCTGCTCGTCGCCGTGCCCGGCTTCGCCTTCCCCTTCCTCCCCCGTCACCTGACCCTCGCCGCCTTCTTGACGATCGGCATCCCCTCCTTCGTCCTGGCGCTGGCGCCCTCGGACGGGCCGCTCTACCGCGGCCGCCTGCTGCGGGCGCTGGCGGCCTTCGCCGTGCCCGCCGGGATCGCGATCGCGCTCGGCTCGATCCTCTCCTTCTTCCTCGTCGACACCGTCTTCGGCGGCAGCCTCGAAGCGGGCCGGACGGCGGCGACGACGACGCTGATCGTCCTCGGCCTCAGCTTCGTCCTCCTGCTCGAGCGCGGGCCCGGCCGCGAGCACATCGCGATCCAGAGCAACATGCTGATGCTGGTGATCGGCCTTGGCGGCCTCTTCGCCGGCATCCTCGCGATCGGGCCACTGCGCGACTTCTTCGAGATGGACCTGCTCAGCTCCGGCCAGTGGTTCCTGACCCTCTTCTCCGCCGCCGCCGGCCTCGCGATCGCGAGCCTCCTCTGGCGCATGCCGCGGATAGAAGCTCTGGAAGCGCCCGTCAGTCCCGCGGAGGCAGCACGAACTGGGTGACGATCAGGTTGGCGGCGAGGCGCGGCTCGGCGCCGTCGCGTTGCCGCTCGATCTTGACCTCGATCACGACCGTGCTCTTGCCGGCGTGCAGCGGCACCCCGGTGGCGACGATCTCGTCGCCGAGCAGGCCGGTGGCGAAGACGTTCAGCTTCAGCTCGATCGTCGTGAAGTTGTGACGCGGCGGGATGTTGCGGAAGGTGGCCCAGGCGGCGACCGTGTCGCCGAGCGCCGTCCAAACGCCACCGTGGACGTAGCCGCCCGGGTGCAGGTGCCGCTTGTCGACGACGATGCGGCCGCTGGCGTGGTCCTCCTCGATCTCCAGCGCCTCGATCCCGAGGTCGCCGGGGAAGCTCCCGGGCAGGAAGGCCTTGACGTGGTGGGCTTCGAGGACCGAGCGGTCCTCGGTCGCGGGCGCCTCCTCGCTCATGGCGAGAGAGCGTATGCGCCGGGGGCGAGGCGCGCGGTGCGGCGCCGGTAGGCGCTCCAGGTCCAAGGCCACTGGCTCGGATCGTTGCCCTTCTCGTCGACGTACCAGTTGGTGCAGCCGCTGTGCCAGACGGTCTCGGCGAGGGCGGCGCGCAGCTCGCGATCGAAGACCTCGGCGGCATCGGCGCGGATCTCGATCCGGCTCGCGCCGCTCGCGTCCATCTCGCGCAGGGCGGCGAGTAGATGGCCGATGCCGCACTCGAGCGTGTTGACGACCGAGCCGGTGCCGCCGTTCGTGTTCGGCCCGTAGAGCAGGAACATGTTGGGGAAGCCCGGCACGGTCAGGCCGAGGTAGGCGCGCGGCGTCTCGCCCCAATCCTCGGCGAGCGTGCGACCGCCGACGCCGGCGATCTCCATCGGCGCGACGAAGTCGTGGCTGGCGAAGCCGGTGGCGAGGACGATGACGTCGGCGGGACGCTCGACGCCGGTCGCGTCGCGGATCCCGGTTGCGGTGATCTCACCGACCCCGACGTCCACGAGCTCGACGTTGGGCTTGGTCAGGGTCGGGTACCAGTCGTCGGTCAGCATGATCCGCTTGCAGCCGATCTCGTCGCTCGGCGTGACCTTGCGGCGCAGCTCGGGGTCGGCGATCGCCGCGTTGATCTGGCGCTTGCCGATCATGCGCAGGATCGGCAGCAGCCAGCGCTGGCTGGTCATCGCCATGGCGCCGAACTCGTTGAAGGCGAAGATCGAAGCGCGGTCGAGGCGGCGCAATGCCGGGAAGCGCCTGAAGAGGGCGCGCTGCCGGGCCGAGTAGGGATGGTCGCCCTTGGGGAAGGTCCAGCCCGGCGAGCGCTGGTAGACGTCGAGCTGGGCGACTTCGGGCTGGATCGCCGGCACGACCTGGATCGCGCTGCATCCGGTGCCGATCACGGCGACCCGCTTGCCGGCCAGGTCGACGTCATGGCGCCACTCAGCGGTGTGGAAGGCGGACCCCTCGAAGCCGTCGAGGCCCGGCAGCGTCGGGACCTTGGATACCGAGAGCTGCCCGCAGGCGGTGGCGAGGACATCGGCCTCGTGGGGGCCGGCACTCGTCTCAAGGCGCCAGCGGCCCCGCTCCGGGTCCCAGTGGGCGCTCTTCACCTCGGTTCCGGTGCGGACCTTGTCGAGGACGCCGAAGCGGCGGGCGACGCCCTCGACGTAGGCGCGGATCTCGTCTCCCGGCGAAAAGCGACGCGACCAGCGGTTGGGGGCGAAGGAGTACTCGTAGAGGTGGGAGGGAACGTCGCAGGCGGCGCCGGGGTAGGTGTTGGCCTGCCAGACGCCGCCGACCCGCTCGCCCTTCTCGAAGACGGTGACGTTCTCGTAGCCCTCGCGCTTGAGCAGCACCGCGGCGCCGACGCCGCCGAAGCCGCCGCCGACGATCGCGATCGAGCGGGTCCGCGCGCTCATACGCCGAACCCCTCGAGTCCGAAGTCGCCGAAGGGCTCGTCGCGCTCGCGCACCGCCTCCTTGAAGCCGCCCTCGGCGGCGCGGCGGACGAAGGCATGGCCCTCCTCGGTGTGGCGGGTGATCCCGTCGAAGAAGGTGCCGAGCAGCTGGGTCTGGTGCAGACCCTGGGCGTAGAGGCTCTGGTTGACGAGCATCTTCATCATCACCAGCTGGTTTATCGGAAGCCGGGCGACTCGGCCCAGCAGCGCCTCGAAGCGCTCGTCGAGCTCGGCTGGCGGCGCCGACTCGGTCGCCAGCCCCCACTCGACCGCCTGCGCGCCGGTCAGCGAGTCGCCGGTCAGCAGCAAGCGCTTGGCCCGCATCGGACCGACCCGCGCCGCCCAGAGCGCCGTCGTCGGCGAGCCCCAGACGCGGGCCGGCGGATAACCGATCTTGGCGTCGTCGGCAATCACGAGCAGGTCCGAACAGAGCGCCATGTCGGTTCCGCCGGCGACGCAGTAGCCGTGCACCTTGCAGAGCACCGGCTTCTCGGAGTGGAAGAGGCTCATGAAGCCGCGCACGTTGCGCCACATGAACTGGAAGTCGGTGACCGGGTCCCAATTCGACTCGGGCGCGTGATTAGCGGCGACCGTCGCCGGGTCGATCGGCGAGCCGGGCGGCGCCTCGACCCCGCCGAGGCCGCTCATATCCCCCTCCGCCGAGGCCACGAGGTCATAGCCACCGCAAAAGCCGCTGCCGTTTCCGGCCAGCGCAATCACGTGCACCGCCGGATCGAGGTTCGCCCGCTCCACGCACTCGGCGATCTCCGCCGGCATCCGCAGCGTGATCCCGTTCCCCCGCTCGGGCCGGTTCAGGGTGATGCGAGCTACTCGACCCTCGGTCTCGTAGGTAAGCGTCTCGAGGCTGCCCATGGCTCGCGAGCCTACAGTCAGATCCGCGTCCAGCGAGCGCCCGCCCCCGAGCCCTCCGCCTTGATCCGACCGGCATCGCGAAGTTGAGTCAACACGAGCCGAATCGTCGCGAGACTGATGCCGGGCAGCGCCCGCTCGACATCGCGCCGCCTGAAACGAGCCGGCGCCTCGTTGAGGATGTAGTCGCGGACCCTTTCCTGCTTGTTGCCGGTCTGCCTGGCGGCCGCGGCGACCTCTTCCTCGAAATCGTCATATGCGGTAGCAAGGACGCGAGCCAGGTAGGTGATCCACGGCCAGACATCGTGCCCCCCCTCGTGCCAGTTGCGCTGGGAGTCGTAGAGCGTCTCGTAGTAGGTGCTCTTGGACTCGAAGATCCGCTGCTCGAGACTGACGTAGCGTGCGACCCGGTAACCCTGGGCAAGCAACTCGTAGGTGGTGAGCAGCCGGGCGACACGCCCATTGCCATCGGCGACCGGGTGAATCGCGAGAAAATCGAGGATGAGGGCCCCGATCAGGATCAGGGGATGGGTGCGCCCCTCGGCCTTCGCCTCGCCGTAGCGGGCCAGGAGCTCGCCCAGCGCAAACTCGGTCTCCTCGGGCGACGTCGGCGTGAAGACCACCTCCCTGCGGCCGCTCTCATGGGAGACGATCAGGTTCTGGTCGCTCTTCAGGTTCCCGCCATTGCCGTCGGAGTGCTTGAAGAGCAGGCGATGCAGATGAAGGACGAAGGGGACGCTGAGCTCCTCATAGCTGTCCAGCCTCATCAGCATGTCGATCGCGTCGCGATAGCCGGCGAACTCGCGCTCGTTTCGGTTGCGGTAGCGATGGGCGCCCTCCGCGATCCGCTCGGCGCGGTCGCCCCCAATCACGACGCCCTCGATCGCGTTGGACGCGGTGATCGAAGCGACCCGGGCGTGCTCCGCGAGCCGGCTCAACAGCTCGGGCCGCTGGCCCTCGAAAAGACGCTCCTGCCCCCTGCCGGTGTCGATCCGGGCGAGAATGGCGCCGAGGGCACGAGGCTGGGATTCAAAGATCCTGTCGAGATCGACGAAGCTCCGCATGGAGCTAATGATCCCATAATGGCGCTAATAAGGCGGTGAATTAGCTCAATTCTCGCCAGTTAGCTCGTCCGATCGAAGGTCGTTGGTATACCTGGGTATACTAGCTCCATGGCAAAGGTCATGGTTTCCCTTCCCGACGATCTCCTCACCGAGGTGGACGCCGAGGCGCGGCGCGCCGGCACAACCCGCAGCGCCGTCATGCGGGGGTTCGCCGACGCGGCGCTGCGCCAACGTCGAGAGGGTCGAGCGGCGGCGATGCGATCGCTGCTCAGCGATGTCTCGCCCCACGGCGGACACGCCGCGGAGCAGGTGAAGGCGACGCGGCCCGGTTCGTGACGACGCTCCTTCTCGACGCAAGCGTTCTGCTCGCCGCCTTCGACCCCGAGGACGACCATCACGAGCCGGCGCGGGCCTTGCTGGAAGACGAAGACGCGACCCTCGCCACCCTCGACCTCGCCCGCTATGAGGTCGCCAACGTCGCAGTGCGGGCGTGGCGCGCGCCGGAGTTGGTGGCGCCACTGCTGGCCGCAATCGAGAGACTCGCCGAAGACGGCGGCGTCATCCTCTCCACGGACATCCTCTTGGCGAGGGCCGCGGAGATCGCCGAGCACCATTCGATCTCCGTCTACGACGCCGCCTACGCAGCCGCTGCCGACGCTGCCGGGCATCGCCTCGTCAGCTGCGACGAGCGTGACCTGGTCTCAAAGAGCCTTGCGGCGCTTCCAGCGAACGCGCAATCGGACTAGGGATTGCCCAAGTGTGCCCGAGATGGCGAGGATCCACCGGACAGCTCAGAGCTTTGAGTACTCGTAGTTCGGCTTGATCACCCTGTTCAGGAAGCTGCCCACCGAGTCGGCATTCAGCAGCTCTTCAAAGGTGCCTCGATCGGCACCGGAGTAGACATACGTGTCGCCGCTCAGGAAGCGGACGTAGATTGCACCGTTGTCTGCGTCGTAGCCGACGGCTTCGACATTTGAGGAGTCGACCATCTGCATCTCGGGTTCAGACATGTTTCCTTTCAGGTCTCAGTAATCGAGGTCGATTCGCGGCGCCAGTTCTTGACGGCCGCACGGTAGAGCTTGGGGTCGGGTCGGTCACCCGAAAGCCAAGCGGCGGGTAGCGGTGGATCCTCGCCGACGGGCTTTCGAACCGCCTTATCAACGCGGATTCGCGACGGAACTTGGAGCGCGTCGCCGAGCACGAGCGCCTCGCCGGTTCGGAGAGCTGGGAGTAGCTCGGATAGGTCGCCGAGATCATCGGGGATGGTCGAGGCGACGGCGCTGCGGTCGCGCTGGTTGGTTACCCGCAAGGCGATCATCGTCCCGCACTGACTGAGGACCGCCGAGTCGACGTCCGATGGCCGCTGGGTAACCACCATCAGACCGACCCCGTACTTGCGACCCTCCTTGGCGATCCGCGACACGACACGGTTCGCGGGGCCCTCGCCGTTCTCAGGCAGGAAACGATGCGCCTCGTCGAGAACCACGAGCAGGGGCTGCTTGCGACCCCCGACATCGAGATCCATCGCCCAAAAGAGGGCGTCGTATACCAAGCGCAGCATCGTGCCGACGACGGAACCGAGTACCTCCGGGGGGATACCTGAGACGTCGAGCACGGTGACCGGCTTCTCGCCGCCCACCCACTGGGCGAGAAGCGTGTCGATGTCCTTTTTAGTCTTGCCGTCGAGATCAGGGTGGAGCGGGTCGTTGCGGTCGAACATAAAGTTGAAGCGGCTGTCGCGCAAGCGGCTGTTGAGAAGGTCGAGCTGGCGGGCGATCGGGAGCCTTTTCGCCGGCGCATAAGGAGCAGCCGAGCCCATCGCTACGTCGGGGAACCGAGGGGGACGCAAAGCTTCGGCGTCGCCGAGGTCAAGAGGGTCTTCGCGATCTGCCTCGGTCTGCGGGCCACTCTTCTTGTAGCTTGCCCGCTGTTCTGTCTCAAGTTCGAGCCAAAGTTTGCGAATACTGAAGGGAACTGGAGTGTCAGCGGTGATCGCCTCCGGAGGTGGCGGTTCGTCGAGGTATTGGGCTGCGTCGCGCTTCATCTGTGCCACTCGGTCGCGCAAAGCTTCGAGCGCAAGAGGCTGCATCTCGCCCATCGCCAACTCGACCAGCTCATCGAAGGGCAGCGCCCAGTACGGAACGCGCAAAACCTCGGCGCCCTCGGGCGTGCTCGCCCCGGTGTGAATCACCCGCCCCCTGTCTCCGACCGAGGATCCGTACTCGCCGTGAGCGTCGATTACTAGGGTCCGAGAGTTGGGCAGGTCGCCGGAGGAGAGCGCGTCGATGACGACGGCCACTAGGTTCGACTTGCCGGCGCCGGTTGAGCCGACAATCGACGAGTGGCGGCTGACCAGCGTCGAGAGCTGCAGGCGCGCTGGCAGCCCGCTCGAGCTGGCGATGCGGCCGACGACAATCGCATCCTCGCTGCCGCTGCCGCGGTAGATGGTCTCGAGGTCATCAGAGGTGACGAGATGGATCTCGTCACCGACGGTCGGGTATTGGCCGACGCCACGATCGAAATAGCCCCCGACCGCCTCCCCGAAGAGGGAGACACTCATCCAGCGGTAGCTGTCGGCACCATCTTCTTCTTCGGGAGCAGGGATCGGTGCCGGTTCCTCTGCGGGCTGCGGCGGGGCCGCGTCGGCGCCCACCTGGGTACAGATCGCGTAGAGGTCCGTGTAACCGAGCGGGATCCTCACGAAAGCCCCGAGCTGGCCGACGCGGTAGGACTCGCCCTCGACCAAAACCAGCGTCGTCGGCAGTCCTTGCAGGCGCACTCGCACAATAGCGCCCCGGACCGAAGCGACCCGCCCGATGAAGGTTGGGGCGCTGCCCTGCTCCTCACCCATCGTTGCCGGCGATCGAGTCGAGGAAGCGGGCGAGAACGACGAAGTCGCCGAGTCGCATTCGCCCGGTCAATGAGACTTTGTCCTTGTCGGGCTCTGCGTCTGAGTCAAACGGGATGTCGAGCAGATGCTTGGTGCGGTCGGAGGCCGGCTCGTTCAGCTGCCAGCCCGCCCGCTTCCCTCTCACGACGGCAGTCTCGGGCCCGTAGACGATCACGTTGTGACGGCGCCTCGCCGTCCTGATCAGGTCGTGCTCGTCCCCCAGCTCCTTGAACTGCAGAGCGACTAGGTGGGTGCGGTCACGAGCCTCGAGGGCATCAAAGATCACCTCGTTGATGTGCTCGTCACCGAAGGAGTATCCAGCGGCGATGAGCAGGGTCTCCGTGTCTCGGTCGAGGACGTGGCGAAGGTGCTCAAGGATCGCAACGTAAGGCTGCTTGCGCGACTCGTCGTACTTGTGGACGGAGGGAAAGATCAGCTCGCCCTCGGTCCCTTCGACGCCCCGAATGATCCGCTTGCCGCCGTCGCGCTCCGCCTCCCAGCGCCAGTTAACCGAGCCGTGAATCTTCCACAACCGGGTCCAGTTGCGAGCCGGCGCCGCCTCGGAGTGGAGCAGGCTGGCCGTAGAGAAGAATGGACGCCTCGAGCCAACAAAGCCGTCAAAGACAGGCGCGCGCTCCTCCTCGAAACCGCGCTCGAGCAGCGTGTCGTAGTTGGTCGTAAAGACCTCGACCGCGACCTTGCGCTCAATTCGCGTCAGCCAGCGGCCGAAGGCCCGGTGCGGCAACTCCTCGGGGAAGCGGCTCTCTCCTGGATTGGCGGCGGTAGCGATCGTCTTTCGCAGCTCCGCCTCGATCGCGACCATCTGGTCGCGATCGACTCCAGAGAGCTTGTCGGCGTCGGTCATCGCCGCGATCTTCTCCCGCACGCTCGAGAGCACGTCCTCGACGGTCGCCTCGCGCCCGTTCTTCTCTTTCAGCTCGTCGCCGATCAGCTCGTAAGCAGCGCCATGCTCGCCGCCAAGCGAGGCGACCGCCTCCTGACAGCGGCGGGCGAGCTCCGCCAGGGCGGGGATCAGCGGATCGCCGTCGGCTCCCTTTGCCGCACAGGAAGCTCCCGCCCCGACCAAGAAGGCGAGGGGCTTGTCGTGGGAGCCAAGGCTCTCGCGCAGCTTCTCGATCTCCCTGCGCGGATCGTGATGATCTTGCACGTGGACAAAACTCTCGTTCGGATGGACAGTTCGCCAGGCCCGGCGCACCGCCACGGAAACCCGACACATACCGAAAACGATCCTATTTGGTTCCGCACTCAGCTGTTCCCACTACCCGCGCCTTTCGGCATCGCCGCCCAGACGAAATCGACCCGTCTGCAGCAGCGCCGACGGTCTCTCCCAAACCTCACCTTGCCCCAGGGCTTGCCCCACGACTGATTTTGCACTTTGTTATCTGTCAGCTCGACTTTCGTGACCTTCGGGCAGCCTGAAGGAGATCGGCCCACCACGTCGAGGCTGAGGTAGGGCAGGGAGCAACGGCGGCTCGCTCGAACGAAGGGTGTGTCCAAACATCCTCGTGGAGGTCACCGCCGATGCCCGCAT
>Ga0210094_1000004_pt1 | contig 77714 bp, 75 predicted proteins | sample Browns_TuleA_D2_FD_184854 | JGI IMG/M metagenome (GOLD analysis project Ga0210094, IMG submission 184854) | Wetland microbial communities from San Francisco Bay, California, USA, that impact long-term carbon sequestration - Browns_TuleA_D2 (SPAdes) | ecosystem: Environmental > Aquatic > Marine >... | reverse complement strand
TGCCGTCCACGCCAACTTCGACGTTCCGCAGGAGATCATCGAGAAGCTCGCGGCCTGAAGGCATCCGGGAGGCCTTCCAGAATCAGTTCCCATGCAAGTCGTGATGGGGATCGACCCCGGGGCGGCGAACCTCGGCTTCGGGGTGGTCCGAGTCGAGGGCAACCGCATGGTCGCGCTCGACGGCGGCGTGGTCGAGACCCCTGCCGGAATGCCGATCGAGCGGCGCCTGAACCGCATCCACGAGGAGCTCTCGAAGCTGATCGATTGGCATCGGCCAGCGGCGATGGCGCTGGAGGACCTCTACTTCGGCAAGAACGTCCACTCGGCGATGGCCGTCGGTCGCGCCAGCGGAGTCGCGATGCTCGTCGCCGCCCAGCACGGGGTGGGTTGCTTCAACTACACGCCCCAGGCGATCAAGAAGGCGGTCTGCGGCTCAGGCGGCGCCGGCAAGGAGCAGGTGCAGCGCATGGTCGCCACCCTGCTCGGCCTTCCCGAGCTTCCGACGCCCGACCACGCCGCGGACGCCCTGGCAGTTGCGATCTGCCACGGCGGCAGCGCCGGGCGCGACGCGGCGGTGGCAAGCGCCGAAAGGCTCGCCGGATGATCGCGGCGGTGCGAGGCGAGGTGATGGTGCGCCGACCGGACCACGTCGTCGTCGACACGGGCGGAGTCGGATACAGGCTCGCGATCTCGGCGGAGACGCTGAAGGCGGTCCCTGCTATCGGTTACGAGGTCTTCCTGCACACGGAGCTGATCGCCCGTGAGGACTCGCTCGCTCTCTTCGGCTTCGCCTCCGAGGAGGAGCGCGACCTCTTCGGCGAGCTGATCTCGGTCAGCGGGGTCGGTCCGAAGGTCGCGCTGGCGGCACTGTCGGGCGGTCCGACGCGCGAGCTGCTGAAGGCGATCGCCAGCGGCGACGCAAAGCGATTCCAGGCGGTACCGGGAATCGGCAAGCGCACCTCAGAGCGGATCATCGTCGAGCTGCGCGAGAAGATCTCCGGGGCGATGGAGGAGGCGGTTGCGCTCGGCGACTCGGATACGGGCGAGCCCCGTGCCCTCGCCCGCGACGGTCTCGTCAACCTCGGCTATGCGCCACTCGAGGCCGAGCGGCTGCTCGACGGCGTCGAGGGGGGCGACCCCGAGGAGATGCTCGGCGCCGCGCTGCGTAAGGCCGGCGCCTCGAAGAGCAGAGCGGCATGAGCGAGAAACGCATTCGCACGCCCGGGATCGACGAGCCGAGCGGCGAGGAGGTCCGGATCCACGACGCTCGCGCCGACGCCCCCGACGAGGCCCTCGACAGCTCGCTGCGCCCACGCCGGCTGGCGGACTTCGTCAACCAGGTGCAGGTGACCGAGCAGCTCGCGATCTTCATCGAGGCCGCCAAAGGTCGCGGCGAGCCGCTCGACCACGTCCTGCTCGCCGGACCGCCCGGCCTCGGCAAGACGTCGCTCGCCCACATCGTCGCCGAGGAGATGGGCGTGCCGATGGTGCAGACGGCGGGGCCGGCGCTCGAGCGCAAGGCCGACGTGGCGTCCTTCCTCACCGCGCTCGAGCCGGGCAGCGTCTTCTTCGTCGATGAGATCCACCGGCTCGGTCGCGCCGTCGAGGAGACGCTCTACCCCGCGATGGAGGACGGCGAGCTGCCTGTCGTCCTCGGCCAGGGGGCGGGGGCGCGCACCGTGACCCTGCCCCTGCCTCCCTTCACACTGATCGGCGCGACCACCCGCGCCGGCCTGCTGACGACGCCCCTGCGCGACCGCTTCGGCCTCTCGCACCGGGTCGAGCACTACAGCGCCGTGCACCTGGCCGAGATCGTCGTCCGCTCGGCCGGCATCCTCGGAATCGAGATCGACGAAGCCGGAGCGGAGACGATCGCCAGCCGCTCGCGGGGGACTCCGCGAGTCGCGAACCGGCTGCTGAAGAGGGTGCGCGACTTCGCCCAGGTGCGCGAGCAGGGGGCGATCGACGGCTCCGTCGCCCTCGGCGCGCTCGAGATGCTCGAGGTCGACGCCGGCGGCCTCGACCGCAGCGATCGAGCCCTGCTCGAGGCGATCGCCGAGAAGTTCGGCGGCGGACCGGTAGGTCTGTCGACCCTTGCCGTTGCGATCGGCGAGGAGGCCGACACGATCGAGGACGTGCTCGAGCCCTATCTGCTTCAGCAGGGCCTGATCAAGCGAACTCCTCGGGGCCGGGTGCTCACCCCGCGGGCCTATCAGCACCTTGGCCTGCCGGCGCCCGATTCCGCAAGAAGCCTCTTCTAATAGCCGCGCTCAGTAATCTGGCGGGGATGCCGTTCTTCATCTGTCCCAACTGCGGCCACAGGGAGGTCAGCGCCGAGCGCACGGCGGGCTTCAGCACGCGCCCGAAGGGTTGCTCGAAATGCGGCTTCGGCTTCGTCTTCGAGCTGCTCGACGACTACTATCCCGCACCCAACGCGGCCTTCTTCGTCTGCGACCGCGAGGCGCGCGTGATCGACGCCGGACGCGGCAGCTTCGAGCTCACCGGGCTCACCGACGAAGACGTGATTGGCAGGCCGGTCCAGGAAGTGCTCGGCCTGCAGTGGCGCGACCCCGGGGAAGGCGGGGAGGAGGCCGACACCAACGGCGATGGGATCACCAACCCGATCGAGACCTCGCTCGAGTGGGGCGTCCGCTCCTTGGGCAAGCGTGTATCTGTGAACGCCGAGGGCGACCTGCCGGCGGAGGCGGTCGCGGACGTCTTTCCCGCCTACGACGACGACGGTGGGCTGCTGATCGTCCTCACCCCGGAGGCCTGAGCGAATGGGCAATCGTCGCCGACACCTCTTCGTCCTGCTCTTCGTCTTCGGCTTGATCGCGATCTCCGGGCTCGTCATCGCCAGCAAGGAAACGAAGCTCGGCCTCGACCTGAAAGGCGGCGTCCAGCTCGTGCTCCAGGGTCGGCCGACCCCGCAACAGCCGAATATCACGAGCGGCTCGATGGAAAGAGCCATCGACATCATCCGCGAAGGCTGCGACCAGCTCGGCGTCTCCGAGATCGAAGTCTCACAGGTCGGCAGCGACCAGATTCAGGTCGGCATCCCCGGTGCCACAAGCGTCGGCCGAGCAACCGATTGCGCGACGAAACCGGCCCGACTCTACTTCTTCGACTGGGAATCGAACCTGATCGGCCGCGAGCGCGCTATCGGCGGCAACCCCGGCACGGAACCCCCCGAAGGAGCCATCGCCGCGGCGAACAAAGAATGGCAGGAAGCCGGCCGCAGCACGACGAGCCAGGCCGACGGACAGCTAATCGCCTCGGGGGCCTATGCGACCGAGTACGCGGCGGCGAAGCTCGCCTCCGAACAGCCTGAAGTGAAGCCCTGCGAGAAGTGCAGCCAGCCGACCACCTACTACCTCTTCGAGAAAGGGGACGATCACAAAACCATCGCCGGGCCCGAGTACACGAGGGACGACCTCTACGTCGATCCCAGCGGCAAACGACGGCCCAAGGACGCCGGCATCGTCGTCCGGGTCCCGCAGGGAACGATCGTCGTCTCGGAGAAGCCGAGCGACTCCAGCGGCCAGGTGATCGAGAATGCCAAGCCGGGTTGGTACGCGCTGAAGGACAACCCGGCCCTCTCGGGCACCGAAATCACCCGCCCGAAGCAGGAAACGGACCAGGGAGGCGCCCCGAACGTCACCTTCAAGTTCACCGGCAGCGGACGCGAGGCCTTCCAGGAAGTCACCCGCACGATCGCCCAGCGCGGCGCGGCGCGGTCGATCGGCCCGGCCGCCGGCCAGGAAGCGGCTGAAATCTCGGGTCACTTCGCGGTCGTCCTCGACAACGAAGTCAAGACCAGGCCGATCATCGACTTCACGCAGAACCCGGACGGCATCGACGGCCGCACCGGCGCCCAGATCTCAGGCGGCTTCACCAGCATCGGCGACGCCCAGGAATTGGCCAGCTTCCTCCAGCGCGGCGCCCTGCCGATCAACCTCAACCTGATCAGCCAGTCCCAGGTCTCGGCGACCCTGGGCAGCGAAGCGCTCCACGACGGCATCAAGGCCGGCATCGTCGGCCTCGCCCTCGTCGTCCTCTTCCTGCTGCTCTTCTACCGCCTCCTCGGGCTGATCGCCACCTTCGCCCTGGGCGCCTACGGGGTGATCTTCTTCGCCCTGATCAAACTGATCCCGATCACGCTAACGCTGCCGGGGATCGCTGGGCTGATCCTGACGATCGGCGTCGCCGCCGACTCGAACATCGTCATCTTCGAGCGCATCAAGGAGGAGGTGCGCGCCGGGCGCTCGATGTCGAGCGCGATCTCAGCCGGCTACAGACGCGGGATCGCGACGATCATCGACGCCAACGTGGTCACGATGCTGACCGCGTTCATCCTCTTCGTCCTCGCAACCGCTGGGGTAAAGGGGTTCGCCTTCACGCTCGGCGTCGGCACGATCGTCTCGCTGCTCACCGCGGTCGTCTTCACGCAGGCTCTGCTCGGCAGCATGAGCCGCTCGCGTCTACTGCGCTCGCCGAGCGCGCTAGGCGCGTCGCGCCAGCGCTTCCGCTGGCGCTTCGACTTCATGGGCGCCAGCCGCTGGTTCTTCTCTCTCTCGGGTTGCATCCTCCTGGTCGGGGCCCTCGCCCTCGCGACCAAGCAGCTCAACCTCGGCATCGACTTCGAGTCGGGCACGCGAATCGAGGTCGCCCTGGTCAAGCCGACCGACGAGGAAGCGATGCGCGACGCTCTGAGCGGCACTGGGATCTCGGCCAGCTCCGAGATCCAGCGGGAGAGCAATCCGGGCCTGGGATCGAATGCCTTCCTGATCCAGTCGAAGACGCTGAAGCCGCGGCAGATCACCGAAATCCAAAAGGAGCTGGAAGCCAAGTTCGGCATCAAGACGAACGGCTTCGACAGCACCAGCGTCGGGCCAACATTCGGCCAGACGGTGGCGAACAGCGCCCGCAACGCCCTGATCTTCTCGCTGCTGGTGATTTGCGGCTACGTAGCGCTGCGGTTCGACCCCAAGTTCGCCGTGCCGGTCCTGATCGCGCTCTTCCACGACATCCTGATCACGGCCGGCATCTACTCGCTGACCGGCCGGGAAGTAACGAGCGGCACGGTCGCCGCCTTCCTCACGATCCTGGGTTATTCGCTCTACGACACGATCATCGTCTTCGACCGAATACGCGAGAACATGCCGCGGATGCCGCGTGCGGCGTTCTCGCAGATCGTCAACCGCTCGATGAGCGAGGTTCTGACCCGCTCGCTGGCGACGAGCTTCACCACGCTGCTCGCGGTCGTCTCGCTGCTCGTCTTCGGCGGGGCCACGCTGCAGGACTTCGCCTTCGCGATGATGGTCGGAATCGCGTCCGGCACCTACTCCTCGATCTTCATCGCCTCGCCGGTGCTGACGGCCTGGAAGGAACGCGAACCCGGATTTGCGCGCAGGCGAGAGCGGATCGTCGCGCTCGACGGCGCCGTTCCGGCTTATGCGGACGAGGTTGAGCTCGCCAAGCTCGGCGACGCCGACGAGAGCGACGCCGAGATCGCGGAGGAGATCGCCGCCCGCGAGCAGAGCCAGCCCAAGGTCGCGGCACTGGCCAGCGCCGAGGCTGAGCCCGAGGTCGAGCGCGACGGTGGCGACCCAGCCAGCAACGGCGAGCCGCCTGCCGCCGACCCGGCTGCGGTCGCCCAGCGCGAACGCCAGGAGCGTCGCCGGGAACGACGCAAACAGCGGCGCAAACACGGGAGGAATCGCTGATGGCCCTGCTCGTCTGGTTCATGATGGGCATCGCCCTCTGGCACTTCACGGTGTTCCTTCCCGACCGCTTCTGGCAGGGAATCGTCGGCGCCTTCCTCGGCTCGGTGATCGGCGCGGTGGTGTTCGGGGGAATCATCGAGATAGTCACCGGCAAAGGCTTGGGCGATACCGACATCGCGACCGCTCTGATCGCTGTTCCCGGCGCGGCAATCGGCCTCGCTGTCGTCTACGCGATCGGCGTGCGCGCCGAAGAGGCCGCAGGGCAGGGGTGAGGGTCGAAACGTCTGGGGTGAGTCCCCAAAACGCTCGGCAGGAGCCTCGCGGGAGTGTTTTGGGGACCCACCCCAGACGTTTCGTTCAGTACCCCCGCTGTTTCCGCGCTCGAGGGCGTGGGAATCCGTCCCAGGCGATTCCTAGCCTGCGGATGTGGCGGAAGCTCTACGCGCATACAAGGCGGATCCGTTCGCCTACGAGGAGGCCCGAGAGCTCGCCGCTGAGCTCGAGCTGAGCGAGCCGGTGGCGATCACGCTGGTCAGGCGCGGCTACCGCACCCCGGACGAGGCCCGTGCGTTCCTCGCCGCGGACGAGACGCACCCGCCGGAGGCCTTCCGCTCGATGAGCACGATCGTCGAACGAGTCCTCGCCGCGATCGAGGCAGGCGAGCACATCACCGTCCACGGCGACTTCGATGTCGACGGCGTCTGCGCCACCACGATCCTGGTCAGCACCCTCCGCGAGCTGGGAGCCGACTGCGACTGGCTCATCCCCGACCGCATGGCAGATGGCTACGGGCTCAGTGAGAGCAACGTGCGCAAACTGGCCGAACGCGGCACGCAGCTCCTCATAACGGCCGACTGCGGCATCACCGCCGTCAAGGAGATAGAGCTGGCGAAGGAGCTTGGCGTGGACGTCGTCGTCACCGACCATCACCAACCCGGCGAGGTTCTTCCCAACTGCCCAATCCTGCACCCGGCCGTCAGTGGCTACCCATTCGAGGAGCTCTGCGGCACCGCCGTCGCCTGGAAGTTGGCATCCGCGCTTCGGGGAGCCGACACCGATCTCGATCTCGTAGCACTCGCAACCGTGGCCGACGTCGTCCCGCTCGTCGGAGAGAACCGGGCGCTGGTCAAGCGGGGCCTGGAGGAGGTACGTCGGGCACGGCGACCCGGGATCAGGGCGCTATTGGAGGCGTCGAAATGCGACCCGGGTCAGCTGGACGAGGGCGACCTGGCGTTTCGGCTGGCACCGAGGATCAATGCCGCGGGGCGGTTGTATCGCGCGGATGCCGGGGTGGAGCTCTTTCTGACTCCCGATGAGGAGCGGGCGAAAGAGATAGCCGTGGAGTTGAGCCGGGCCAACTCCGAGCGGCGGAAAACCGAGATGCAGGTATTGCAGGCGGCCGAAGCCGCGTTGAGAGAGATGCCGGATCAGGTGCGGGATGCGCCGGCGATCGTGGTCGCCGGGAAGGACTGGCACCCGGGCGTGATCGGGATCGTCGCCTCGCGGCTGGTTGAGAAGCATCACAAGCCCACGGTCGTGATCTCGCTGGACGGGAACGGGGAGGGGAGGGGGTCGGGGCGAAGCATCCCTGGGTTCGATCTGCTCGCCGGGTTGGCGGCGTGCTCCGAGCACCTGGTCGGATTCGGTGGGCACCGGGCGGCGGCCGGCCTCGAGATCGAAGAGGCGAGCGTGGATGCCTTCCGCGAGGCATTTGCCGCGCACGCGAAAGCGGTACTCGCGCCGGAGGATCTGATGCGGACGGAGCGGGTCGACGCGATCGTCGGCGGCGCCTCGCTCGGACTCGACCTCGCCGAGGAGTTGCGGCGGCTGGCGCCGTTCGGCATGGGCAACCCGGGCGTGCGGCTGCTCGTGCCAGCGGCGCGGGTGCGCGACGTGCGCTCGATCGGCGATGGCAAGCACGCCCGCTTCAGTCTCCACAGCGGCTCCCATAAGGCGCTTGGCGTCGCCTTCGGCCGGCCGTCTCTCGGCGTCGAAGAGGACGAGCCGGTCGACGTCGCGGTCCGGCTCGAGGTAAATCGCTGGAACGGAGCGGTCGAGCCCCAGGTTGTCCTGCGGGAGCTCTACCGGCGGGAGACCGCGGAGGGCGAGCCGACAGCCGAGGCGTGGTGGGCTCGCTTCGAGGCCGAGCTGGCCCGGGACCCCGCAGCGCTTATGTCGCCGCCGTCCCCCGCGGCCCATCCCCGTAAGGAACTGTCCAGCTCCAACGCCCCCGCAGCCGTGGCGGGGGAGCTCGCCGCATGCGGGGAGCGGGTCGTCGCGGTGACCGCGGATTCCCAGATGCGGGCCGCAATGGCTCGCGACGGGCTCCGGATCGCCGACTGGGCTGAGCTGGAGCGCTCGCCAGAGCTGTGCGCCGAGTTCGCCCAGGTGGTGCTCGTCGACCCACTTCCAGAGCCGGCCCTCGAGGCGCTCGTGGCTCGCTCGGACTCTCCGGGGGGCTACCTCCACCGGGCCTGGGGAGAGGCCGAGCGGCGCTTCGCGGTCGCCGCACTCGCCGAACAGCTCGTGCAACGCCCAACCCTGATCTCTCTCTTCCGCGACCTCCGCGAGATCGAGGGCGGTGGGGGGGAGGACCTTCGCCGTGCCCTGCTGGGCGGCGGCCGGCACCCACGCTCTCCCGAGACGGCGGCGCGCGGCATCCGGGTGCTGGGCGAGCTCGACCTGATTGCCGGAGAGTTCGCCGGCGGACGCGGGGAGTTGCGCGTCGTATCCTCAGAGGGAACCGACCTGGAGCGCTCCGCGTCCTACCGCGCGTTCAGCGCCCGCCATCAGGAGGCACACCGATATCTGGAAGGACTGAAACAGCCGTAGCAAGCGAGGGGCTCCTTGGCGACCTCTTTGCCGTCGTCGAGGAGTTCGATTCGCAGGCGATCGACCGAGAGGCCGTCACGCGCGCCTTCGATTTCGCCTGCGACCGCCACGCCGATCAGCTGCGCCGCTCGGGCGACGAGTTCATCACGCATCCCGTCGGCGTGGCGCAGATCTGCGCCGGAATGCGGCTTGACACCGAGACCCTCTGCGCAGCGCTCCTGCACGACACGGTCGAGGACACGAGCGCCAGCCTCGAGGAGATCCGGGCTGAGTTCGGCGATCAGGTCGGGCAGCTCGTCGACGGGGTCACGAAGCTGACTGGGATCACTTTCGAGAGTCGCGACGAGCGCCAGGCGGAGAACTACCGCAAGATGATGGTGGCGATGGCCACCGACGTCAGGGTCATCCTGATCAAGCTGGCCGATCGGCTGCACAACATGCGAACTCTCGGCGCGTTGCCAAAGCAAAAGCAGACGGCGAAGGCGCGCGAGACGCTCGAGATCTACGCGCCGCTGGCTCACCGGCTCGGAATCCACGCGATCAAGTGGGAGCTGGAGGATCTTGCCTTCGCGACCCTGCACCCGCGCAAGTACGCGGAAATCAAGCAGCTCGTCGCCCAGCAGCGAGACGAGCGCGAGGCCTATGTGGACGAGGCGGGGGAGTTCCTCTCGGGCGAGCTGCGCAAGGTCGGGATCGAGGCCGAGATCTCCGGCCGCGCCAAGCACTTCTACTCGATCTACACGAAGATGACGAAGAAGGGCCGCGAGTTCAACGAGATCTTCGACCTCACCGCGATGCGCGTGATCGTCGGCTCGGTGAAGGACTGCTACGGCGCGATCGGCGTCATCCACTCGCTCTGGAAGCCGCTGCCGGGCCGTTTCAAGGACTGGGTGGCGATGCCGAAGGCGAACATGTACCAGGCCCTGCACACGACGGTGATCGGCCCGGAGGGCAAGCCGCTGGAGATCCAGATTCGCACCGAGGAGATGCACAAGCTCGCCGAGTACGGGATCGCCGCCCACGTCGCCTACAAGGAGGGCGACGTCGCCGACCCGCAGCGCGAGAAGATGACCTGGCTGCGCCAGCTCGTCGATGCCGAGGGAGACCAGGACCCGGCCGAGTTCCTCGAGTCGCTCAAGGTCGACCTCTTCGAGGAAGAAGTCTTCGTCTTCACGCCGAAGGGAGAGGTGAAGAATCTCTCGGCCGGGTCGACTCCGCTCGACTTCGCCTACGCGGTGCACACCGACGTGGGCCACGCCTGCGTCGGCGCCAAGGTCAACGGCTCGATCGTGCCGCTGCACTACCAGCTGCGCTCGGGCGACATCGTCGAGGTGCTGACGGCGAAGAAAAAGCCCGGGCCGTCGCGTGACTGGCTGAAGCTGGTGCGCACGAGCCGGGCGCGCAACAAGATCCGCGCCTTCTTCAAGGAGGAGAGCCGCGAGGACGCCGAGCGCAAGGGGCGGGAAAGCCTCGAGGAAGCGCTGCGCACGCGTGGCCTGCCGATGCAGAAGGTCGCCGCCTCGCCACTGCTCGTCGACGTGATCCGCGAGATGGGGTACCGCAAGGCGACCGAGTTCTACATCGCTCTCGGCCAGGGGAAGGTCTCAACCAAGACGGTTGCCAACAAGCTGATGCAGCGCCTGAAAGCGGGCGAGGCCGTCGAGGAGACGGACCCCCTCGGCCTGGCCGGGCACCGTGAGGACAAGGCTCGGCGCACCAAGGACGCATCCAACTTCGGCATCAGGGTGAAAGGCGCCACCGGTAACGTGGCCGTGCGGTTGGCAAAGTGCTGCCGGCCCGTGCCTGGTGACGAGATCGCCGGGTACGTGTCCCTTGGCCGGGGCATCACGATCCACCGCAAGGACTGCAACAACATGAAGGCGCTGAAGCGGGCGCCGGAAAGGTTCGTCAACGTGAGCTGGGATGGCGAGAATGAGTCCTCGTACCGGGTCGAGCTGCAGATCGACGCCTATGACCGCACCCGCCTGCTCGAGGATCTGTCACGAACCTTCTCGGAGGCCGGGATCAACATCCTCTCCGCCAGCTGCACGACCAACCACCCGATGGTGAAAAACCGCTTCGTGATCGAGGTCGGCGATACCGAGCAGCTCAAACAGTGCGTCGCGCGGCTGCGAAACGTCGAGTCGGTATTCGACGCCTACCGGATAACTCCGGCGGCCTGAGTCAGGCGACGACCGTGAGGGCGCCGGGGCAGGCGCGCAGGGTCATCTCGGTCTTCTCGCCGATGTAGTCGCCGTCGACCTGGACGGGGAACGGGCGGGTGATGCCGTCCTTGGTCGTCGAGATCGACGAGATGGCGGCTTCCTCTATATGCGCGAAATGCTCGATCTGGCGGTGGCGCGCAGCGGGCCTGCGCTCGCTGAACAGGCGCGCGATCAGGGTCGGCATGTCTCGGGTCGCGGCCCGCTTCAGCACGCCGAGCGCCAGGGCGCCGTCGTCGATCGCGACATCCTCGCAAACACGGATCGGGCTGTTCGAGAAGTAGGTGAAGGGATCCGAGTTCTGGGCCAGGGCGGTGACCCCCTCCGCCTCCTCGCCGTCAACCTGCGCACGCAGCCGAACCGGATTGACCAGGTAGGAGCGATAGAAAGCCGAAACCGCAGCCCAGCTGAAGTAGTAGGGCCCTGCCATCGACTTCATCTTCGGATGGGCGTCGACGCGCTTGACGACGGTTGCGTCGATGCCGGCCCCGCAGGAGAAGACGAAGTATCGGCCGTCCGCCCTGCCCAGGTCGATCTTCCGCGGCCGCCAGTCGTCGACCAACGCCAGCAGGTGCTCGGTGGCGTCGACCACGTCATTGGGAATCCCGAGGGTACGGCAGACCACGTTCGTCGACCCGCCCGGAAGCATCGATACCGGCACGTCCGTCCCGGCCAGCCCATTGGCCACCTCGTTGAGCGTCCCGTCGCCGCCGAAAGCCACGACCAAGTCGTAGCCATGGTCACGCACCTCGCGCCCGATCTCCGTCGCATGGTTCTGCGCCTCGGTGTCGATCGCCTCGACCTCATAGCGCCCCTGCAGCGCGTAGACGACGAGGTTCTTCAGCCGGCGAGAGACCGTCGTCGCATAGGGATTGACGATCAACAGCATCCGCCTCTTGGCGGAGCGAGCTTTACCCGGCCGTCGCATAGCGAACCACCTGGCCGTCGTCCACTTCCCGCACCCGACTTTCGTTGACGAGCAGGTCGGCGTGGCCGATCACCTCGGAGAGGGTGAGGAAGGCCTGGGTGACGGCGACGTTGCCCCACATCGCCTGGGCAATCTCGTAGGCGTTGCGGGGTTGCTCGGCGATCAGCTTGTAGACCTTCTCCTTGCGGCGGTCGTGCTTGGCGATGCGGTCGTCGATCAGGGCGACGTGGTCGACGATCGGCTCACCGTGGCCGGAGAGGACGATCTCGGCTGGCATCTCGCGCGTCTTGCGCATCGAGGCGAGGTAGGTGACGAGGGCCTGGGGGCGCTCATCCGAGCCGTCCAGCGGCCGAGCGAGCAGCGGGTTGGATGAGATGTGTGCGATCAGGTGATCGGCGGCGATCAGGATGCGTCGCTCCTCATCCCAGAAGATCGTGTCCGAGGGGCTGTGGCCGGGACGATGGAATGCCTGCAGAACGCGATCGCGGAAGGGCATCGCCTGGCCGTCCTGCAGCGGCTTGGTCACCTGCACCTGCGAGCCCCAGCTGCGGAAGGTGCGCGAGACGCTCTGCAGCGCCCGGGCGACTTCCTCGGGGATGCCGTTGCGCAGCATCAGCCCGACCGCGAACTCGTCGTCCCGCTCAGCGTCCTCGCTGAAGTTGGCGAGCCGCTCGGCCGCGATGCCGAGCGCCGCGACCTCGGCGCCGGAGCGCTCGGCGACGATCTCGGCCAGGCCGAGGTGGTCGATGTGCTGGTGGGTGACGATCAGCAGCTCGAGATCCTCGATCGCGTGACCTCGCTCGGCGAGTTGCGACTGCAGCTCGTCGAGGGCCTTGCCCGAGTTGGGGCCGGCGTCGACCAGGGTCAGCGGCTCGTCCTCGATCAGGTAGCAGTTGACCCGCCCGACCGCGAACGGGGTGGGAATGCGCAGGCAGTGGATGCCGGCGAGCGCGGCCTGCTCCAACGCCTGGTCGGGAGTCAGGCTCACGAGCGGATCAGGCCCAGGACCTCGTCGCGGCGCGCCTCCATGTCCTCCCGAGATATCAGCGACTCGAGGTTGAGCCGCAGCAGCGGCTCGGTGTTGGAGGGCCTGACGTTGAAGTGCCACTCGTCGTAGTCGACCGAGATGCCGTCGAGGGTGGTCTGCCGGCCGTCGGCATAACGGGCGGCAATTGCGCCCATCTTCCCCGCAGGGTCCTCCACCTCGGAGTTGATCTCGCCGGAGATGAAGTAGCGCGAGCGGAACTCGGCCATCAGCTCGGCCAGCGAGCGCCCCTCGAGCGAGAGCAGCTCCAACATCAGCAGCGCCGGGATCGTCCCTGAGTCGGCGTTCCAGAAGTCACGGAAGTAGTAGTGGCCGGAGACCTCGCCGCCGAAGACGGCGCCCTCCTCGCGCATCCGCGCCTTGAAGAAGGCGTGGCCGACGCGGGAGAGCTCGGAGCGCCCGCCCGCCGCAGCGACCACGTCGGGGACGGCGCGGCTCGAGCGCGGGTCGTAGAGGATCGTCGCCCCCGGGCTCTTGGCGAGCGCCGAGCGCGCCAGCAACGCGCAGACGAAGTCCCCGTCGCAGAACTCGCCGGCGCCGTCGATGAAGAAGCAGCGGTCGGCGTCGCCGTCCCAGGCGATGCCGAGATCGGCGCCGCTCGCCCGCACGCGCTCGACGATCAAACGCCGGTTCTCCTCCAGCAACGGATTCGGCTCGTGGTCGGGGAACTCGCCGTCAGGCGTGAAGTACATCTCCTCCAGCTCCAGACCCAGCTCGCGCAGGATCGGCCCGACCATCGGCCCCGCCATCCCGTTGCCGCCGTCGACGACCACCTTCATCGGCGCCACATTCGCCGGGTCGATGAAGGAAAGCGCGTGCGCCCGGTATTCGTCCCAGATATCTACCTCCTCGAAGGAGCCGCCGCCCGGGGCAGAGCCGAGGCCCGCCTCGATCTCACGCCGCACGTCGCCGATACCGGCATCGCCGGAGAGCGCCAGCGCGCCCTCGCGGACCAGCTTCACCCCGGTGTAGGGCTTCGGGTTGTGCGAGGCGGTGACCATCGCGCCGCCGTCGAGCTCGCGCGAGCCGACCAGGTGGTAGAGCATCTCGGTGGCCACCATGCCGGCGTCAAGCACGGTCGCCCCCTCGAAGATCATTCCGTCGCGCAGCTCGGCCGCCATCGCGGGCGCGGTGAGGCGCATGTCGCGCCCCAGTCCGACGCGCAGCTCGCTCGGCAGCTTGCCGCGCAATCGCGCCAGCACCCGGACGAAGGCGCGCCCGATCGCCAGCGCCGTCGTCTCGTCCATCTCCTCGTCGTAGAGCCCGCGGATGTCGTAGGCCTTGAAGATGCCTGGGGGCGCCAGGGTTGGCTGCTCGCTCAAAACGCCCCCTTCAGCGCCTCGTAGCTCTGCTCGAGCGTCTGCGGCATGACTTTCGTGTCGGCGATCACCGGCATGAAGTTGGTGTCGCCGCCCCAGCGGGGAACGACGTGCATGTGGATGTGGTGCTCGACACCGGCGCCAGCCACCCGGCCCTGGTTGAAGCCGACGTTGTAGCCGTGCGGCTCGTAGACCTCCTCGAGACGGCCCATCGCCCGCTGGGCCAGCGCCATGATCTCCGCGGTCGTCTCAGCTGGCAGATCCTGAAGGCGGCCGACGTGCTCGTACGGCGCCACCATCAGGTGCCCGTTCGTGTAGGGGAAGAGGTTGAGGATCACGAAGCAGCGCTCGCCGCGGTGGACGATCAGGTTCGCTTCGTCGTCATCCGCCGCCGGCTTGGCGCAGAAGATGCACTCGTCCTCGTTGTCCTTTGCCGCGTCCTTCACGTAGGAGAGGCGCCAGGGCGCCCAGATCCGAAAGTTGGCCACTCCCCGATCCTATGGGGACGTGCCGGTCGTAGGGTGCCTGAAAAGGCACCCAGGAGCCGGCACGTCCTATAGCCAGCGGCGCCTGCGGAAGAAGAAGACCATGCCGATCAGGATCAGCGCCATCACGCCGAGGACCAGGAAGAAGCCGGCCTCGTTGTGTTCGAAGGGAACCCATGAGTTCATCCCCATGACGCTCGCGATCAGAGTTAGGGGCAGGATCACGACGCTGATCGAGGTCAGCACGCGGAGGATGTCGTTGAGCCGGTGCGAGATCACCGCCTCGTTGGTCTCCTCGAGCGCGACGGCGACCTCCTTGTAGTTCTCCAGCAGGTCCCAGATCCTCTCGTGGGCGTCGACGATGTCGTCGAAGTAGATCTCGAGGTCGAGGTCGGTCGCGAGGTAGCGCTGCTTGACCTTCTCCAGGTCATGCAGCACCGGCCGCTGCGGCCGGATCACCTTGCGGAAGTTGATGATCTCCTGCTTGACGTTGGAGATGTCGCGGACGACCTCCTGCGAGCGCCCCTCGAAGATGTCGTCCTCGAGGGCGTCGAGCTTGTTGCCGATCTTGCGCAGCATCGGGAAGCAATAGTCGAAGCTGTCGTCGACGAGGCGGTAGAGCAGGTAGCCGGAGCCACGCGAGAAGAGCTGGTCGCGCAGCTCCTCCTTGGCGCGGCAGCGCTCGAAGAGGTACTCGACCGGCTGTAGGGGCTGGTTGGGGATCGTGACGACGTAGCCGGGACCGACGAAGAGGTCGAGCTCGCCGGCGCCGAGCCTGCCCGCCGCCGGATCGAAGACGGGGAAGTGGAGCACGATGAAGAGGTAATCGTCGTAGACGTCGATCTTCGGCCGTTGATTTCGCGAAAGGACGTCCTCGAGGTCGAGCGCGTGGAAGTCGAAGTTCTCCTCGAGCCAGGCGCGCTCCAGCGCGCCAGGGCGCTCGATGTTGACCCAGCGCAGCCCGCCGGAGTCGATTTGCTCGACGCGGGGCTTCTGCGGCTCAGGCTGCGTCGGCGAGACGACGAGATCGCCACGCCGACCCGTCCGCCGCAGCCTCGGCTTCGGAAGGTTCGGCATCCTGCACGCTCATCGTCTCGTCGGGCATGGGTCGCACAAGGTTAGACGGGCGTGACGAAACGCGTGGGCGATCCCTATCAAAACCTTGCCGCGCGTCAACCTTTTCCTGTATCGTCATCTGCACATAAGCGCCACATCTAGAGGGGTGGAGGGACTGGCCCTATGAAGCCCCGGCAACCACCTCGGACCTCGGTCCGAGGGGAGGTGCCAACTCCAGCAGGTCGACGGAAGGCCTGGAAGATGTGGGGGACGTCCGATCGGACCTCTGCCCCACAAGGCGGAGGTTTTTTTCATAGGCGAGCGAAAGCGAGATCGGATGGCAATCGAGAACCTGAAGTGCAAGGAGTGCGGGGCGACCTACGAGCTCGACGCCCACTTCGCCTGCGAGAACTGCTTCGGACCGCTAGAGGTCGCATACGACTACTCACGGCTCGATCCGGCGGAGGCGAAGCGGAAAATCCAGGCCGGCTCGCAGGGAATCTGGCGCTACGCCGACTTCCTCCCATTTGAGGGACGCCCGGGCGACCCGCTGGAGCCGGGGCTGACGCCGCTGCTGCGCGCCGACCGCCTCGCCGAGAGGCTCGGGCTCGACGCGGAGCTCTGGATCAAGAACGACGCAGCCAACCCGACGCACTCGTTCAAGGACCGCGTCGTCGCCGTCGCTGTCGCCAAGGCCCGTGAGCTCGGCTTCGACACCGTCGCCTGCGCCTCGACCGGGAACCTGGCCAACGCGGTCGCCGCCCACGCCGCCGCCGCCGGCCTGCGCTCATACGTCTTCGTCCCGGCCAACCTCGAGGAGCAGAAGCTGCTCGCCACCGGCGTCTACGGGACGAATCTCGTCGGCGTCCGCGGCAACTACGACGACGTCAACCGGCTCTGCACGCAGCTCGCCGAAACCCGTCCCTGGGCCTTCGTCAACGTCAACCTGCGCCCCTACTACGCGGAGGGATCGAAGACGCTCGCCTACGAGACCGCCGAGCAGCTCGGCTGGGAGCTGCCCGACCGGGTCGTCTGCCCGATCGCCTCGGGCTCGCTCTTCACCAAGGTCGGCCGTGGCTTCCAGGAGTGGCTCGACATCGGCCTCGTGCAGGGCGAGCAGCCAGTCTTCAACGGCGCCCAGGCGGTCGGCTGCAGCCCGGTCGCCACCGCCTTCGCCGAAGGCTGGGACGTCTGCAAGCCGCAGCGCCCCGACACGATCGCCAAGAGCCTTGCAATCGGCGACCCCGCCGACGGGCCCTACGCGGTCGAGCAGGCGCGTCGCACCAACGGCTCGATCGACTCCGTCACCGACGAGGAGATCCGCGACGGGATCACGCTGCTCGCCGAGACCACGGGCATCTTCACCGAGACCGCAGGCGGCGTCACCGTCGGCGTCCTCGCGAAGCTGGCTGAGCGCGACGCGATCGCCGCCGGCGAGCGCGTCGTCGTCTACATCACCGGCGAGGGGCTGAAGACGCTCGACGCGACCCGCGATAGGTTCCGCATGCACGAGATCGACCCCGACCTCGAGAGCTTCGAGGTCGAGTTCCGCGAGGAGGTACCCGCCTGATGCCAGTCACCGTGAAGATCCCGACCCAGTTGCGCGCCGCGACCGACGGGGCGGCCGAGCTGGAGGTCTCCGGGGCGACGGTCGGCGAGGTGCTCGACGCCGTCTTCGAGACGCACGGCACGCTGCGCGACAGGATCACCCAGGACGGCGACCTGCGCCGCTTCGTCAACGTCTACGTCGGCGGCGAGGACATCCGCTTCCAGGAGGGGCTCGCCACCGCGATCGACGACGGCGCCGAGGTGACGATTCTGCCCGCAGTCGCCGGTGGCTGATGCATTGACCCCCCTATAGGGGGTAAAAAGCATCACTCGATGAAGCCTCCCGTGGTCATCCTCTGCGGCGGCCGCGGTACGCGCCTTCGCGAGCGGACCGAGACCGTGCCCAAGGCGCTGGTCGAGATCGGCGGCAGGCCGATCCTCTGGCACGTGATCGGCATCTACGCGGCGCAGGGGTTCGAACGGTTCGTCCTTGCCACCGGCTATCTGGGGGAGATGGTCGAGGAGTTCGTCGACGCGACCAGCTGGCCGAACGGGGTCTCGGTCGAGTGCGCGGACACGGGAGAGGACACGCCCACCGGCGGCCGGATCGCGGAACTGCATGACCGTCTCGGCGGGGGCAGCTTCTGCGCGACGTACGCCGACGGCGTCGCCGACATCGACCTGTCGGCGCTGCTCGCCTTCCACCAAGGCCACGGTACGGCCGCCACGGTGACCGTGGTCCGGCCCGAGCTGCAGTGGGGCGTGGCCCGGATCGGCGCCGAGAACGAGGTCGAAGGCTTCGTCGAGAAGCCGCGCAGCGAGCACTGGATCAACGGCGGGTTCTTTTGCTTCGAGCCGGCGGTCCTCGACTACCTCAGCGACGACAGCGTCCTCGAGCGCGAGCCGCTGGAGCGATTGGCGGCCGACGGGCAGCTGCGAGCCTTCCGTCACGAGGGCTTCTGGGACTGCATGGACACCTACAAGGACGCCGTCGTGCTCAACGACCTCTGGGAGACGGGCGCAGCTCCGTGGCCCACGGTCCAGTCAGCGGTGCCGGGAGGAAGCAAATGACCGTCCTGGTAACCGGAGCGCATGGGTTCGTGGCCTCCCACCTGGTTGTGGCGTTGCTCGACCGGGGCGATGAGGTGCGCATCCTCGACCGCCCCGATCCCCGCATCGCGGACCTAGGGGGACCCCGACGATCGGCGCTCGACCTGCTCGGCATCCGCACCGAGGTCGAGCTCGCCGAGGGCGACCTGCGCGACGCCGACGCAGTCTCGGCGGCTGTCGCGGGCTGCGACTCGGTCTTCCACCTCGCGGCGCAGACGATCGTCGGCGTCGCCCGGCGATCGCCGCTGGAGACCTTCGAAACCAATGTGCGCGGCGCATGGCACGTGTTCGAGGCGTGCCGCGAGCACGGAGTCGAGCGCACCGTCTTCGCATCCTCCGACAAGGCCTATGGGACGAGCCCTGAGCTTCCGTATCGCGAGGACTTCCCGCTGCGCGCCTCCTACCCCTACGACGCGAGCAAGGCCGCGGCGGACATCGTCGCCCGCAGCTACGCGCACGCCTACGACCTGCCGATCGCCGTCACCCGCTTCGCCAACATCTACGGCGGTGGCGATCTCAACTTCTCGCGTCTGGTCCCGGAGACGACGATCGCCTTGATCGAAGGCCGATCCCCGGTGATCCGCTCCGACGGCAGCCCCGAGCGCGACTTCCTCCACGTCGACGACGCGGTCTCCGCTTACCTCGCGATCGTCGATTTCCTCGGCCGCAGCGAGTTGGCCAGGGGGGAGGCCTTCAACGCCGGCGGTGAGCGTCCCCACTCGGTGCGCGAGGTCGTCAACCTGATTGCCGCGGCGGCCGGCACCGGCATGGAGCCGAAATACCTCGGCAGCGGCACCCCCGACGGCGAGATCGACCGCCAATACGTCGACTCGACCAAGCTGCGCGAGACGACTGGCTGGCGCCCGCGGGTCGAACTGGCCGAGGGCCTGCGCCAGACGCTCGAGTGGTACCGCGAGCACCCGGAGGCACGCCCCGAAAAGTAAGAGTAATACCGGTGCTACTCTTACTTCATGTCGAAGATCACCAGCAAGGGGCAGGTCACGATCCCGAAGGAGATCCGGGATGATTTCGGCTTCCTGCCCGGCACCGAGGTCGAGTTCGTCCGCGAAGGCGGCGGGATTCGCGTCCGCAAGCTTCCCGGGGGGCGCACTCGGGGCGAGGAGATCGTCGAGCGCTTGAAAAAGGCCAGCGGCGGCGATATCCCGCTGAGCACCGACGAGATCATGGCCCTGACCCGGGGAGAGAATTGAGGCCCAGGGCCTTAACTATCCGTGCCCGCCACTCTCGTCGATTCGAACGTCCTGATAGATGTGCTTTCAGACGACCCCGTCTGGGCAGCATGGTCCAGCGCGGCCCTCGGTGAGGTTGGGGCCTGGGGTCCGCTGCTGATCAACGAGTTCATCTACGCCGAGGTGTCTGCCCGCTACTCACGAATCGAGGTTCTGGATCGCGAGCTGTCGACGAAGGACTTTCAGCGCGAGCACACGCCGTGGCGCGCGGCGTTTCTCGCCGGGAAGGCGTTTCTGGACTACAAGCGCCGCGGTGGCTCTAAGCGGTCGCCGCTCCCCGACTTCTTCATCGGAGCTCACGCGGCCGTGCGCGGTTTTCCTCTTCTGACTCGCGATCCGATTCGCTACCGCACCTACTTCCCAACCGTCGAGTTGATCGCGCCCGAGTGACGACGTGCCGCCATGGCTAGTCTGAACGGCCCATGTGCGGGCGCTTCACGGTCACGGCCAAGGACTCCAAGCAGATCGCCGACCGCTTCCAGGTCGAGCTGGAGAAGGCGCTGGAGCGCAACCGGTCGGGGGATGCCCCGCCGCCGACGAAGGAGCGGGCGAAGAAGGTCGAGTCGACGCTCGGCCGCTTCAACGTCGCCCCAACCCAGGAGGTGCTGACGGTGCGCGCCTCGCCCGACCCCGAGGAGGCGGCGGCCGGGCTGCGCGAGGCGCGGCCGATGCGCTGGGGGCTCGTGCCCCGCTGGGCGAAGGACCTCAAGGTCGGCTACCGGATGATCAACGCCAAGGCCGAGAATCTCTCGTCCAGCCGCGCCTACTCGCCGCTGGTCGGCAAGTTCCGCCACCGCTGTCTGATCGTCGCCGACGGCTTCTACGAGTGGATGAAGGCCGAGGACCCCAAACAGCCGCGCCAGCCCTGGCGCTTCACCGTCGACGGGGGAGAGCCGTTCGCCTTCGCAGGCCTCTGCACCCGCAAGGAGTGGGAGGACCCCGACGATCGTGGCTTCGACGACGGCTGGCTCTACAGCTGCACGATCGTCACGACCACGCCCAACGAGCTGGTCGCCAAGGTGCACGACCGGATGCCGGCGATCCTGCCCGGTCCGGAGGCGGAGGCCGCCTGGCTTCGTCCCGACCTCTCGCTCGAGGAGGCGGTGGCGATGTGCGGGCCGCTGCCCGCCGCACGCATGGACAGCGCGCCCGCCAACCCGAAGCTGAACAAGGTCGGCAAGGGGAGTGAGGGTCCCGAGCTGCTGGCGGCGCCCGACGCGCCGTGAGTTAACGGTCCATATGGGTACCTAACTGCCGGCGCGTCCGCTTAGGGCCTATCCCGGTAGGGGGCGTGCCTCTGGGACGGTTCAGGACCAAGCGGGGCGGTCGTGGCGCGGATTCCGCATGGCAGCGCCATGTGGGATTCGCGACGCGGCCGAATCCGCACCGGTCCTGGGCCGTATCCAGGGGTGCGATTTCCCCTACCGAGATAGGCCCTTATTCGCCCAGAGGCGGTGGTTCGCCCGTCATCGCGCCCGCCGTCGCCACGCGCTCGGTCCCACCGCTCGTCGTCACCGCGCAGGAGACGTGCACGACGGGTTTCGCGGTGATTCGCCAAAAGGCCGCGAAGCCGAGGCGCAGCGGACGCCGCGGGCGTCCAGGCGGAAGGCCCCACTGCCATTCCTGCCGACCGAGCTGAAACGGGGCCCAAGAGACCCGCACCCCGCGCTCGTCGACGAAACGCTGGAAGGCGTCGCCGAGGCTGACGCGGGCCACGTCGGTCCCCTGCGAGTTGAATTCGATGACGACCTCGGCAGGCACGTCCTGCTTGATCAGGTCTTCTTCGTCGCTCGGACGCGGATACACGCCGCGATTGCCCGGAGCGTGCGTGACGAGCGTGTGAAGCCTCGGCACCCGGATCGAACAGGTCACGCGTCCGCTGCCGACGGCCGCGCCCTGCGAGATCGCGAATACATCGGCCACCCGCAGCAGCTGGTAGCCGCTGACGTTGCGGCCGGTCGCTCGCAGGCTGCCTTCCGTGAGCTGGACGGATCCCCCGCCGGGCAACCGAGCGACCGGCGAGTCGGGCAACGGCGCACGGAGCGCCCATTCGAGGTCGACGGCGCCGGCTGAGGCGTTGGGATTGGCGAGCACCGCCGCTGCCAGGGTTGCAAGCAAGCCCACGGCAATCACGATCAACGCGCCCCGCGGCGGCCGGCTCTGACTCTCGTCGCTCATCGGCGCCGACAGTAATCGACGCCGCAGCGGAACGCGCCCGACAGGATTCGAACCTGTGACCTCGTGCTCCGGAGGCACGCGCTCTATCCAGCTGAGCTACGGGCGCAGCACGGCCAGTCTAGGACGTGCCGGTCTCCCGGTGCCTTTTTCGGCACTCCTGGACCGGCACGTCCGACCTGGGCGAGTCGCGTAGGCTCGCAGGCGGGCATGGACCTTTCGGCGATCTTTCTCGGCACCGGCGGATCGGTGCCCTCGGCACGGCGCTCGACGGCGAGCGTGATGCTCGCCCGCGGCGGCATGCGCCTGATGTTCGACTGCGGCGAAGGGACGCAGCGCCAGCTGCAGCGCTCGATCGGCCTCTCTCAGGTCGACGAGATCTACCTCACGCACTTCCACGCCGACCACATCCTCGGCCTGCCCGGCCTGCTCAAGACCTACAACCTGACCGCGCGCGAGGCGCCGCTGACGATCTACGGCCCGCGCGGCCTGCGCGACCTCTTCAAGACGCTGGGCGGGCTGATCGGCCGCACCGACTACGGGATCGACCTGGTCGAACTCGACCCCGGGGAATCGGTCCGCCACGACGGCGCCGAGGTGCAGGCCTTCGCGGTCGAGCACAGCGTGCGCGCCAACGGCTACGTCCTGGTCGAGGAGGAGCGCCCGGGGCGCTTCGACCCCGAGGAGGCAAAGCGACTCGGCGTGCCCGAAGGACCCGCTTTCGCTGCGCTCCAGCGCGGGGAGGAGGTGCCGGGAGACGCCGGGCCGGTGCGACCGGACGATGTGCTCGGTCCAGCCCGGCCGGGCCGCATCGTCGCGATCACCGGCGACACGGCGCCCTGCCACGCGACCGTCTCCGCCGCCGCGGACGCCGACCTGCTGATCCACGAGGCGAGCTTCTGCGAGGAGGAGGCCCAGCGGGCCGCGGACACCGGGCACTCGACGGTCGGTCAGGCCGCCGCCGTTGCCAACGAGGCGCACGTCAGGATGCTCGCTCTCGTCCACATCTCCTCGCGCTACCACGTCGGCGCGGTTCTCGACGAGGCCCGCGAAGTCTTCGAGCCGGTCGTCGCCCCGCGGGATTTCGACCTGATCGAGATCCCATTTCCCGAGCGCGGCGAGCCGTTCCTGGTGCCGAACGGGGCGCGGGAGCAGGCGGCCGAGGCGGCGCCGGTCGAGTCGGGCTCAGACGGCTAGCGCGGCGATCGCGCCGGCGATCTCGGCGGCGCGGTCTTCCTGCAGGAAGTGCTTGGCGGGCAGCAGGGTGGCCTCGTCGACTCCCAGCGCCCGCTGCACCTCGGCGCGCCGGTGGGCGTCGAGCATCTTGTCCTTCGCGCCCCAGGCGACCTGGGCGGGGTAGTCGCGCGCCCCGAGACCATCGAAGAAGAAGCGCTCCTTCGCCTCGGTCAATTCGAAGCCGCGCATGATCTTGAGGAACGCCCGGCCACGGTCGCCGCGCTTGAGCAGCGCGTGGTGGGCGTCGACCTCGACCGCGGGAACGGCGGAGCGGTCGGCGATCCCGGTCAGGTAATAGACCTGACGGAAGGCGGGCCGCACCATGCTCGCCAGCCAGGCCTCGCCGACGCCACGGATCGAGAACGGGTGCATCGGCCAGGGCCGGTGGAAGCTAGCCGCGTCGACCAGCGTGTTGAGCGCCGTCAGGGAGAGCACCTTCTCCGGATTGCGAATCGCCCACTCGAACCCGACCGGTCCGCCGATGTCGTGCACGACGAGGTGGCAACGCTCGATCCCCAGCGCCTCGATCGCCGCCCCGGTCCAGCTCGCCAACCCACTCCAGCTGTAATCGAAGGCCTCGGGCCGCTCGGCCAACCCCAGCCCGGGAAAGTCGAAGGCGACGCCCCGCAGACCCCTTCCGGCCAGCTCAGGAAGCACCCGCCGGTAGAGGAACGAGCTGGTCGGCACCCCGTGCAGCAGCACGACGGGCGCCCCTTCGCCCTGTTCCCGCACAAAGCTCTTTACACCAGCCGCTTCGAAGCTTCGCCCAGCCGCCTCGTGTTCCGCAATGACCTCTCGAACCTGCGCCATTGGCAGACAGCGTCTCACGCAGGGACGATCGGGGGCGGTCCCGGGGAACTCCCGGCGAAGCCGGCCCCGGGACCGCCCCCGACCGTCCCAATCCCCTGCTACGCTGGCCCCGTCCTTTAACCCGGGTCCTGCGAGGCCCAGAAGGAGCAAATCGAAGTGAGTGAAACGGTCGTGCTCGCGCACGACGACCTGAGGCGGACGCTGCGGCGGATCGCGCACGAGATCGCCGAGAAGAACCCGGATCCCGGCTCTCTCGCGATCGTCGGCATCCACACGCGCGGCGCCCTGCTTGCCCGCCGCCTCCACGCACTGCTCGCCGAGCTGACCGGCGCCGAGCTGCCGATCGGCGACCTCGACATCTCCTTCTACCGCGACGACCTCGGCGCCAAGTCGCCGGCCGACCAGCCGGTCGTCCACGCCTCGCACATCGACTTCGACATCGCCGGCCAGACCGTCGTCCTCATCGACGACGTGCTCTACACCGGCCGCACGGTGCGGGCCGCGATCGACGCGCTCTTCGACTACGGCCGTCCGCAGCGGGTGCAGCTCGCCGTGCTCTGCGACCGTGGCCACCGCGAGCTGCCGATCCGCCCGGACTACGTCGGCAAGAACCTGCCGACCTCGCGCGAGCAGCGGGTCAACGTCCGTCTCGAGGAGCTCGACGGCGCCGACGAGGTGACCATCTCGGCCGCCGTGGAGGTTGGAGCGTGAAGCACCTGCTCTCGATAGCCCAGCTCTCCCGGGCCGAGATCGAGGCGATCCTCGACCGTGCCGAGAGCTTCGCCGAGGTCGGCCGGCGCGACATCAAGAAGGTGCCGACCCTGCGCGGCCGCACTGTCGCCACCCTCTTCTACGAGGCGAGCACTCGCACCAGCTCCTCCTTCGAGCTGGCGGCAAAGCGCCTCTCCGCCGACCTCGTCTCGGTCAAGGCGGCCGGCTCCTCGGTCGACAAGGGCGAGTCGCTGAAGGACACGGTCGCGACGCTCTCGGCCTACGAACCGGCGGTGATTGTGATCCGCCACCCGCACGCCGGCGCCGCCCAGCTCGTCGCCGACTGGTCCGATGCGGCCGTCGTCAACGCCGGTGACGGCAAGCACGAGCACCCGAGCCAGGCGCTGCTCGACGTCTACACGCTGCGCCGTCAGATGGGCGCGCTGGAGGGGAAGCGGATCTGGATCGTCGGCGACGTCCTGCACAGCCGCGTCGCCCGCTCCAATCTGATCGCCTTCCGCGAGATGGGCGCGGAGATCACCGTCTGCGGCCCGCCGGCGCTGATCCCGCGCGGCCTCGAGCAGCTCGGCTGCGCGGTCACGCATTCCCTCGACGACCTCGGCGAGGCCGACGTCGTCTACGCGCTGCGCCTGCAGCGCGAGCGGATGCGCGAGAGCTTCGTGCCCTCGCTGCGCGAGTACGCAACGCACTTCCAGATCGACGGTCGCCGGCTCGGCCCGCGCCAGCTGTTGATGCACCCCGGCCCGGTCAACCGCGGCGTCGAGCTCTCCGCCGAGGTGATCGACTCGCCCCAGTCGTTGATCGCCGAGCAGGTCGCCTCCGGACTCGTGGTGAGGATGGCGATTCTCTACGAGCTGCTCGCGGCCGGCGACGAGGGCAGCGCGCCCGCCAGCGGCGACGACGCGAGCCGGCCGACGCCGATAGGGCAACCCGCGTGAGCGCAGCCCAGCTCGACATGCGCCCTGGCGAGACGCCGGACGTCGTCCTGCGCGGCGCCTCGGTGCTCGATCCGGCGGCGGGGATCGAGGGTCAGCACGACGTGGTCGTTCGCGAGGGCCGGATCGCCGAGCTGGCAAGCCCCGGCAGCGCCGCGCTCGACGGCGCCGAGGAGGTCGACGCCGCCGGCCTGCATGCCTTCCCGGCCTTCTTCGACCCCCACGTGCACCTGCGCGTCCCCGGCCAGGAGCACAAGGAGGACATCGAGACCGGCACGCGGTCCGCGGCGGCGGGCGGCTTCTGCGGCGTCATCGCCATGGCCAACACCGAACCGCCGGTCTCGGCGCCCGCCGACATCGACTCCCTGCGCGAGGCGGCACGAGCCGCCGCCTCGGTCAAGGTCGGCTTCCTGGCCACCGTCAGCGAGGGCATGAGGGGCGAGGAGCTGACCGAGATGGCTGCCCTGCGCGAAGCGGGCGCGCTCGGCTTCAGCGATGACGGTCTGCCGATCCGCGGCACCCGCCTGCTGCGCAGGGCATTGCAGTACCAGCGGCTCTGCGGCGGCACGATCGCCCTGCACGAGGAGGACCCCGAGCTTTCGGGCGGCGGCGTGATGCACGAGGGCCCGGTTTCGGCCCTGCTCGGACTCGACGGCATCCCGTCGATCTCGGAGTCGACGATGATCGCCCGCGACGCAGCACTGGCCGGCTACGAGAACGCCCGCATCCACGTCCAGCATCTCTCGGCGGTCGAGTCGGTGGAGGCGGTCCGCGCTGCCAAGGCGGCCGGCGTGCAGATCACCTGCGAGGCGACGCCGCATCACCTCTGCATCACCGACGAGGAGGTGCGCAGCCTCGACCCGAGCCGCTTCAAGATGAACCCGCCGCTGCGCTCCGAGGCCGACCGCCAGGCGCTGATCGAGGGGTTGCGCGACGGCACGATCGACTGCGTCGCAACCGACCACGCGCCGCACGCCGCCGAGGAAAAGGAAGTGCCCTTCGAGGCGGCGGCGATGGGGGTGACCGGCCTGGAGACGGCCTTCGCCGCCGTGCACACCGACCTCGTCCTGCCGGGCACGATCGACCTCAGCCTGTTCGTCGAGCGGCTCGGCGGCGGAGCCGAGCCGCTCGGAGTCCAGCGCCCCTCGCTGGCGCCGGGCAGCGAGGCAAACGTCGCCCTCTGCGACCTGGCCGCCGAATGGACCGTCGGCGAGGACGGCTACGAGAGCCGCTCGTCCAACTCCTGGTGCGCGGGTCGCACGCTGACCGGTCGGGTGCTGATGACGATCGCCGGCGGCCAGATCGCCTACCGCCTGCGCAGCTTCTCGATGGGGGTCGCCGCATGACCGACGGCTACCTGCTGCTCGAAGACGGGACCCGCTTCGACGGCCTTCGCTGCGCGCACGAGGCGCCGGTCACCGGCGAGGTCGTCTTCAACACTGCGATGACCGGATACCAGGAGTCGGTGACGGACCCCTCCTACGCGGGGCAGATCATCGTCTTCACCTACCCGCTGATCGGCAACTACGGCGTCTCGGCCGCGGCGATGGAGTCCGACCGTGCGCACGCCCGCGGCGTCGTCATGCGCGATCCGAAGAACGGGGAGGACGTCGCCACCGCCGAGGGCGGCTGGCTCGATTGGCTCGCCGACTGCGGCGTGCCCGGGATCGGCGGCGTCGACACCCGCGCCCTGGTCCGCCACATTCGCGACCGCGGCGCGATGCGCGGCGGCATCTTCTCGGCGGACCTCCCACAGACCGAGGCGGCAGAGCGGGTTGCCGCCGAGCCCTCGATGGACGGGGCGGACCTCGCCCGCACGGTCACCCCGTCCGAGCCGGTGCGCTTCGACGGCGACGGCCCACACGTGGTCGGCATCGACACCGGGGTCAAGCTCAACATCGTCCGCCAGCTGCGCGAGCGCGGCTGCCGCCTGACATTGCTCCCCTGCACGTCCTCGGCCGACCAGGTGCTCGCCGAGGACCCCGACGTCGTCTTCCTCGCCAACGGGCCCGGCGATCCGGCCGCGCTCGGCTACGTCGTGGACACCGTGCGCGAGCTGGTCGGCAAACGGCCGATCTTCGGCATCTGCCTCGGCCACCAGCTGCTCTGCCGCGCCGTCGGGCTGGAGACCTTCAAGCTCCCCTTCGGCCACCGCGGTGCCAACCACCCGGTCAAGGACCTGGCGACGGGGCGGATCGACATCACCTCGCAGAACCACGGCTTCGCCGTACAGGGGCCGGCGGGGGAGCCGCGGATCGAGGCCGACGAGCCGGTGCGCTGGGAGACCGACTTCGGCATTGCCGAGCTCTCGCACCTCAACCTCTACGACCGCACGGTGGAGGGGCTCGTTCTGCGCGACGTCGCCGCCGCGACCGTCCAGTACCACCCGGAGGCCGGTCCGGGCCCGCACGACGCCCGCCACCTCTTCGACAGCTTCCTGGAGCTTGCCCATGCCTAAGCGGACCGACATCGAGAAGATCCTGCTGATCGGCTCGGGGCCGATCGTGATCGGGCAGGCCGCCGAGTTCGACTACTCCGGCGTGCAGGCCTGCAAGGTCCTGCTTGAGGAGGGCTACGAGGTGGTGCTCGTCAACTCGAATCCGGCGACGATCATGACCGACCCCGAGTTCGCCAGCGCCACATACGTCGAGCCGCTGCTGCCCGGCCCGGTGACGCGGATCATCGAGAAGGAGCGGCCGGACGCGCTGCTGCCGACGCTCGGCGGTCAGACCGCCCTCAACCTGGCGATGGCATTGCACGAGGACGGCACGCTCGAGCGCTTCGGCGTCGAGCTGATCGGCGCCGACTCGGCCGCGATCCGCCGTGCCGAGGATCGCGAGGAGTTCCGCCGCACGATGACCGATGCGGGTCTGCGCATCCCCTGGTCGATGACCGTCGAGAGCCCCGGCGAGGTCGAGGCCGCGCTCGCCGATGGGCGGATCACGCTGCCGGCGATCGTGCGGCCGGCGTTCACCCTCGGCGGCCAGGGCGGCGGCGTGGGGGGGACCGAGACCGAGCTGCGCCAGGTCGTCTCCGAGGGCCTCGCCGCGAGTCCGATCAACCAGGTCCTGGTCGAGGAGTCGGTGATCGGCTGGGGCGAGTTCGAGCTCGAGGTGATGCGCGACCGCAACGACAACGCGGTGATCATCTGCTCGATCGAGAACGTCGACCCGATGGGCGTGCACACCGGTGACTCGGTCACGGTCGCCCCGGCCCAAACCCTCACCGACCAGCTCTACCAGGAGCTGCGCGACCAGGCGATCCGCGTGATCCGCGCCGTCGGGGTCGAGACCGGCGGCTCCAACGTCCAGTTCGCCGTCGACCCGGAGAGCGGCGAGATCGTCGTGATCGAGATGAACCCGCGCGTCTCGCGCTCCTCGGCGCTGGCCTCGAAGGCGACCGGCTTCCCGATCGCCAAGATGGCAGCGAAGCTCGCCGTCGGCTACGCATTGGAGGAGATTCCCAACGACATCACCCGGGCGACGCCGGCCTCCTTCGAGCCGACGATCGACTACGTGGTGACGAAGATCCCACGCTTCGCCTTCGAGAAGTTCCCCGGCGCCACCGGCCGCCTCTCGACCCACATGCAGAGCGTCGGGGAGGTGATGTCGATCGGCCGCACCTTCCGCGAGTCCTTCGCCAAGGCGATGCGCTCGCGCGAGCTCGACTCGCCGGCGGAAGCCCCAGAGGACGACGCAGCGCTGCTCGACGCATTGGAGAAGCCCTGCACCGAGCGCTTCGACCTGATCCTCGCCGCCTTCGAGCGCGGGCTCGACGTCGAGGCGGTGCACGAGCGCTGCCTGGTCGACCGCTGGTTCCTGCGCGAGCTGCGGGCGCTGGTCACGGAAGGCGACGGGACCGACGGCCTCCCTCGCACCTACAAGTCGGTCGACACCTGCGCCGCCGAGTTCGAGGCCGCGACGCCCTACTACTACTCGGCGCACGAGCGCCCGGCAGTTGGGGTCCGGCATTCGGAGGTCCGGCGCGGCGATCGTCCCTCGGTCGTCATCCTTGGCGCCGGGCCGAACCGGATCGGGCAAGGGATCGAGTTCGACTACTGCTGCGTGCACGCGGCGATGACCGCCCGCGAGCTGGATCGAGACGCGGTGATGATCAACTGCAACCCGGAGACCGTCTCGACCGACTACGACACCTCAGACCGTCTCTACTTCGAGCCGCTCACCGTCGAAGACGTGCTCGCCGTCTGCGAGCAGGAGAACCCTGAGGGCCTGATCGTCCAGTTCGGCGGCCAGACCCCGCTGAAGCTGGCCCGATCCCTGGAGGAGGCCGGAGTCCCGCTGCTCGGCACGCCGGTCGACGCGATCGACCTCGCCGAGGACCGTGGCCGCTTCGGCGCCCTGTTGCGCCGGCTGGAGATCAAGCACCCGCCCTACGGGACGGCGCTCTCGGCCGAGGAGGCGGCGGTGATCGCCGAGGAGGTCGGCTTCCCGCTGCTGGTGCGGCCCTCCTACGTGCTCGGCGGCCGCGCGATGGAGATCTGCTACTCGACCGAGGATCTCGCTGCCTACCTCGAGGCAAACGTCAAGGCCGACCAAGAGCACCCGCTGCTGCTCGACCGCTTCCTCGAGAATGCGATCGAGGTCGACGTCGACGCGCTCGCCGACGGCGCCGACGTGCAGGTCGCCGGGATCATGCAGCACGTCGAGGAGGCCGGCGTTCACTCGGGCGACTCGGCCTGCGTGATCCCGCCGATGAGCCTCGGCGTCGAGATGCTCGAGGAGATCCGCGAGACGACGCGGCGGATCGCGCTCGAGCTGGGCGTCGTCGGCCTGATCAACATCCAGTACGGGGTCGCCGGCGGCGAGCTCTACGTGATCGAGGCCAACCCGCGCGCCTCGCGGACCGTGCCCTTCGTCTCGAAGGCGACCGGCGTGCCGCTGGCGAAGGTAGCGGCGCGGCTGATGCTCGGCGAGAAGCTTGCCGATCAGGACCTGCGCGAGCCCCCGACCGGCATGGTCAGCGTCAAGGAGGCCGTGCTGCCCTTCGCCCGCTTCGCCGGCGCCGACTCGGTCTTGGGGCCGGAGATGAAGAGCACCGGCGAGGTGATGGGGATCGCGGCCGACTTCCCGACCGCGTTCGGCAAGGCGCAGGCGGCCGCGGGCGTATCGCTGCCGACCGAAGGGGCCGTGTTCATCACGGTGACCGACACCGACAAGCCCGCGGCGACGCAGATCGCCGCCCGCTTCCATGACCTCGGCTTCGAGCTGATCGCGACCGGCGGCACGGCGCAGGCGATCTCGGCGATGGGCGTGCCGGTGACGCCGATCAACAAGATCGCCGAGGGCTCGCCCCACGTCGTCGACCTGATTCGCGAGCGCCGCTGCGCCCTCGTGATCAACACGCCGACCGGATCGGGCGCCCGCGCCGACGGCTACGAGATCCGCACCGCCGCGGTCCGGCACGGCATCCCCTGCGTGACGACGATGACCGGCGCGACCGCCGCCGTGCGCGCGATCGCCGCGACGATCGAGGGCGACTCCGACGTCCGCTCCCTGCAGGAGATCCACGACATCGGCGCCGCGTCCTCTGCTCCCGCGGATGCCTGAAGACTCAGATATGGACAGGCATCCGCTCCCGCGTCCGGGCGCGGCGCATCCACCTTTGGGACGGCGTCTGTGCAAGGTCTCCGCCAACGAGCCGTCCGGCGGCTATCGCCTCTTCTCCCTGATCGACGAAGAGGGGCCGGAGCCCCTTCCGGGCCAGTTCTACATGCTCGCCACCGAGGAGCATTGGGACCACACGGGCGAGCGTCCCTTCCTGCCTCGCGCCCTCTCCGTCGCCGACGCCGACGGACCGCGACTCGATTTCCTCGTCGAGGGGATCGGCCCAGGCACGGACCGTCTATGCGAGCTGGAGGTCGGCGAGAGAATTTGGGTCAACGGCCCGCTGGGCACCTCCTTCTCCACCCCCTCCGAACTGCATCAAATTTCCACTCCGGCAGGAAGGGAATTTGATGCAGTTCGGCCTGGGGGAGCGATTTTGGTAGGCGGCGGGATAGGAATCGCGCCGCTGGCCCTGCTGCGCCGGTATTTCGCCGCGAAGAACATCCCCGCCCGCGTCCTGCTCGGCTTTCGCGACGAGGAGCACTCCGGGGGCCTGGACGACCTCTTCGCCTGCTGCGAGGTCCGCGTCGCCAGCGACGACGGCCATCGCGGGCACCACGGCTTCGTCACCGACCTGCTCGCGCAGATGCTTGAGGGCAATGATGCGGCCAGTGCCGCTGTCTACGCCTGCGGCCCCCCGCCGATGCTCGATGCCGTCGCACGGCTCTGCCTGGACGCGAACGTTCCATGCGAGCTTGCGATGGAGTCGCCGATGGCCTGCGGCTTCGGCGCCTGTTACGGCTGCGCGGTACCCGACGGAAACGGCGGCTACGCCCGGCTCTGTGTCGACGGGCCTGTGGTGGTGGCGGGGGTCGGGGGGTCGTCCTCCGGGCGCTGGGTTTTTCGCCAGGAGCGGCCTCGATCCTCGGGCGAGCAGTCGGGCGAAAAACAGGACGCCGCGCCCTCTGGACAACCCCCCGACCCCCGCTCGAGCTCCGATGCGGAAGTCGACTTTTGCGGGCTGGAGCTGGCGCATCCGGTGATCAACGCGTCCGGGACGTTCGACGCGATTGCGGCACGACGTGTTTACGGGGATGAGCTGCTCGAAAGGTTCCCCTTCTGCGCATTCGTCTCGAAGACGATCACGCCGGAGCCGCGGGCGGGGAACGAGCCGCAGCGGATCTGGGAGACGCCGGCGGGGATGATCAACTCGATCGGGCTGCCGAACAAGGGGTTGGAGGGGTTTTTGGCCGAGGACCTGCCTCTACTCGCTGAGCTCCCCGTGCCCCTGATCGTCTCCGTGATGGGAACAAGCTCAGAGGAGTTCGCGAGACTGGTCCGCGGCGTGGGCGAGCGGGACGAGGTCGCTGCGATCGAGCTCAACGTCTCCTGCCCCAACGTGCACTCGGGTCTGATCGTCGGCGAGCAGCCGAGCGAGACCGAGGCTCTGTTGGAGCACTTGCGGCCGCTCACCGCGAAGCCGCTGATCGTGAAGCTGACCCCCAACGTGGCCAATCCGGCCGAGGTCGCCGTCGCGGCGGAGCAGGGGGGAGCCGACGCCGTATCCCTGATCAACACGCTGAAGGCGAGTGCGATCGATCCGGCCACCGGCGAGCCGGGAATCGCGGCGGGACACGGAGGCCTTTCCGGGCCGGCGGTCAGGCCGATCGCGGTTGCGCAATTGCGCTCTGTGGCCGCGGCGGTGCGGATTCCGATCATCGGCATGGGAGGCATCTGCGGCGGCGCAGACGCGGCCGAATTCCTCCAGGCCGGTGCAACTCTCGTTGCCGTGGGCACGGAGAGCTTCCGCGACCCCCTGGCCGGGACCCGAGTTGCGGGCGAGCTTGCCGTAACGCTCAAAGGGCTCGAATCGGTCGTCTGACTCGCTTCGCCGCCTCAACCTCGACTCGAGGTTGAGGTGAATTTTCACGCAAATGGGCGGGATGGCCTTGCACCTCCCCGGACCGCGGCTATACTCGCCGCCCACATGGCCTCCCCAGTCAAGATGTCCGCCTCCGCACCAGCGCGATCGCTCGACCAGAGGATGGACGCCCTCAAAAGAGCAAACGACATTCGCACCGCCAGGGCCAAATTGAAGAAGGACCTGAAGGCGGGCAAGGCCAACATCCACGCCCTGCTTCTCGACCCGCCCGACTACGTGCTCACAGCGAAGGTCTTCGACATGCTGCTTGCCGTTCCCAAGTACGGACGCGTGAAGACCAATCGGATACTCAATCAGTGTCGGATCTCGCCGTCGAAGACGATCGGTGGGCTCTCGGAGCGTCAGCGCGGCGAGCTCGTTAGCCAGCTGCGTCGTTAGCGACCGCAACGGCGGTCAGTATCCCGGGCCGCATGGCCAAGGTCTTCGTCATCACCGGCCCGTCGGGGGTGGGCAAGGGAACGCTGATCGCACGCCTGCTCGAACGTGTGCCCGGCTTGGAGCTGTCGGTCTCGGCGACGACGCGTGAGCCGCGCACTGGCGAGGTCGACGGACGCGACTATCACTTCCTCACCCCCGAGGAGTTCGACCGCCGTATCGAAGCCGAAGACTTCCTCGAGTTCGCCACCTACAGCGGCCACCGTTACGGCACGCTGCGCTCCGAGGTCAGGCAGCGCCTGGATGCCGGCCACTCGGTCGTCCTCGAGATCGAGGTGCAGGGGGCGCGCCAGGTGCGCGCGGCGATGCGCGAGTCGGTTCAGGTCTTCATCGCGCCACCCGACCCGGCATCGCTGCGTCACCGCCTCGAGTCGCGCGGCACCGACAGCCTGGAGGCGATCGACGCCAGGCTCGAGGTCGCCGAGCAGGAGCTGGCCGCGCAGGGAGAGTTCGCCCACTCGGTCGTCAACGACGATCTCGAGCGGGCCACGGATCAATTGGAGGAGATCGTGCGCGCCGAGCTCGGCATATCTCTAGACTCCGCGGCCGATGATCAAACCAAGAGTTGACAAGCTCCTCGATCACACCGACTCCCACTACGCGGCGGTGGTCGTCGCGGCCAAGCGGGCCCGGCAGATCAACAGCTACTTCCACAGCCTCGGCGAGGGCAGCTTCGGCGAGTACCCGCCGCCAATGGTGGACGTGCCAGGCGAACGCAATTACCTCTCGATCGCCCTCGAGGAGATCGCCGAGGGCAAGCTGAAGTACGAGTACCGCGCCTAGGCGCCCGACCCGCGAAGGAGAACCGGTGGCCAGGATCCTGCTTGGAGTGAGCGGAGGGATCGCCGCCTACAAGGCGCTTGAGCTGGCGCGCCTGGCGACGAAGGCCGGCCATGGCGTCCGCGTCCTGATGACCGAGGGAGCGACCCGCTTTGTCGGCGCCGCCTCCTTCGAGGGCATCGTCGGCGCGCCGGTGCTGATCTCGGAGTTCGAGCGCGATCCGATGCGGGGCGCCTTCCCGGGCGAACCGGCGCCCGAGCACGATCCGATCGGACACCTGGAGCTGGCCGCCAACTGCGACGCCTGCCTCGTCGCGCCTGCCTCCGCCAACACGCTCGCAAAGCTTGCGAGCGGGGCGGCCGACTCGATGGTCACGACCTCCTTTCTTGCCTGCACGGCGCCCCGCCTGGTCGCGCCGGCGATGAACGACCGCATGTACGCGGACGCCGCTACGCAGAAAAACCTGGCGGCCCTGCGCGAGCGTGGCGTGGTCGTGATCGAGCCCGATGAGGGCGCGCTCGCCTCCCGCGGAGAGCACGGCAAGGGCCGCCTGCCCGACCCGGCGCGCCTCCTCGCCCTGGTCGAAGCCGAGCTGCCGACCGGTCAGCGCCCCTGGGACGGCCTCCGCGTCCTGGTGACCGCGGGCGGAACCCGCGAGCCGATCGACTCCGTCCGCTTCCTCGGCAACCGCTCCAGCGGCCGCATGGGCATCGCCCTCGCCGCCGCCGCCGCCGCCCGCCGCGGGGCGGACGTGACCCTGATCTGCGCCAACGTCGCCCTGCCCGAGCCCGCCGGCGTCCACCGCATCGACGTCGAGACCACCGCCCAGCTGGCCGCCGCCGTCAAGGCCGAGTTCCCCGAGAGTCGTGTCCTCCTGATGGCCGCGGCCCCGGCCGACTTCCGCGCCGGCGACCCAGCCACCGGAAAGCTGGCCCGTGACGCGTCCCTCGACCTCCACCTGGAGCCCACCGAGGACATCCTCGCGTCCCTCGACAAGAGCGACGACCAAACCATCGTCGCCTTCGCCGCCGAAGCGGGCGAGGACGTCGACCGGGCAAGGGAGAAGCTTGCACGCAAGGGGGCTGACCTCATCGTCCTCAACGACATCTCAAACCCAGCCATCGGCTTCGAGTCCAAAGAAAACGCCGTCACCCTCATCGACTCAGCAAGCGAGGTCCCCGTCCCACAAGCCTCCAAGGACCAGATCGCGGACTCAGTCCTCGAGAGAGTCGACCAGCTTCGGGAGAAAACAGCTAGCCACTCCGGCTGACCGACGGGTGGCGCGATGGCGGGGGTCCCCCATAGCGGAGGACGCCGCAGGCGTCCGAGCACATGGGGGAGGGCCATCGCGACAGGACCCGTCGGCCTGCGACTCGAGCACATGGGGGAAAGCCACTGCGACAGGACCCGCCGGCCACAAACCCTTGGCGAGCTATACTCGCCCCAAGCTTTAGTTCGTCCCGATGTACCGGAAGTGGGCCTGGCCCACTTTTTTTTCGCCCCAAATCAAGTGCCAGACCTCCAGCACGACATCCAAGAGCAGCTGCGCGAGCTCGACGCGGCGATCGATCTGATCGCGCTCGAGCAGCCCAGCAAAGAAGCGCTGCGCCTCTTCATCGACCATCCGCAGGGCGTCGACCTCGCCCTCTGCGAACGGGTGACGAGGCACCTCAACCACCTGAGGACCGACTACTCGCTGGAGGTCTCTTCGCCCGGACCCAAGCACAGCAAAGACAAGGAGCAGCTCTCGTGAGCAAGGAGATCGTCGAAGCAGTCAAGGCCCTGGAGCAGGAGAAGGGGATCTCCGCGGACAAGCTGATGGACGCGCTGGAGGACGCCCTCCTTTCGGCCTACAAGAAGACGCCGAACGCCGCCAAATACGCCCGCGTCGACCTCGACCACGAGACCGGCGACTTCCGCGTCTTCGAGCTGATCCTCCCCGCCGAGCTGGAGGAGAAGCTGCTCGCCGAGGCGGCCGAAGCCCAGGAGGAAGAGGAGCGCGAGATCGACCCCGAGACGGGCGAGCTGCGCGAGCCCGAGGACCCCGAGCTGGACCCGGAGATGATCGCTCCCTACGAGGAGCAGATCGAGACGCGCGACGTCACCCCCGACGATTTCGGTCGTATCGCCGCCCAGACGGCCAAGCAGGTGATCCTGCAGCGCATCCGCGAAGCCGAACGGATGATGATGTTCGACGAGTATCAGGACCGGGTCGGCGAGCTGATCACGGGGATCATCCAGCAGTCCGACAAGCGCTACACCCTCGTCCAGCTGCGCGAGCGGGTCGAGGCGCTGCTGCCCAAGTCCGAGCAGGTCTACAACGAGCGCTACGACCACGGCATGCGGGTCAAGGCCGTGATCACCGACGTCTCGGATTCGACCAAAGGCCCGGCGATCGTCGTCTCGCGCCGCAACTCGGAGCTGATCAAGAAGCTCTTCGAAATGGAGGTTCCGGAGATCGCCGACAAACTGGTCGAGATCGTCGGCGTCGCCCGCGAGCCCGGTTACCGATCGAAGATCGCGGTGATCTCCCACGCCGACGGCGTCGACCCGGTCGGCGCCTGCGTCGGCCCGCGCGGCTCGCGCGTGCGCATGGTCGTCTCCGAGCTGCGCGGCGAGAAGATCGACATCATCCCCCACAACGACGAGCCGGCCCGCTTCGTCGCCAAGGCACTTTCGCCGGCCCGCGTGCGCGAGGTGATCGTCGACGACGAGGAGCAGCAGGCGACGGTGATCGTCCCCGACGACCAGCTCTCGCTGGCGATCGGCCGCGACGGCCAGAACGCCCGCCTCGCGGCGCGGCTCACCGGCTGGCGGGTCGACATCAAGTCGGAGACCGAGTTCGCCCAGGAAGACGAGGAGATCGAATACGAGGGCGAAGAGGCCTTCGACGGGCGCTGCATGGCCGTCCTCACCACCGGGCGCCGCTGTCCGAACGCGGCGATCGAGGGCTCGACCTACTGCGGCCTGCCCCAGCATCAGGCGCTGAGCCGGTTCGACACGAGCCAGATGGCCGTCCTCGCCTCGCTGGCCGAGGCCGAGGTCGAAATCCTGGCGGATCCGGATGCCGACCAAGGGATGGTTGACGAGATCGTCGCCAAGGCCGAAGCGGAGTTCGTCGAGGACGCGGCTTCAGAGGATGAGGGTCCAGCGGATGAGCCCGCGGGTCCTGTCGCGGAGGAGGACTCCGATGCCGGCGAAGAAGAAGAGCTGGCGGAAGATGCGGAGTCCGAGGTTGATCCGGAGCCCGTGGCCGAGGAGGCTGAGTAGGCGGAGTGGCAAAGAAGCGGGTACACGAGATCGCGAAGGCGCAGGGCCTCGAGAGCAAAGAGGTCCTCGTTGCCCTGAAGAGCGCTGGAATCGAGGCCAAAGCGGCTGCTTCCAGTGTCGAGGAGGCCGACGCGCTGAAGGCGATCGCCTCTGCGAAGGGCGACGGAGGGACCGTGACCGCCGCCAAGCCGAAGGCGCAGGTCAAGGCAGGGCCGGCCGCGTCGAAACCCGCCACCCCCACCAAACCCGTCCAGGCGTCGAAGGGCCCAGTGCGGCCGAAGGAGAAGCCGGCCGGCACGACTGGCGGAGCCAGCCCGAAGAAGCGCCGGGTCGTGATCGATTCGCAGGCCGCTCGCCGCGACCAGATGGGCGGCCCGCCGCCGCAGCGCCCACCCCGCCGCCGCGGGGGACGCCGCCGCCGGCCGATGCTGGAGGAGCCGCCGCCCAAAGTCGAGGAGGCGGCGGAGCCCGAGGCGACCGTGGTCCCGGCCGGCGCCACGGTGCGCGAGGTCGCCGAGCTGCTCGGCCTCGGCAGCGCCGAGGTGATCAAGAAGCTGATGACGATGGGGGAGATGGCCACCCTGACCCAGACCCTCACCGACGACTCGATCAAGGCGATCGCCGACGAGTACGACCGCAAGATCGAGATCGTCACCGCCGCCGACGAGGAGCCCGAGGCGCCCGCGTTCGAGGACAGCGCCGAGGAGCTCGTCGACCGGCCCCCCGTCGTCACGATCATGGGCCACGTCGACCACGGCAAGACCTCGCTGCTCGACGCGATCCGCGAGACCGAGGTCGCCGCGGGCGAGGCCGGCGGCATCACCCAGCACATCGGCGCCTACCAGGTTCACCACACCCGCAAGACGATCACCTTCCTCGACACGCCGGGCCATGCCGCCTTCACGGCGATGCGCGCCCGCGGCGCCAAGGTCACCGACATCGCGGTGATCGTCGTCGCCGCCGACGACGGCGTGATGCCGCAGACCAAAGAGGCGATCGACCACGCCCGCGCCGCCGACGTGCCGATCCTGATCGCGGTCAACAAGATCGACAAGGAGGGGGCGCAGCCCGACCGCGTGCGCAACGAGCTCGCCGCCGACGGGCTGACGCCCGAGGACTGGGGCGGGGAGACGGTCTACTGCGACGTCTCGGCCAAGACCCACGAGGGTCTCGACAACCTGCTCGACATGATCCTGCTCGTCACCGAGCTGGAGGAGCTTTCCGCCAATCCCGACGCACCCGCCTCGGGCACCGTGGTCGAGTCCCAGCTCGACCCCGGCCGCGGCCCCGTCGTCACGATCCTCGTCCAGCGCGGCACGCTGGAGGTCGGCGACTCGCTCGTCGCCGGACCGCAGTGGGGTCGGGTCCGGGCCATGCACGACTTCACCGGCAAGCGCGTGCAGGAGGCCGTGCCCGGGATGCCGGTCGAGGTGCTCGGCTTCGACGGCGTCTGCGACGCGGGCGAGTTCGTGCACGTGGTCGAGAACGACCGCCGCGCCCGCCAGCTCGCGCAGGAGCGCGCCAACCGCCTCAAGACCGAGGCCCTGGCCCGCCGCCAGGCGCGCAAGGTCAGCCTCGAGGAGGTCTTCTCGCGCGTCCAGGAGGGCGAGATCAAGGAGCTCGACATCGTGCTCAAGGCCGACGTCGCCGGCTCGCTCGAGGCGCTCCAGGACGAGATCGCCAAGGTCCCGCAGGAGCAGGTGGGGATCAACATCATCCACTCGCAGACGGGCGGCATCAACGAGTCCGACGTGATGCTCGCCGCGGCCTCCGAAGCGATCATCATCGGCTTCAACGTGCGGCCGCTCGCCGACGCACGCCGCGCTGCCGAGCGCGAGGGCGTCGACGTCCGCACCTACTCGGTGATCTACAAAATCACCGAAGACCTGCGCAACGCGATGGAAGGCATGCTGGAGGCGGTCGAGGTCGAGGAGACTCTCGGCGAGGCCGAGGTCAAGCAGACCTTCAAGGCCTCAAAGGTCGGCCGCATCGCCGGCTGCGTCGTCAGCGAGGGCAAGGTCGCCCGCGACGCCAGCGTTCGCCTCGTCCGCGAGGGAACCGTGATCTGGGACGGCCGGCTCGGCTCGCTGCGCCGCTTCAAAGACAACGTGCAGGAAGTCGAGCAGGGTCAGGAGTGCGGGATCGTGCTCGAGGGCTACGCTGACGTCAAGGAGGGCGACGTGCTCGAGTTCTTCAAGACGAAGCAGGTCGAGCAGACGCTGGAGTAGCATGGCCGGCCCTCGCATGCGGCGCATCAACGAGGTGCTTCGCGAGGTGGTCGGCGCGGCGATCGGCGAGCTGAGCGATCCGCGTATCGGCTTCGTGACCGTGACATCGGTGGAAACCAGCCCAGACCTGCGCGCCGCAAAGGTGCACGTCAGCGTGCTCGGCTCCGAGGCCGAGCGCGAGGAGACGCTTGCCGGCCTGCGCTCCTCGCACGGCGTCCTGCAGTCGAAGATCGCCGCCGAGACGCGGATGAAGCGAACCCCGACGCTCACCTTCCTCTACGACGACACGGTCGAGCAGGGAATGCGGATCTCGCGGCTGCTCGAAGAGGACGAGGACGAGGGCTAGATGACGCGCGCGACCACCGCGGGGATCGACGAGGTCGTCGCCGAGCTGAAGGCGCGCGATCGCTTCCTGCTCACAGCCCACGAGGGTCCCGACGGCGACGCGCTCGGCTCGCTGCTGGGCATGCACCACCTGCTCGGGCAGCTGGGCAAGGACTCGGTGATGTTCATGGCGGCGAAGGAGTTCCCGCTGCCGATCGAGTACCGCTTCCTACCGCTCGAGGAGGTATTCCACGAGCCGCCGGCCGACATGGCCGACCGCACCGTGGTCTACCTCGACTGCGGCAACGTCGACCGCGTTCCGGTCGAGTTCCTCAGCAACGGCGCCAACTTCCGCATCAACATCGACCACCACCACGACAACACGCTCTTCGGCGACGTCAACCTGCTCGACACCGGGGCCTCCTCGACCGCCGAGATCGTCTACGAGCTGGCGATCGCGCTCGGGGTGGAGATCACCCCCGAGATCGCCTCCGCCCTCTACGTCGGGCTGATCACCGACACGGGCAAGTTCATGTACGAGAACACCAACGCCCACACGCACCGGATCGCGGCCGAGCTGATCGACGCCGGCGTCCCGGTGGACGAGACCTACCGGCGCCTCTACGAGCACGTTCCACTGGAGAAGGTGCGCCTCCTCTCGCACGCGCTGAACCGGATCGAACGCCACTGCGGCGAGCAGCTCGTCGTCGCCTACATCACTGAGGCCGACTACGAGGAGAGCGGCGCCGGCGAGGAGATGACCGAGGGGATCATCGACCACCTGCGCTCGGTCGAGGGATCGAAGGTCGCCGCCCTCGTTCGCGACCTCGGCGATCGCGGCAAGGCGGCGCGCAAGGTCAGCCTGCGCTCCAGCGGTGGCGACATCGATGTCTCGGCGATGGCCCGCCAGCACGGCGGCGGCGGACACATGAGGGCGGCCGGCTTCTCCACCGATCTCGAGCTCGACGAGCTGGTCGGCTTCCTCTGCCGCGAAGTCGAGGCACAGCTCGACTCCTGACGTGTCCGGCGAGGCCGCAGAAGGCGCCGTCCTGCTCTGCGACAAGCCGGCTGGGGCGACCTCGCACGACGTCGTCGCCCAATTGCGCCGCGAGCGCGGTTGCAGGGCTGGACATACGGGCACGCTCGACCCTTTCGCCACCGGCCTGCTGCTCGTCCTCCTCGGTCCGGCGACGCGTCTGCAGCGCCACCTGGTCGGGCTGGCCAAGACCTACCGCGCGACGGCGCGGCTCGGCTGGCGCTCGAGCACCGGCGACCCGGACGGCGAGCTGACCGAGACAGGGCGCGTCCCGAGCTCGCTGGAGCTGCCGAGCGGCCGCGTGCTCCAGCGGGTGCCGATGACCTCCGCGGTACGCGTGGGCGGGGAGCGCCTCTACCGCAAGGCGCGCCGCGGCGAGACGGTGAAGACGCCCCTGCGTGAGGTCGAGGTCCACCGCGCCGAGCTCCTGGACAGCGACGGCGAGACGGCGCGCTACGAGATCGAGTGCTCGACCGGCACGTACGTGCGGACCCTGATCGAGACGCTCGAGGACGCCTACTGTGCCGAGTTGCGCCGCACCGCGATCGGGCCCTTCCGAGTCGAGGACGCGGGCAGGGAATTGAGCATAGGCTTGGTCGCCGAGATGGTTCCCGCCCTCAAGGACTCCCTCCGATGATGAGCTTCCGGTGCGCCTTTGCCCCGATATGCCTGGATAAAGCGCACCGGAAGGGGGTGCTGTGAGCATCGAGGTCACCTCACTGCCCGACGCCGAGCCGCGACCGCGCCACGTCGCGATCGGCACCTTCGACGGCGTCCATCGTGGCCACCAGGCGGTGATCGACGACGCCGACACGGTGCTCACCTTCGACCCGCACCCGCTCGAGGTCCTGCACCCAGCGGCGCTGCCGAAGCTGATCATGCCCTTCGAGGTCAAGCGCGACGTGATCGATGGGCTCGGGGTGCGCGAGCTGGTCGTGATCCCCTTCGACGCCGAGTTCGCTCAGCGCAGCGCCGAGGAGTTCGTCGAGCGGGTGCTGGTCGAGCGGCTGACCGCCGAGCGGGTCTCGGTCGGCGAGAACTTTCGCTTCGGCGCCAAGGCCAAAGGCGACCCCGCGATGCTGGCCTCCCACTCCGAGTTCGAGACCCGCGTCGTCCCCCTGGTCGAGGTCGACGGCGAGACCGTCTCCTCGACCCGGATCCGCGCCCTGATCGCGGCCGGCGAAATGGAGGGCGCCCGTCACTGCCTCGGCGCGCCCTTCATGGTCGAGGGCGAAGTCGTCAGCGGCGACCAGCGCGGCCGCGAGCTCGGCTTCCCGACGGCGAACATCGTTCCCGACGATCGCCTCGCGATCCCCGGTCACGGCGTCTACGCCGCCTTCGCCAACGGCGTCCCCGCCGCCGTCAACGTCGGCGTCCGCCCGACCTTCGAGAGCGGCCGCGGCGTCCTGATCGAGACCTACCTAATCGACCAGGAGCTCGACCTCTACGGCTCCGTCCTGCGCGTCGCCTTCGTCGAGCGGCTGCGCGGCGAGAAGCGCTTCGCCAACGTCGAGGAGCTGATAACCCAAATGCGCACCGACGTCGAGGACGCCCGCCGCGTCTGCTCCGCCTTCCAACGTCCCTGAAGAGCTTTGACCCAAGGGGCTGAAGGAGCCGGAAGGGCGGGGTGCCCCTGCTCACTCGCAACTCGTCGCTGAAGAGCTTTCGGCTGGCGCCTTGGGCGAGCTCTCCTCCTCCCGCGCAAAACGTTCGCACGGGCGCCCCGCCCTTCCGGCCCGCAACGCATCGGCAGCACGGGGACGCTTGGGACGCGGGAGGGAGGCGGTTTCCTCCGAACGTTTTGCGCGGGAGGAGCAGCTTGCTTGAGGCGACAGCTCTCCCCGCGCCAACGACGAGTTGCGAGTGAGGAGGATTCCGCCTCCCTCCCGCAGCTCCCCGACCTCACCCGCCCTCATTACCCCTGTGCTACCTTGCAGCGGTCGTCGCGCCGGGTGCGCGGCGCTTTTTACGAGATGAGCCTTACCAAGGAGAAAAAGAGCGAGCTGATCGGCAAGTACGGTCGCGCCGACGGCGACACCGGCTCCGCCGAGGTCCAGGTCGCGCTACTCACCGAGCGGATCAACGAGCTCACCGAGCACCTGCGCACGCACGCCAAGGACCACCACTCGCGGCGCGGCCTGCTGATGCTGGTCGGCAAGCGCCGGCGCATGCTGCGGTATCTGGAGCGCCACGACCTCGAGCGCTATCGCTCGCTGGTCGCCGAGCTCGGCCTGAGGCACTAGGGCGATGATCTCGGCGGGCGAGCCCGCCCCCGAGTTCACCCTGCGCAACCAAGACGGCGAGAAGGTCTCGCTCTCCGACTTCCGCGGGCGCAAGCTGCTGATCGTCTTCTACCCGCTCGACTTCAGCCCGATCTGCACCGACCAGCTCTCGATCTACCAGGAGGTCAAGCCCGAGATCGAAGCAGAGGGAGTGACGATCGTCGGCATCAGCGTCGACAGCGGCTTTGCCCACAAGGCCTTTCAGGAGAGCCTTGGGATCGACATCCCGCTGCTCGCCGACTTCGAGCCCAAGGGCGAGGTCGCCCGCGCCTACGGGGCGTACGTCGAGAAGTTCGGCCATGCCAACCGCTCGCTCGTCCTCGTCGACGAGGAGGGCACGGTGGAGTGGGTGCACGAGTCGCCGACGCCGCTGGAGATTCCCGGCGCCAACCTGATCTTCGACGCTATCGCCGCTTCCCAGTCCGCTCGTTGAAGCTTTGTCTGCGCATAGCGCACACAATCCTTCAATGAAAATGACGAGCGACCTGACCAGCGCTGCGGTTCCCCCACCTGGGCCGGAGGATCACCGGCGCGGGGCAGGGGAGACCCTGATCGTCTATTCCGATCTCGCCTGCCCCCACTGCGCCTCAGCCTGGGCCGAGATATCGGCCCGTGAGGCGACGGTCGTCTTCCGTCACTTCCCGGTCGCCAGCAAGCACCCGCGTGCGCCGGCGCTGCACGCGGCCGCGGAGGCCGCCGGCCTGCAGGGCCGCTTCTTCGAGATGGTCGACTCGCTCTACGCCGACCGAAGCCACGTCGACGACCCCCACCTCTGGCAGCGCGCCGAGAAGATGAACCTCGATCTCGAGCGCTTCGAGGCCGACCGGCGCTCGGACGCCGTCGCCGCGCGCGTGCGCCGCGACTTCGAGTCCGGCATCCGCGCCGGGGTCATGGCGACCCCGGCCCTCTTCGCCGCCTAATCCACCCGCTCCCAATCCCCGGTCGCAACGCTTTTTCCATGCAATCCATCGAAAAAGCGTTGCGACCGGAGAGCAGGCGTTTTCCCTCGACATGTACTCTGCATGGCGAAAGAGAACGAGAGTTCTGAATGCAATGGGCCGCCATCCGGGTGGCCGGAGGTAAAAAAATCAATGAGTATGTTCGATGTGAGCCGCGTCTCGGCGGACGTCGGCGACGGCCAGATCTCCTTCGAGACCGGCAAGCTCGCCCGCCAGGCCAGCGGCGCCGTCGTCGTCCAGGCGGGCGACACGATGGTCCTCTGCACGGCGACGATGGGCAACCTGCGCGACGTCGACTTCCTGCCCCTGACGGTGGATGTCGAGGAGCGGATGTACGCCGCGGGCAAGATCCCGGGCTCCTTCTTCCGCCGCGAGGGCCGCTCCGGCGAGAAGGCAACACTGACCGCGCGCATGATCGACCGCCCGATCCGCCCGCTCTTCCCCAAGGGCTGGCACTACGAGACGCAGATCGTCGCCACGCCGCTCTCCGTCGACCACGTCAACCCCTACGACATCCTCGCCATGAACGGCGCCTCCGCCGCGCTGGCGATCTCGCCGGTCCCGGTCGCCGCCCACGTCGGTGCCGTCCGCGTCGGCAAGCTCGACGGCGACTTCGTCGTCAACCCGCCGGAGGAGAGCCTGGAGGAGCTGGAGCTCGACCTGATCGTCGCCGGCACCGACGAGGCGATCCTGATGGTCGAGGCAGGCGCCGACGGCGTCACCGAGGCAGAGATCCTCGACGCGCTCGACATCGCCCACGCCGAGATTAAGAAGCTCTGCGCGGCGATGGAGGAGCTGGCAAAGAAGGCCGGCAAGGACAAGGTCGAGGTCGAGGCACCCAAGATCGACGAGGACCTGATCGGCGAGATCCGCAACTCGCACGGCAAAGCGCTGGTCGACGCGATCGCCACCGAGGGCAAGCTCGAGCGCTACGAGGCGATCGACAAGGTCAAGGAGGAGGTCGTCGCCAAGTACGCGCCGGAGGCCGATGACGCCGATGGCGATGGCGAGCGCAAGGCCGAGGTCGGCGCCGCCTTCGACCAGATCGAGAAGGACACGATCCGCAAGGCGATCGCCGTCGACAAGAAGCGCCCCGACGGTCGCGCCCAGGACGAGATCCGCCCGATCGAGTGCCAGGTCGACATCGCCCCGCGCGTGCACGGTTCGGCCCTCTTCACCCGCGGCGAGACCCAGATCCTCTCCAACGTCGCGCTCGGCACGACGCGCATGGACATGCGCCTCGACACGCTCGGGCTGGCGACGACCAAGCGCTTCTGGCACCACTACAACTTCCCGCCCTTCTCGGTCGGGGAGGCCGGCTTCATGCGCGGTCCGAAGCGCCGCGACATCGGCCACGGGGCGCTCGCCGAGCGGGCGCTGGCGCCGTCGATTCCCGACGAAGAGGCCTTCCCCTACGTGATCCGGGTCGTCTCCGAGACGCTCGAGTCCAACGGCTCCTCCTCGATGGGCTCGGTCTGCGCCTCCTCGATGGCATTGCAGGCAGCGGGCGTGCCGGTCAGCGCGCCGATCGCCGGCGTCGCGATGGGCCTGATCAAGGAGGGCGACGACTACATCGTCCTCACCGACATCGCCGGCGTCGAGGACCACCTCGGCGACATGGACTTCAAGGTCGCCGGCACCGCTGACGGGATCACCGCCCTGCAGATGGACATCAAGATCACCGGCGTCACCCTCGACATCCTGCGCGACGCGCTCGCCCAGGCCAACGAGGGCCGCCAGTTCATCCTCGGCAAGATGGCGGAGGCGATCGAGGAGCCGCGCGAGCAGCTCTCCCAGCACGCGCCGCGAATCGAGGCGATCAAGATCGACCCGGAGAAGATCGGCGCCGTGATCGGCAAGGGCGGCGAAACGATCCGCGCCCTCTGCGAGGAGTTCGAAGCCGAGATCGACGTCGAGGACGACGGCACGGTGCGGATCTACGCGCCGACCGGCGAACTGGTCGAAGCCTGCGTCGCCCGCATCCAGTCGATGACCAAGGAGGCTGAAGTCGGCGACCGCTACGAAGCCGCCAAGGTCGTGAAGACGACCACCTTCGGCGCCTTCGTCGAGCTGGTCAAGGGCACCGACGGCCTGCTGCACATCTCCAACGTGAAGCCGGGGGAGAGGGTCGACTCGGTCGACGACGTGCTCAGCTCGGGCGACGAGATCGACGTCACCGTGGTCGAGGTCGACCGCGAGCGCGGACGGATCGGCCTGCGTCTCTCCGACGACCCCTCGGTCGAGGGCAAGAGCGCTGAGGAGCTGGCGGCCGTCGGCTCCGGCGACGGAGGCCCGCGGCGCAACGGCGGCGACCGGGACCGCGGCCGCGGCGGGCGCGATCGCGAGCGGCGCCCCCGGCGCGAGCGCGAGCGACGCAGCTAGCCGCTTGCCCCAGCCACAGCTCACAACCCAGGCCACGGGCGTGCGGGTCGTCACCGAGGCGGTTCCCTCGGTGCGATCCGTCGCGCTCGGGCTCTGGGTGCGCACCGGCTCGCGCGACGAGACCCCGGCCCAGGCCGGCCTCTCGCACTTCCTCGAGCACCTGCTGTTCAAGGGGACCGAGCGCTACTCGGCGATCGAGATCGCCGAGCGTCTCGATGGGCTCGGCGCCGCGGTCAACGCGGCCACCGGCAAGGAGACGACCCACATCCACGCCCGCTTCCTCGACGAGCACGTCGAGGAGGTCTTCGAGCTGCTCGCCGAAATGCTGCTCGCCCCGACCTACCCGGAAATCGACTCCGAGCGCGAGGTGGTGCTCGAGGAGATCGCGATGTACGAGGACGAACCGCAGGACCGCGTGCACGACATCCTCGCCGACGCGGTCTTCGGCGACCACCCGCTCGGCCGCCGGGTGCTCGGTGAGGCCGAGGTGATCAGCTCCGTCCCGGTGCCGGAGATCGAGGCCTACCGCGGCGCTCGCTACACGGGCGCCAACCTCGTCGTCGGCGCCGCCGGCAACCTCGATCACGCTCAGATCGCGGCGCTGGCCGAGCGCCTGGTCGCGCCGGAGCAGGGCGCCCCGAACGGCTCGGCCGCTCACGAGTCGGACGGAGAGGCGCGGCTCCGCTTCTACGAGAAGGACACCGAGCAGTACCACATCTGCTTCGGCGCACCGGGGATCACGCGCTCGGACGACCGCCGCTACGCGCTCGCCGTGCTCGATTCGATCTTCGGCGGCTCCAGCTCCTCCCGCCTCTTCATCGAGGTGCGCGAGAAGCGCGGGCTCGCCTACGCGGTCGGCTCCTACAACGAGCAGTACACGGACTCGGGCCTCGTCGCCAGCTACGTCGGCACGCGGGAGGAGAACGTCGCCGAGGCCTGCTCGGTAATCGGAGCCGAGCTCGAGCGCCTGCGCGACACGCCGGTCAGTGAGGCGGAGCTGAACCGCGCCAAGGAGAGCGTCAAGGGCCGCCTCGTCCTCTCCTCGGAGTCGACCGCGGCGCGGATGTCGCGGATCTCGCGCGCCACTCTCTTCGACTTGCCGATCGACAGCCTCGATGAGATGCTGGCCAAGGTGGATGCGGTGACGATCGAGGACCTCGGGGCGCTCGCCGAGGAGCTCTACGCGCCCGAGCGGCTATCGGCCGCCTGCGTGGGTCGCGAGGAGAGCGTCTTCCGCGACGCCCTTGGGCCGGTCAGCGACAGGTTGGTGGCGGCGTGATCAGGGTCGCCGTCGCCGGCGCCGCGGGGCGCATGGGCCAGGCCGTCTGCGAGACGGTCGAGGCCGCCGACGACACCGAGCTGGCCGGCAGGGCGGACCCGGCACTCGACGTCGCGCTCGCCGACGTGCTTGGCGGCGCCGACGTCGTCGTCGACTTCACCACGCCCGACACCGCGCTCGCAAACGCCACGGCCTGCCTGGAAGCCGGGGTCCATGCCGTCGTCGGGACGACGGGATTCGATCTCGACGCATTGCGTGCGACGGCCGAGGGCTCGCAGGCGAACTGCTTCGTCGCGCCCAACTTCGCGATCGGGGCCGTGCTGCTGATGCAGGTCTCGCAGGCGATCGCGCCGCACATGCCCGAGTGCGAGATCGTCGAGCTGCACCACGACCGCAAGCTCGACGCCCCTTCGGGAACGGCGAAGCGCACCGCCGAGCTGATCGACGCCGCCGGCGGCAACGTGCACCAGCCGATCCACTCCGTCCGCCTGCCCGGCCTGGTGGCCCACCAGGAAGTCATCTTCGGCGGCGAGGGGCAGACGCTCGCCATTCGCCACGACTCGATCGACCGCCGCTCCTTCATGCCCGGCGTCCTCCTTGCGGTCCGCAAGGTGGGGGGCCTTCCGGACCGTTTCACCGTCGGGCTCGAGAACCTGCTCTGATTTCGCGCGATACGCTGGCCAGATGAAGGAGATCCGCGGCGTCATCACAGCGATGGTCACCCCCTTCGACGAGGGGGGAAATGTCGACGAGCAGGCCGGCGCTCGCCTCGCCTCATACCTGCTCGAGCACGGCTCGCATGGCCTGGTCATCTCCGGCACGACCGGCGAGGTGCCGACGGTCACCGATCCCGAGGCGGCGGACCTGCTCAAAGCCGTGCGCCGCGAGGTCGGCGACGACGTGCTGCTGATCTGCGGGACGGGCACAAACGACACCCGGCACTCGCGCGAACTGACCAAGATGGCCGCCGACGCCGGCGCCGACGCGGCGCTCGTCGTCACCCCCTACTACAACAAGCCCAACCCGGCTGGGATCCTCGCCCACTTCGAAGCCGTCGCCGAAGCGGTTCCGGGGCTGCCGATCGTCGCCTACAACATCCCCTCCCGGGTGGTCGTCAACATCCCGCCGGAGCTGCTCGCCGAGCTGGCGAAGATCGACAACGTCGTCGCCGTCAAGCAGGCGAACAACGACGAGCTGCGGCCGGTCGACGGATTGAAGCTGCTCGCCGGCAACGACGACATCTTCCTGCGCACGCTGGAGCTCGGCGGCGACGGCGGAATCCTCGTCGCCTCGCACCTGGTCGGCCCGCGGATGCGCGAGATGTGGGACGCGGCCCAGGCTGGCGACCTCGATCGCGCCCGCGAGATCGACGCCGACCTGCGCTCGCTCTATGAGTCCCTGGCCGTGACCACCAACCCGATCCCGGTCAAGGCTGCGTTGGCGATGCTCGGAGTGATTCCGAACGACTCTCTGCGTCTGCCGCTGGTTCCGGCCGACGAGGGACAGCGGGCGGCGATCCGAGCCGGCCTGGAAAGCGTCGGCCTGCAGCCGGTGAACCGGTAGTGGCGCGCGGAACGCTGCGGGTCCTGCCGCTCGGCGGCCTGGGCGAGATCGGCAAGAACATGACGGTCGTCGAGTACGACGGCCGCATCGTCGTCGTCGACACGGGGCTGATGTTCCCGACGGCCGAGATGCTCGGGATCGACCTGGTCCTACCCGACTTCTCCTACCTGCGCGAGCGCACCGACGACATCGAGGCGATCGTCCTCACCCACGGGCACGAGGACCACGTCGGCGCCCTGCCCTACGTCCTGCGCGAGATCGGCATGCCACCGGTGATCTACGGCGGCATGCTCACCGTGGGGATGGTGCGCTCGAAGCTCGACGAGCACAAGCTCGGCGACGCGCCCCTGCAGGACATCGCCGCCGGGGAGGTGGTCAAGGCGGGGCCGTTCGAGATCGAGACGATCCACCTCTCGCACTCGATCCCCGATGCGCGCGGCGTCCTGCTCACCACCGAGCTCGGCACGATGCTGATGACCGGCGACTACAAGTTCGACCAGACCCCGGTCGACGGCCGGCCGGCCGACATCTCGCGGCTCGCGGAGGTCGGGCGCGACGGGCTGCTGCTGCTCTGCGGCGACTCGACCAACGCGGACCGCCCCGGCATCGCCCCTTCCGAGTCGAGCGTCGGGCCGGCGCTGCTGGAGACGTTCGCCTCCTGCGAGGGACGGATCGTCGTCACCTCCTTCGCCTCCAACATCCACCGCGTCCAGCAGGTGATAGACGCGGCCGTCGAGCTCGATCGCCGCGTCGCTCTGGTTGGACGCTCGATGCGCAAGAACTTCAACATCGCCTCGAACCTGGGAATCGCCAATGCGCCGTCGGGCCTCTTCATCCAGCCCCGTGAGATCGAGAGCTTCCCCGACGAGAAAGTCGTCGTCGTCTCGACCGGCAGCCAGGGGGAGCCTCTCTCGGCATTGCGGCGGATGGCGAACAACGACCACCGCGACGTCGAGCTGCACTCCGGCGACACGGTCGTCTTCTCGGCGACGCCGGTTCCCGGCAACGAGCGCGCCGTCAACGAGACGATCGACCGCATCCACGAGATCGGCGCCTCCGTGGTGACCGCAAAGGACGCCCCGATCCACGCCTCCGGCCACGGCTGGCAGGAGGAGCTGAAGCTGATGCTGAACCTGACCAAACCTCGCTTCGTGATGCCGGTCCACGGCGATCACCAGCGCCTCCGCCTGCACGCCTCGCTGGCGCACGCGGTCGGCATCGATCCCGAGAACGTCTTCCAGGGGCGCAACGGGCTGCCGCTCGAGGTAGACGCGAACGGCGCTCGCTTCGGCGAGGACATCCACGCCGGCGTGATCTTCGTCGACGGGGTCAACGTCGGCGAGCCCGACGACGTCGCCCTGCGCGATCGTCGCGAGATCTCCGCTGACGGGATCTTCATCGTCGTCGCGACGATCTCCTCCGAGGACGGGGCGATCGTCGCCGACCCCGAGGTGCTCTTCCGCGGCGTCGCCTTCCTAGAGGAGGCGGATGCACTGGTCGAAGACCTGAAGGACACGATCGAGGACTCGCTCGAGGACGCCGCGGCGGCCGGAACCCGCGAGCTGCACCTGATCCAGGAAGACCTGCACGACGCGGTCGCCGGCCTCGTCTACGAGAAGCTGCGCCGCCGGCCGATGATCATCCCGGTCGTCGTCGAGGTCTGACGCCGCCGACGGGCCGATACGTCAAGTCTGACTTGACGTATCGGCCCGTCGGCGCAAAAAAAGGGCCCGCCGGAAGACAATTGGGGAGAGTTCCGGCGGACCCTATGTGTCTCGTCCACGGGCAAATCTAGGGCGAGGGGCTAAAGCCGCTCTAAAGGTGCGCTAAGCGCCTGCTCAGGATTGGCGAGCGGCAGGCGGACGCGGAAGAGCGCGCCGCCGCTGGGCGATTCGACGGCCTCGACGGCGCCTTTGTGAGCCGCCGCCACCGCGTAGACGATCGCCAGGCCGAGGCCGCTGCCGGGACCGACCGCAGTGTCGGCCGGCCCGTCCCCGCGCACGAAGCGCTCGAAGACCTGCTCGCGCAGGTGAGGCGGGATTCCGGGGCCGTCATCGGCGACTTCGACGACCGCGTTCTCCCCGGACCGGCGCAGGCGCAGCTCGATGTGGGCGGCGGACGGCGTATGGCGAACCGCGTTGTCGAGCAGGTTGAGCACCATCCGGTGCAGCTCGTCGGGATTGCCGTCGACCGAGAGGGCCTGTCCGTTGTCGATCTCCAGCTCACGGTCGCCGAGGACCGGCGCCACCTCGGTCGCCGCATTGCCCGCGACCTCGGCCAGATCGCAACGGCGGCGCTGGCTCACCCGTCCGGCATCGGCTCTCGCGAGCAAAAGCAGGTCGCCGACAAGCCGGCTCATGCGGCGCGACGAGCGCAGTGCCGAGTCGACCATCGCGCGGTCGTCCTCGTGCTGCGGATCGCGTAGCGACGCCTCGAGCAGCTCGAGGTTGGCGAGGACGCTGGTCAGCGGGGTGCGCAGCTCGTGCGAGGCATCGGCGACGAACTCGCGCTGCTGCTTCAGCGCCCCCTCGCGCTCGGCGCGCGCGGCGTCGAGCGAGCGCAGCATCTGCTCGAGGGTGCGGGCAAGTTCGCCGACCTCGTCCTCGACCTTGGGCTCGGGCATGTGCCGCGAGGGGTCGCCGGTCGCGGCGATCTCCCTCGCGGTCGCGGTCAGGGCGGAGATCGGTCGCATCGCCCGCGCGGCTATCGCCAGCCCGGCGAAGCTGGCGAGCAAGGTGCCTCCCAGGACGCCGGCCGCGACGAAGAGCCAGAGGCGGTCGACCGTCGCCTCGACATGGGCGACGCTGCGTCCGTACTGGACGAAGCCGGTCGTGTTGCCTGTGTCACCCGTGATCTTGGCCGTCGCAACGCGAAGTTCTCCATGTGTCACCAGGCCGGCGATAGGGGCGCCCAGCTCTTCGGCGTCCGTGCTTTCTTTGACCAGGGCGCCGTTGGAGTCGAACACGCGGGCGGAGGCGTCGTCGGGGCGAACGAAGACGTCGAGCCGCGGACCGCGCCAGACCGGTCCCAGCAGCGAGTTGAAGATGCGACTTTCCCCGGCCAGCGTTTGAGCGGCGCTGCTGACCTGGCGATTGAAGTCGTCGCGGATACGGCTGGACGCGACCTGGCCGATGACGGCCCCGAAGACGAGCAGGATGACCAATGTCAGACCAGCCGACACCGCGGCCAGGCGCCACCTCACCGGCCAGTTGCCTGGCCGCAGGCGAGCGGGCCAACGAGCGGCCAGTGTCCGGGTCAGGGGCCGCATCTACTCCTTCAGCACGTAGCCGGCGCCCCGTTTGGTGTGCAGCAGGCGCGGCTCGCCGCCGGCCTCGAGCTTGCGCCGCAGGTTGGAGACGAAGACGTCGATCGTGTTCGTCGCCGCCGTCGGGTCGTAGCCCCAGACGTCGTCGAGCAGGCGCTCCCGCGAAACCACGAGGCGCTCGTTGCGCATCAGATATTCGAGCAGCTCGAACTCGCGGTTGGTCAGCTCCAGCTCGCGCTCGCCTCGCCTCACCTCGCGCGTGTCGGGGTTGAGGGTCAGGTCGGCGACCGCGAGCGAGGCCGCGCCGCGCGGCGGACGCCGGCGCAACAGGGCACGGATCCGCGCCAGCAGCTCCTTGCGCTCGAAGGGCTTGACCAGGTAGTCGTCGGCGCCGCTGTCGAGCCCGTCGACGCGGTCTTCGGTCTCGGCGCGGGCCGTCAGCATCAGGATCGGCACGTCGCCCTCCTCGCGCAGGCGCCTGCAGACCTCGACGCCGTCCATGCGCGGCAGGCCGAGGTCGAGGACGACCAGGTCGGGGACGAACGCGGTCGCCACGTCAAGCGCATCGACCCCGTCGCCACTGGTCCGCACCTCATACCCCTCGTGCCGGAGGGAGCGGCGCAGGACGTCGGCGATCTCCTCGTCGTCCTCGACGACGAGTACCCGCGCGGTCGCAGTTTCCGGGTCGCTCGTGAGCATCGCCTCGATGTTAGCCGCGCCACGCTCCGATTCCGCGCGCTTTTAGCGTGAATTTAGGCGACCCCCTCCGCTGACTTCGTGGTTTGGGCTGTATATGCACCCCAAAACACGAAGTCACCCACTGTGGCGGGGATTTCATTGCCGGCTGTCGTGGCCAGCCCTTCGTTGAAGCCTTTTCTGCGCTATTGAGCGAAAAGGCTTCAACGACGCCCAGGGGCGCAGGGGAGAGGGGCCCGGCGTCGAAGCGGGCCATATGTTCGTGCGCAAGAAGCGCGGCAGCGCCGCGCGTCGGAAAACCAAGTCCAAGCCGAAGGCCCGAGGCCCGCGGCTCCACCTGCCGCAGGGCATCGAGCAGCGGCACCTCGACCTGATCGGCCTCGCCCTGATCGCGGCCGGGGTCTATCTCTCCTTCGTCCTCTTCTTTGGTTGGGACGGCGGCAAGGTCGGCTACGGGCTCGAAACCGGGCTCGAGTACGCGTTCGGCTCCGTCGGCGCGCGGATCGCCACCGCCCTGATGCTCGTCGTCGGCGGACTGCTAGTCACCGGCACCTCGATCTCGACCCTCTTCCGTGGCATCGGTCGCGGTACGCGAGCCGTCTTCCTCGGCAGCCGCAACCTGACTCAAACCGCAATCCAGCACCGTCGCGACCAGCGGGAGGACAAGACCTACTCCTTCGAGACCGAGCCCGGGCCGACCGACGTGATGAGCTCCTACCCCGAGGACGACGAGGTCGAGCCGACAGTGGCGCTGGTCGACGGCGAGTCGCACGACGCGGTCAGCGAGGAGCCCGCCACCCAGGACTTCGACACCGAGCTTGCCGAGATCGAGGAGGAAGAAGAGAAGGCGCACGAGCAACTGCCCGACGCCGGCCCCGAGCAGGCGCCGCTCACGCCGCAGGGCAACAAGCGCGGCGTGACGATCTCGGAGGGAATCGCCTACAAGCCCCCGCCCGGCAAGGCGCTCGAGCGCGGAAAAGCCGACCAGGGAGTCGACCCCCGCGACCACGAGGCGGTCGGCCGCAAGCTGGTCGAGACCCTGGGCCACTTCGGCGTCGAGGCGAAGATCGTCGGCATCGTCAGCGGCCCGCACGTCTCGCGCTACGAACTGCGGCTCGCCCCCGGCACCAAAGTCAAGAAGGTGACCGAGCTGGCCAACGACCTCGCCTACGCGCTGGCTTCGACCGACATCCGCATCCTCGCCCCGATCCCCGGCAAGCAGGCGGTCGGCGTCGAGGTCCCCAACACGCGCCGGCGCATCGTCCGTCTCGGCGACATCTACGCCGGCCGGCCGGAGAAGACCTCACCGCTGGTCGCCTGGCTCGGCAAGGGGATCGACGGCAACGCCGTCTGGACCGACCTGGCGAAGATGCCGCACGTGCTGGTCGCCGGCACGACCGGATCGGGCAAGTCGGGCTGCGTCAACGCGATCCTCTCCTCGATCCTGATGCAGGCCTCGCCCAACGACGTCCGCCTGGTCCTCGTCGACCCCAAGCAGGTCGAGCTCAACCACTACGAGAACGTCCCGCACCTGCTGACGCCGGTGGTCACCTCGCCGCGCCTCGCCGCCAACGTCCTCGCCAACCTGATCGGCGAGATGGAGAGTCGCTACGGGATCATGGGCGAGGCTCGCTGCCGCAACCTCGCCGAGCTCAATCGCGCCCGCCGCAAGGCCGGCGAGCCGCCGCTGCCGCACATCCTCTGCGTGATCGACGAGCTTGCGGACCTGATGATGGTCTCGCCGGCCGAGGTCGAGGACTCGATCATCCGCCTCGCGCAGAAGTCGCGCGCGACCGGCATCCACCTGGTGCTGGCGACGCAGCGTCCCTCCACGGACATCATCACCGGCACGATCAAGGTCAACATCCCGGCCCGAATCGCCTTCGCCGTCTCCTCGCAGACCGACTCGCGCGTGATCCTCGACCAGGGCGGAGCCGAGGCGCTGCTCGGCCAGGGCGACATGCTCTTCCGCGGCGCCGGCACCTCGAAGCTGCAGCGCATCCAGGGCGCCTTCGTCACCGAGGAGGAGATCGCCCGCATCACCGGCCACTGGGCCAAGCAGGGCGAACCGGAATTCGAGGCGGAGCTGCTCGAGGTGCACGAGGAGCAGGGCGTCGAAACCGATGGCGACTACGACCCCGACAGCGACGACCTGCTCGACGAGGCGATCCGCGTCGTGGTCGAGACCGAAACCGCTTCTGTCTCGATGATCCAGCGCCGCCTGCGGGTCGGCTACACCCGCGCCGGCCGCCTGATCGACATGCTCGAGCGGCGCGGGGTGATTTCCGGCTACGAAGGCTCGAAGCCGCGCCAGGTGCTCGTCACCCAGGCCGATCTCGCCCGCCTGACCGGGGGCGCAACGGCCCCCGAGGCCGACGCTGAGACGTCCGGCGTTGCCTCCGAGTAGCCAGCGGGTAGGACAATGCGGTCATGCCCAGCCGCATCGGATCCGATCTGCGTCGCGCGCGGACTCGGCGTGAGATCGAGCTGTCAGAGGTAGAAGCGGCAACCCGGATCCGGGTCAGGTTCCTCAGCGCGATCGAGAACGAGGAATGGGACGCATTGCCGGGCGGCGTCTACACGCGGGGCTTCATTCGCACCTATGCCTCGTTCCTCGGCCTCGACGGCGACCGCATCGTCGATGACTACCGGCGCGAGGTAGAGGGTGTCTCGGCCGGGGGGCAGGACATGCCGGCGCCACCGGCCGCGGCCGGCGTCGACGGCAAATGGCGCCGACGCGCGGGAGTGGGCTGGCTTGCCCTCGCCGCCGTGGTCCTCGTCGCCGCAATCGCGATCTTCGCGTTTCCCGATGGGGGCGGCGACAGGACTGTCGGTCGGGGTCCCGGTTCTGAGTCCGCTCCGCCACCGAAACGTGCCGCGTCGGGCCAGCGCAAAGAATCCGCTCCGGCGAACAACCCGCGGCCCCTCTCGATGCGACTGATCGCCAACGCCGAAGTCTGGGTCTGCGCGCTCGACGAGAGCGGCGCGCGCCTGGTCGACGGGCAGATACTCCAGCCGGGAGCCGAAGCTGGCCCATTCCACTCCGGTAGCTTCACCGTCTCGCTCGGCAACGGGGATGTGGAAATGACGATCGATGGCAAGCGCACCGAGATAGCACCCAGCTCCAGCCCGGTCGGCTACTCGATCGCCTCCTCAGGTGCGCTCACTCAGCTGTCCGAATCCGAACGGCCCACCTGCGAATGAGCGGCAGCGACGTCCGCGCGGGGGTCGTCGTCACCGGGACCGAGGTGCTGACCGGGCGGATCGCCGACCTCAACGGGCCGTGGATCTCCGAACGGCTCGCCGAGCTCGGGGTCGAGGTCGCGCACATCCTCGTCGTCGGGGACCGCCCGGAGGACCTGGAGGCAGCCCTGCGCTTCATGGCCTCCGAGGGGATGGACCTGATCGTCACCTCGGGTGGGCTTGGGCCGACGGCCGATGACCTCACCGCCGAGGTGGTGGCGCGCTTCGCCGGCCGCGAGCTGGTGCTGGACGAGGAGGTCGAGGAGAAGATCGCCGCGATCCTGCGCGGCTTCGCCCGGCGCTTCAACTTCGACGAGGAGGCGGTTCGCGCCGCCAACCGCAAGCAGGCGATGGTCCCGGAGGGGGCGACGCCACTGGACCCGGTGGGGACGGCGCCGGGGCTGGTGGTCCCGACCGACGGCCGCGTCGTCGTCGTCCTGCCCGGGCCGCCGCGCGAGCTGCAGCCGATGTGGCCGGCGGCGCTGGCGACCGAGCCGGTGCGCGAGCTGCTGGGGCGGGCGACGCCGCTGCACGGCTACACGCTGCGCATGTTCGGCGTGCCCGAGTCGGAGATCGCCAAGAGCATGCGGGAGATGGAGGCCGAGGGCATCGCCCTGCCCGAGGTCGAGATCACCACCTGCCTGCGCCGCGGCGAGATCGAGATCGACGTGCGCTACCGGGAGGGGAGCGCAGCGACCGCCGAGGCCGTGCGCGCCGGCTTTGCCGAGCGGCACGAGCGCCATCTCTTCAGCCTCGACGGTGAGACGATCGACGCCCAGGTGGCGCAGCTTCTCGCTGGCCACCGCCTCGGCCTGGCGGAGTCTTGCAGCGGCGGGCTGTTGGCGACCCGGATCACCAATCTGCCTGGAGCATCGGCCTACCTAGCCGGCGGGGTCGTCGCCTACTCGAACGAGGCGAAGGCGGGGCTGCTCGGCGTCGACCCGGCTCTGATCGAGACCAACGGCGCCGTCTCGCCCGAGGTCGCCGAGGCGATGGCGCTGGGCGCGCTCGACCGCTTCGACGCCGACGTCGCAGTCGCGATCACCGGCATAGCCGGGCCCGACGGAGGGACCGACGAGAAGCCCGTCGGCTACGTCTGCTTCCACGCCCGCCTCGCCGACGGCGCCGCCATCGCCCGCGACCCCGTCATCCCCGGCGGCCGCGCCGACATCCGCGAGCGCTCCGCCCTTGTAGGCATGCACCTGCTGCGGATCCTCCTCAGCGGGAAAGAGCCACCGCTTTGACTGAAACTAGTTGTCTGAGTTAGGATGCTGGCAGGAAGGTGAAGTAGACAGGCTTGCTGCGGGCGACTGATAATCGCAACGTTCCGCCTAACCAGCGGGATCCGGTTCGAGTCCGGCGCCCTCCGCAGACACTCAAGCCGAGAGCGGAAATCGAGCGCTGGGGCGGCTCGTCATGTTAATCTCGTGGTGATTATCAGTCGCTCGCGGGGTGGTTCCCCGCTTCAACAGGCTCGACCCGCTCCGGCGGGTCGTTTGCTTTTCTGGACCGGCTCGCCAGCACCACTGAGCGGAACTTGGGTCAGAGAATTGACAGTTTCGCGGCACACTGGTGTTGTTCCGTGCGTCGCGACCCCCTAGCGTGGGCGGGGTGACCAAGGAGAGGTTGAAGAGCCCGCGGGCGCGGCTGTTCGTCGCGCTCGACCTGCCGAATGAGGTTCGGGAGGGAATTGTGGCGTGGGGGAGGCGCGAGTTGGTCGATCCCGCGTTGCGGGTCGTCCCGCCCGAGTCGCTGCACGTCACGCTCGCATTTCTGGGCTATATGCCGGAAAAGGAGATCGGGCGACTTGGCGAGATCGTGGAGGGCATCGCATCGGCGGCGCCCGCGGTCCGACTGGGCGATCCGGTCGCCAAGCCCAACCCGCGGCGGGCTCGGATCTTTGCCCTGCCGGCGGAGTCGGCGGCGGCGATCGAGCTGCAGGCCGAGCTGGAGGAAAGGCTGGTCGACGCCCGCCTCTACGAGCCCGAGAAACGGCCCTTTTGGCCGCACGTGACCGTCGCCCGGGTCAAGCCCGAGGGTAAGGGCTCGAAGCGACCGCGGCGGGTCGGGCGGCCCCCGGGCGGGCTGCCGAAAGACCTCTTGCAGGCGGCGGTTTGCCGCCGGGTCACGCTCTACCGTTCTGAACTCAAGCCGTCGGGCGCGGAATATCGCCCGCTGGCGCAAGTCAAGCTGAGGTGAAAGAGATGGCAGATAAGAAAGCGACTTTGAAGGACGCCTCGGCGAAGGAGGCCAAGGCCAAAGATGCGGCCCTCGAGAACGCCGTAACCCACATCCGGCGCGAGTTCGGTGAGGGCTCGCTGATGCGGCTCGGCGCCGACAGCATCGTCAAGGCGGAGGCGATCCCAACCGGCTCGCTCGCTCTCGACCTGGCGCTGGGGATCGGCGGCGTGCCGCGCGGCCGGATCGTCGAGATCTTCGGCCCCGAGTCCTCGGGCAAGACGACCCTCGTCTATCACGTGATCGCCGAGGCCCAGGCCAAGGGCGGCGTCTGCGTCTTCATCGACACCGAGCACGCAATGGACCCGGTCTACGCGAAAGCGATCGGCGCCGACACCGACGAGCTGCTCGTCTCCCAGCCCGACTTCGGCGAGCAGGCGCTGCAGATCGCCGACCGCCTGATCGCCTCGACGGCGATCGACGTGATCGCGATCGACTCGGTCGCGGCGCTGACGCCGAAGGCCGAGATCGAAGGCCAGATCGGCGACCAGACCGTCGGCCTGCAGGCGCGCCTGATGTCGCAGGCGATGCGCAAGCTCGCCGGCAACCTCAACCGCACCAACACCGTCTGCATCTTCACCAACCAGATCCGCGAAAAGGTCGGCGTCCAGTTCGGCTCGCCCGAGACGCAGCCGGGCGGGCGGGCGCTCAAGTTCGCCTCCTCGCAGCGGCTCGACATTCGCCGCATCGAGACGCTCAAGGACGGCACCGAGGCAGTCGGCAACCGGGTGCGGGTCAAAGTCGTCAAGAACAAGGTCGCGGCGCCCTTCCGCCAGGCCGAGTTCGAGGTCGAGTACGGCAAAGGCATTTCCCGCGAGGGGGAGCTGCTCGACTTCGGCATCGAGCACGACCTGGTCCAGAAGTCGGGCTCGTTCTTCTCCTACGGCGAGACCCGCCTCGGCCAGGGCCGCAGCAACGCCAAGCAGTTCCTGCTCGAGAACCCCGCGATGGCGAGCGAGATCGAAGCCAAGATCCGCGCCGCGTTGGGGATCGGGGGCGAGACGTCGACCCCGGCAGAGGAGCCGCCCGTCGCAGAAGCGGCCTAGCGTCGCTGCGGATAGGATTCCGCCCGTAATGAGCAATGGCGACCTCTTCTACGTCTGCGGAGCAGTGCTCGCGGTTTCGGCCGTGCTGATCAGCTTCATCGGGCTGCGCGTCAAGAGCTTCCCTGGACGCTTCGTGCCGTTGGTGGCGCTCTGGTTCGTCGCCCTCGTCGGCGCCAGCACCACCTTCGCCGTCCTCCACGCTCAGGACGAGGAACGCGCGAAGGCCGCCGAGGACACCGCGGCGTCCGAACTGGACGAAGAAACCGAGGCTCAGCAGTAAACGCCGCTTTGCTCTCGGTACGCTGAGCGAATGCCCAGCTACCACGTCACCACGTTTGGCTGTCAGATGAACGTGCACGACTCCGAGCGCATGCGCGGGATGCTCGAGTCGCTGGGCTACGAGGAGGCACCCGACCGCGAAGGCGCCGACCTGATCCTCTTCAACACCTGCTCGATCCGCGAGTCCGCCGACACCCGCTTCGTCGCGCACCTGGGTGAGGCGAAGCGGCTCAAGTCCGAAGACCCCGATCGCGTGGTCGGCGTCGGCGGTTGCTGGGCTCAGTCGGTCAAGGACGAGGTCTTCCAGCGCTTCCCCTTCGTCGACGTCGCCTTCGGTCCGGGGCAGATCCACAAGCTCGCCGAGTTCCTCAACTCCGACTCGCTGACCGCCCAGGGCTACTTCGAGTTCGAGGACTTCTCGGGCCACCTGCCGACGCGCCGGGTTCGCGAGTTCCAGGGCTGGCTGCAGATCTCGCAGGGCTGCAACTGCAGGTGCGCCTATTGCATCGTCCCCTCGACCCGCGGGCGAGAGGTCAGTCGCGACCCCGCCGAGCTGGTCGCGGAGGCAGAGGCGCTCGCCGTCGACGGTGTCCGCGAGGTGACGCTGCTCGGCCAGAACGTCAACAGCTACGGGCGAGACCTGCCGCTCGCCTCGCGGATCGCCTTCTCCGAGCTCCTCGCCCGCATCGACGCCGTCGACGGCATCGATCGCATCCGCTACACCAGCCCGCACCCGAAGGACATGAAGGAGGACGTGGTCCGCGCCCACGCGGAGCTGCCGACCCTCTGCGAGCACATCCACCTGCCGCTGCAATCTGGGTCGAGCGCGATCCTCAAGCGCATGCGCCGCACCTACGACCGCGACCGCTACATGGACCGGGTGGCGCTGATTCGCGAGCTCGTTCCCGACTGCGCGATAACGACCGACGTCATCGTCGGCTTCCCGGGAGAGACGCCGGCGGACTTCGAGCAGACGCTCGAAGTGGCCGAGGAGGTCGGCTACGACGGCGCCTTTACCTTCATCTTCTCGCCACGCCGCGAGACCGAGGCGGCCGATATGGACGAGCAGGTGCCGCATCCCGTCAAGGTCGAGCGCCTCGAACGGCTGGTCGAGGTCGTCCAGCGCCGAGCCGCCGAGCGCGCCCAGCGATTCGTCGGTCGTGAGATGGAGGTTCTCGTCGAGGGAACCAGCCGCACCGACGAGACGAAGCTGCGCGGGCGGACACGCCACAACAAGGCGGTCAACTTCGAAGGCGCGGCGAGCCCCGGCGACCTGGTCGAGGTCGAGATCGTCGAGGCGACCTCGCAGACGCTGGCCGGCGTCGTCGCACAGCCGATCCCCCTGTGAAGGTCGTCGCGATCTTCGGCCCCACCGGGGTCGGCAAGACCGGCGTCGCGATCGAGCTCGCCGAGCTGCTGCGCGAGCGCGGTGAGGACCCGGTCGCGATCTCCTGCGACGCGCTGCAGGTGTACGAGGGGCTGTCGGCGCTCACCGGCGTCGCCACCCCCGAGGAGCAGGAGCGGTTGGAGCACCGGCTCATCGGCCTCGTCCCCGTAACACGGCCCTTCAACGTCGGCGACTACATGCCGCTCGCCCACGCCGAGATCGACCAGGCCCTGGATGCCGGGCGCAGGCCGATCGTCGTCGGGGGAACGGGGCTCTATCTGCGGGCGGCGCTCGCCGAGCTGTCGCTGGTCAAGGCCGAGCCGGAAGACCCCGACTCGGAGCTGTGGTCACCCGAGACCCGACACCCGACCGCGATCTTCGGCCTCGACATGGACCGCGAGCGGCTGTATGAGCGAATCGACGCTCGCACGGAGGCGATCGTCGCCGCCGGCGCCCGAGACGAGGTGCTGCGCGCCGAAGAGCTCGGCCCGTCGCGCACCGCCCGCGTCGCCCTCGGCTTCGACGAGCTGCTGAACGGGGACGTCGAGGCAATGAAGAAGCGCTCACGTAACTACGCCCGCCGCCAGCTGACCTGGATGCGCAAGATCCCCAACCTGCGCTGGATCGACCGCGCCGACCTCTCCGACGCCGAGGCCGCCTCCCAAATCGCCCGCCACCTCCGCTGACTTCCCGTTTTCGGGTGCATATGCACCCGAAAACGGGAAGTCAGCGGGTGGGGGGCATAGGGTGCGGGCGTGCGATTCGAGAAGTGGCAGGCGCTCGGCAACGACTACCTGATCGTCGAGGCGGAGGCGCTCCCCTGGGAGCTGACCTCGGCGCGAGTCCGCAGGCTCTGCGACCCACACTTCGGCATCGGCTCCGACGGGGTGCTGCTGCTCTCGCGCAGTGAGGACTCGACGTACGTCGCCGAGCTGCGGATCTTCAACCCCGACGGGTCGGAGGCCGAGCTGTCGGGCAACGGCGCCCGCGAGGCGATCCTCTACCTGCGCCGCAACGGCTGGACCGACGAGGACACCTTCTCGATCCTCACCGCGGCCGGGCCGGTGACGCCGACAATCACGTCCGAGCGGACATGCTCGGTCGAGATGGGTCGCGCCTCGACGACCTCCAAGGACTTCCCCGCCGGGAGCAACGACGGCCGAGGCACGCTCAGCGCGGCCGATCGAGAGTGGTCGTTCCAGCACGTCTCGATCGGCAACCCGCAGTGCGCGATCGAGGCCGGCGAGGAGGTCGAGGACCTCGACCTGGGTCAGATCGGCCCAGGGATCGAAGGCCACGACCTGTTCCCCAACCGGACCAACGTCTCCTTCTTCCGTGCCGACGGCGGCCGGGTCCGCGCCCGGATCTTCGAGCGCGGCGTGGGGGAGACGCTCTCCTCCGGAACCGGTGCCAGCGGCGCGGCCGTCGCGGCCTTTCTGGGCGGAGCGCCAAGCCCAATCGTCGTCGAGCTCGACGGCGGCGAGCTGGAGGTCGAGATCTCCGGCGATCTCGACGTCACCCTCAGCGGCTGGGCCGAGCCGGTCTGCGCCGGCGAGCTCTCGCCCGAGCTGCTCGCGACCCTCGCCGAGCTCGGCTGAGCTTCGTCCAATAGATTTCGCCGCCGATGGGAATCGCCAGCCCCTCAAAGCGCCTGGAGGCGATGCCTCCATACAAGTTCCAGGAGCTGGAGCGGACGATCGCCGACAAGCGTGCCGCCGGCATCGACGTGATCAGCCTCGGCATCGGAGACCCCGACGAGCCGACCTACCCGCACATCGTCTCCGCGATGCAGGAGGCGGTTGCCGAGAACGGCAACCAGAAGTACCCGACCAACCGTGGTCGCGACGAGTTCCGCCAGGCATTCGCCGACTTCTACGACCGCCGCTTCGGCGTCGAGATCGACCCCGAGGACGAGATCATTCCGGCGGTTGGCGCCAAGGAGTGCATCTACAACCTCTGCTTCGCCTTTCTCGACCCGGGCGGCGTCGCCCTGGCTTCCGACCCCGGCTACCCCGTCTACACAGGCGGCCCGGTCCTCGCCGGGGCGACGGCTGAGCTGCTGCCACTCGTGCCCGAGCTGGGCTTCGCTCCCGACCTCGCCGCCGTGCCCGCCGACGTCGCCGCCAAGGCGCGACTGATGTTCATCAACTTCCCCAACAACCCGACCGGCGCCACCGTGCCCGAGGGCTTCTTCGAGCGGGTCGTCTCCTTCGCCCGCGAGCACGAGATCCTCGTCGTCCACGACAACGCCTACTCGGAGACCACCTACGACGGCTACGTCGCGCCCAGCTTCCTCGCCACGCCCGGCGCCAAGGAGATCGGCGTCGAGGTCTTCTCCCTCTCCAAGGGCTACAACATGACCGGCTGGCGCTGCGCCGCGATCCTCGGCAACGCGGAGGCCGTGCAGACCTACTGGCGACTGAAGACCAACGTCGACTCTGGTCTCTTCGAGGCCATCCAGCTCGCGGGCGCGGCGGCCCTCAACGGCCCAAGCGGCCCGCTGGAGCGGATGAACGAGACATACACGCGCCGCCGCGACCTCGTCGTCGACGCATTGCGCGAGATCGGCGTCGAGGTGACGCCGCCGAAGGGGACGATCTACGTCTGGGCGCCGGTCCCCGAGGGCCACACCTCGACCTCCTTCGCCGAGCTCGTGCTCGAGGAGGCGGCCGTCGTCGTCTCGCCCGGCTCGATGTACGGGCCGAGCGGCGAGGGCTTCTTCCGCATCTCGCTCACCACCCCCGACGACCGCATCAGCGAAGCGGTCGAGCGGATGCGCGAGCACCTGACGTGAGCCGCTTGATCTTCCCGAACGGGAAAATCTGTGCCAAAACAGCCTCAATTCTGGCTATTTTTTCCCGAACGGGAAAATAGAGTCGGATTTCCGTCCCACGGAGCCTATATTTTCCCGAACGGGAAAATGGATCGCACTCAGATACGCACACCGCATGACCTGGGCGGGCAGGTTCGCAGGCGGCGAACCGAGCTCGGCTTGACACAAACCGAGGTTGCCGACGTATCCCGCGTCACGCTGAGATTCGTCAGCGAACTCGAGAACGGGAAGGAGTCCGCACAGCTCGCCGGCATTCAACGCGTCCTGGCCGCACTGGGTCTCGATTGGTACCTGGAGCGACGATGAACGTCCTCGACGTGTTCTTTCACTCAGAGCGGGTGGGCAAGCTGGAGCGCCTGCCCGGGGCACGGCTTCGGTTTCAGTACTCCGCAGATTGGGTCCGGGACGACAATGTTCCACTCTCGCTTGCGCTGCCTCTTCGAATCGAGGCATTCGAGGACCCGGAGTGCAGGCCGTTTTTCTCCGGCCTCCTTCCCGAGGGCGAGTTCTTGAAATCGATCGCTCGGCGTTTCCACGTCTCGGCAGGCAACCCGTTTTCCGTGCTGTCGGAAATCGGTGGCGAGTGTGCCGGCGCGGTCTCGCTCGTCGCGACTGACACAGAGCCACCGTCTCTCCGCTCACCAGATCCCAAATGGCTTGATGAGCGCAAGCTCGGTCTCCTGCTCGCTGAACTGCCCGATCGCCCACTCATGGCGGAACCCGGTGGAGACGACGAAGGCATCCGTCTCTCTCTCGCCGGCTCGCAGGACAAGCTCCCCATCCTGTGGATGGACGGCCGCGTGGGTATCACGCGTGGTCGCCCGCCCAGTACCCACATCGTCAAGGTGCCCCTGCGTGCGGTAGACGACATGGTCGCCAACGAGGCGTACTGCATGACCCTCGCGTCCGCTGCCGGCTTGACCGCCGCAGACGCGAAGCCAATTGCAGCGGGCGGAAAGGAGGGCCTGTTGGTCCGCCGCTATGACCGCACCGGTACGAACACTGCCGGAAATGTCCACCGCATCCATCAGGAGGACTTCTGCCAAGCCTTGGGTTATAACCCGGAAGAGAAGTATCAGGCACATGGTGGCCCGAACGTGGCCCAATGCGCCGAGCTCATTCGAGCCCATTCGGCGGCCCCGGGCGCCGACATTTTCGCCTTCCTCGACGGCCTGATCTTCAATCTGCTGATCGGCAATGCCGACGCCCACTCGAAGAACTACTCGATGATCCTGGAGGGCGACGAATCGCCGCGACTCGCGCCCTTCTACGACCTGCTCTCGACCCGGGTATATGGGCGCCGCTTCAATCGCAAGATGGCCATGAAATATGGCGGCGAGTACCGGCCGGAGCGCATCCGGGGCCGACACCTCGATCGGCTGGCGGACGATCTCGACCTTCCGGCGAGGGGACTCAGGCGGCGAATAGCCGAGCTGCTTGCGCGAGTCACGGAATCGATCGAGACAGCGCGAGGCCAACTCCCCAAAGACTGGAGCGAAGCGCCCACTATCGATGGCATCGTGGCGGTAGTCGCGGAGATGTCGGAGCTGATCCAGCGAGCCGCCGCCGAACCCGCCTAAGACCTACGCGGCCTCGCGCTCGGCCCGCTTGCGCCAATAGCGATCGAGGCCTCGCCACTGGTAGTCGGGCGGGACGCAGTGGATCAGGGCGGCCGCGTTCTCGGGGTCGGCCTCGGCGGCAATGCGGGTGCGATGGCGACGGTCGTACTCCTCCGCTGGTAGCTCGCGGGCGAGCTGGGCCTCCTCGCGCAGGCGCTCGCGGACGCGCTCCAGGTGCGCGGACGGCTCATCGACCTGACCGAAGTGGGTCAGCGCCAGGCGCTGTGGCTGCCACGACTCGACCAGCTCGGTCGAGTCGATCCAAGCCTCGACGTCGATGTCCGGGGGCGGCGTGGGGGGGACGATCAGCTCTGAGGGCAGGATGCGAACCGCGGCAACGTCGCCGACGAACGCCGTCCCGGACTCCTCGTGGAGGAAGCAGACGTGGTGGGACGCGTGACCCGGGGTGTAGGCGACCCGCATGCCCAACGCCGTCTCGCCGCCGGCGAGCGCCGTCACGTTCGCCTCGGGCACGGGGACGATCTCTCCCCAGAGGCGCTCCATCTCGTCGCCATACAGCCGCTCAGCGCTCGCCAGCAGTTTCGAAGGGTCGACCAGGTGCGGCGCGCCACGCTCGTGAACGTAGACCTCGAGGTCCGGCCAGCGCCGCACCAACGCCCCCGTAGCCGCCGCGTGATCGAGATGGATGTGGGTGAGGAGCAGCGCCCGCGGCCGCTCCCCGCCGATCGCCGCCAGCAGCGTCTCAAGCGACGACTCCGGTCCCGGGTCGACCAGCATCCCGTCGACCTGCCAGCAGCCGATCACGTGCGGCCGCCCCAAATGCATCACGTCGATGACCCGCACTCGACTCCCTAAACCACTGGCGCCGGGAAGCGATCGTCCGCTTCCAGCGTCTGGCGCAGACCCTCCTCCATGCCCCGCGGCGAGTAGCCGAGCTCACGGGTCGCCTTCTCGTGGCTGGCCCAGAAGGTGACCCCGTCGGCGGAGGAGATCAGCTCGCGCAGGTTGGGCGGCTGGCCCATCAGCTTGCCGACCAGCGGCCCGATCGGCGTCATCGCCTTCATCAGCGGCACCGGCATCGCGTGCTTGGGCGCCTTGCGGTCGCTGAGGCCGGCAACGGTCTCGATCGCGTCTCGCATCGTCGTCACCGGACCGCTCAGCACGTAGGTCTCGCCCGCCGCCGCCTTGTCGAGCGCGAGCAGGATGCCGGCGGCGATGTCCTCGACGTGAGTCAGGCAGATGCCCAGCTCCGGGAAGGGAAGCAGCGGCATCCGCCCGGCGAAGAACTGTTCGAGCAGGTCGGCGATCTGCGAGGTGTCATCCGGTCCGTAGACGCCGCCCGGCTGGACGATCGTGCAGGGCAGGTTCTCCTCGACGATCATCCGCTTCGCGATCCGGTGCGCCTCGAGCTTGGTCTCCTCGTAGTAGGAGGTGAACTCTTTGCCCGGGTGCTCGTAGGTCTCGTCGACGACCTCGCGGTGGGTGTTGCCGAAGGCGCCGACGGTGGAGACGTAGACGACCTTGGGAATCTTCGCCTCAAGCGCCGCGCGCAGGACGCGTTCGGTGCCGCGCACGTTGGCGTCGTACATCGCGGGGCGCTGCTTGGCCGGGATCCCGACCTCGTAGATCGCCGCCGCGTGGACGACCGCGTCGCAGCCCTCCATACCCTGGCGGATCGCCGCCTCGTCGCCCAGGTCGCCGCTCACCACCTGGCAGCCGAGCTCAACGACCCTGGCGGCCTTCTCGGGCGAGCGCGCCAGGCAAACGACGTCGTCGCCGCGCGCCCGCAGCTGGCGCACGACCTCGCCGCCGATGAACCCCGTGCCTCCCGTGACGAAGACCTTCACGGCACTAAGCCTATCCAGACCGCCGCCCCTTCCTACAATCGACCGACGTGCAGCGATCCAGAGACGGGAGGACAACGCAGACCCGCTACGGGACCGGCGGCGCCGGGGTCGCGAATCCCCGTGCGCGCCAGCGGGCGCTGGCGATCGGCGTCGCCAACGGCAAGGCGGACGGCGAGCCGCTCGCCGAGCTGAAGGAGCTGCTGCGCACCGCCGGCGTCGCCACCGCGGGCGAGGCGGTTCAGCAGCGCGAGGCGCCCGACCCCGACCGCTACGTCGGCCGCGGCAAGCTCGCCGAGCTGAAGGAGCAGATCGCCGCCTGCGACGCGAACCTCGTCGCCTGCGACGACGAGCTGGCGCCCCGGCAGGAGCGCAACCTCGAGAGCGCGCTCGGGGTGCCGGTGGTCGACCGCACCGCGGTGATCCTCGACATCTTCGCCGACCACGCGCACTCCGCCGAGGGCAAGCTGCAGGTCGAGCTGGCCCAGCTCGAATACAACCTGGCGCGGATGCGCGGCCTCTGGACCCACCTCGAGCGGCTCGGCGGTGGGATCGGCACCAGGGGGCCGGGGGAGAGCCAGATCGAGACCGACCGCCGCCTCGCCCGCGACCGGATCGCGGCATTGCGCCGCAAACTCGCCCGCCTGCAGCGCAACCGCGGCACGATGCGAGCGCGGCGCGAGCGCTCATCGCTGCCGAGCGTCGCCCTCGCCGGCTACACCAACGCCGGTAAGTCGACGCTGCTCAACGCCCTCACCGGGGCCGAGGTCGGGGTGGGGGACCGCCTCTTCCACACGCTCGACCCGACCACCCGCACGCTCGAGCTCTCCGGACGCGACTACCTGCTGACCGACACCGTCGGCTTCATCGAGAAGCTGCCCCACCAGCTGGTCGAGGCCTTCAAGGCGACGCTCGAGGAGACCGTTCTCGCGGATCTGGTGCTGCACGTCATCGACGCGGCGGCGCCGGAGGAGCGGCTGCTCGCCGACATACAGGCGGTCAACGAGGTTCTCGAAGAGATCGGCGCCGACGGCACGCCGCGGCTGCTCGTGCTCAACAAGGCCGACCTGCTCGACGAGGACGAGCGCGAGGAGGTGCGGCAGCGCCATCCCGACGGCATCCTCGTCTCGGCCCTTGCCGGCGAGGGCCTGGGCGAGCTGAAGCAGCGGATCGAGGCGGCGTTCAAGGACACGCTCGCCGAGGTCGAGCTGTTGATTCCGTACGCCGAAGGCTCACGCCTCCACGAGCTTCATGAGGTCGCTGGTGATCTCGACCGCGAGGACCGCCCCGACGGCGTCCTCGTTCGCGCCAACGTGCCGGTCGCCGAGCTGTACCGCTTTGGCGATCTCGTCGTCTAGGGTTGCGACCGTGAAGCTCCCGGTCGCGAAGCTGAAGCCCGAGGCGACCCTGCCGACGCGGGCGCACGAGGGGGATGCGGGCCTGGACCTGTACGCCTGCGAGGCCGCCCACATCGGACCGGGGGAGAGGTGGAGCGTTGGCACCGGGGTTGCGGTCGAGATCCCCGACGGTCACGCCGGTCTCGTTCTGCCGCGCTCAGGGCTGGCGAAGAAGCATGGGATTGCGCTGGTCAACGCACCCGGGTTGATCGACGCCGGCTATCGCGGCGAGCTCCGGGTGCTACTGCTCAACACAGATCCGGCTGAGATCTTCAGAGTCGAGCCGGGGGATCGGATCGCGCAGCTCGTGATCGCACCGATCGCCCTCGCGGAGCCGGTCGAGACCGAGGCACTGGCCGAGTCCGCCCGCGGCGACGGCGGCTTCGGCTCCAGCGGCCGCTGACTGTTCGTTGAAGCCTTTTATGCGCATAGCGTGCAAAAGGCTTCAACGAAGCCCGGCGGCAACTCGCGCACACTCGTGCGCAGCCCGCTCCAGCGCATCGTCGAGCGGCGCCAGCGCCGGTCGCTCGCGATAGCGCCGCTCGAGCGCCAACGCGATCAGCCAATCGGCGAGCCAGGCGTTCTTCGGCAGCAGCGGGCCATGCAGGTAGGTGCCGATCAGGTTGCGGCGCCGGACGCCCTCGTCGTCGTCCTTGCCGTTGTTGCCAAAGCCCTCGAGCACCCGGCCGAGCGGCTCGGCGCCGGCGCCCAGGTAGGTCCTGCCGCCATGGTTCTCGAAGCCGGCGAGGATCTGCGGCGCGCCGTCGAGGTCGACCTCGATCGCGACGTTGCCGATCAGGCGAGGTCCCGGCTCCCTCACCGTCTCGAGGTCGACGAGGCCGAGGCCGGGCAGACGCTCGTCGCCCAGCTGATAGCTGTGGCCGAGCAGCTGGAAGCCGCCGCAGACGGCCAGCATCGCGGCGCCGTCCTCGACCGCGGCGGCAAGCGCCTCACGCTTGCTCTCGACCATGTCCGCCGCCACCGCGACCTGGTCGCGGTCCTGGCCGCCGCCCAGGTAGACGAGGTCGTGGGCGCCGGGGTCGAAGCGCTCTCCGGGCCCCGCGGCCGCATAGGCGAACCCGATGCCGCGCCACTCGCAGCGCCGCTGCAGGAAGAGGATGTTGCCGCGATCGGCGTAGATGTTCATCTGCTCCGGGTAGAGCGCCAGCAGCCGCAGCTCCATCAGCCGGCCCTCTCCAACAGCACCACCGTCGAGCCGATGTGGGCCTCGGTCGCGGGGATCTCGCGTCGCCCGATTGGCGACAGGCCCATTTCCTTCGCCTCCTGTTCCAGGGTCTCCGCCGAGAGCGTCTGCAACACGACCTCGTTCGAGCTCTCGCTGAGGGTCCCGTCTGGAGCCACGACCTGCCGCAGCCGCCGCAGCACGATCTCGCCGTCACGCACCTCGGGTGGCAGCGGCAGGCTCGAGTAGACATGCCCGTCGACCTCCCGCACGTCGGGAATCGGTGGCGCCACCTCGCCGGCCGGCAGGGTCGGCACGTCCTCGACGATCGCGAAGGCGGCGCACCCGTCCGGCTCGAGGTGCTCGGCAACGCAGGCCAGGCAGCAGACTCGATCGGCACGTTCGGGCAGCAGCTGGATCAGCTGCATCGGCGCGAGCACGAGCTTGAACGGCACCATCAGGTCGAAGGCACGCACGTCGCCGTACTCGGCGTCGCCATTGGTGCCACGGGCGCGATCCCAGACAGCGCCCACCGAATCGTCGTCTCGCTCGAGCCCGATGATCAGCTCGCCGGTGACGCGAGCGAGATGGAAGACGACCCGACCGGTTCCGCAGCCGAGCTCGAGGACCGGGCCGCCGGTTTTGGCGACGAGCTCCTCCCAGAGGGGCAGATCGGCCTCGTAGGAGCCGCACTCGACGTCGCCCCAGATCACCCTTGGGCTCGGCGGCGGGCTCACGTCCCATTTGCTCATCGCCAAAACTCCTTGGCGTGGCCACGCGAGGCGAGCAGCTTGCGCAGCTCGAGCAGCGCCGTGTAGGTGGGGAGGGCGAAGAGACGGTCTGGCCCAGGCGCCAGAGCACGGTCGAGCGAGGCCTCGATCCCAGGCTCGACCTCGATCGCCTCCGGCGGCCAGCCCGCGTACTTGAGCCGCAGCGCCATCTCCGGCGCCCTCGTTCCGGCACAAACCACGCGCCCCACGGCGCCCTCGAGCAGCTCGAAGTCGGCGTCCCAGACCCAGGAGACGTCGCGCCCGTCGGCGATCCTGTCGTTGAGCGCGATCCAGAGATCGATTCCCTCCTCGCCGGCCTCGAGCCGAAGCGTTCGCAGGACCTCGTTGGCGCCCGCCGGGTTCTTGATCAAGAGGATGGAAAGGTCCGTGTCGCCGATCGCGATCGTCTCGACCCGCCCGAAGACGGCGCGCATCTCGGAGAGCGAGGCGGGAATCCGCTCGGGGGGGACGCCCAGCTCGATCGCCGCCGCAACGGCCGCGAGAGCGTTGTAGACGTTGTAGAGGCCCGGAAGGGGCAGCTCCAGGCTCAAGCGGCCCGCGGGAGTGCGCAGCTCGACCCTCGACCCGTCCATGCCACGCAGCTCGATCTCGGTCGCCGCGACGTCGGGCTGGGGGCGGGTCGCCCCGCAGCCGGGACACGAGTAGTGGCCGAGGTGGCCGACGAAGGCGTGCGCGTAGACATAGGGGTGACCGCAGCGCCGGCAGTGCTTGGCGTCGAAGGCGTGCTGCAGCTCGGGCAGCGCCTGCGAGGCGTCGTCGATCCCGAAGTAGACGACGCCGGCGTCCGTGTCGCGGCCCAGGTCGGCGATCGTCGGATCGTCGGCGTTGAGAACGAAGCGCGTCGACCCGGCGCCCTGCTTGACCACGCCGGCCCAAGCCTCGGCGAGCGTCTCCAGCTCGCCGTAGCGATCGAGCTGATCGCGGAAGAGGTTTCCGAGCACGATCACGCTCGGGTCCAATTCGCCGGCCACCCTGGCCAGCCACCCCTCGTCGACCTCGAACAGGCCCTCGTCCCCGTCCTGCTCCAGCAGCGCTGTCGCCACGCCCCAGGTCATGTTCGAGCCGGCCCGGTTGTGCACCGGCTCGCGACCGACGCCGGCGAGGATCGCGGCGATCATCCCGGCGGTCGTCGTCTTGCCGTTGGTGGCGCTGACGATCGTCGTCGCGCCGAGACGGGCGCCGAGGCGCCTCAGCGCCTCGGGCTCCATCCGCAGCAGGAGGCGACCCGGCAGGGTGGTGCCGCCACCGCGACCGCTGATCCGACTGGCCGCACCGACCGCCCGAGCGGCGGCGCGCTTGGCCGCGAACGCGGTCAAGGCCCCTGCGGGGGGGCCAGTACGCCGAGTGACCGCGGCAGGATGCGGATTGTCGCCGGAAGCTCGGTGAGGTGCTCGCCATCCGCGTAGACCGGGAATGGCCGGCTCGCGGTCAGCTCGAGGTGGGGGGCGCGAAAGACGCGCACCTCGTCCTCCTCGACGTGAGTGCCCTTGAACACCTTCGGCAGGTTACTCACGAAGCGAAGCTTTCCCACCTCGCCGACGGTGACGATGTCGAACTCGCCGTCATCGAGCTCGGCGTCCGGCGCGATGAACATGCCGCCGCCGAACGCGCGGCTGTTGGCGACCGAGACGGAGTAGCCGGTGAATCGGTAGCGCTCCTCGTCCACGCGTATGGTGAATCGACCCGGCTTCCAGGCGAACAGGGTGCGGATCGCGGCGTACGCGTAAACGAGGTTTCCCCTCAGCCAGGCGGTCTCGTTGGCGACGCGGTTGGCTTCGGAGTCGAAGCCGACGCTGACGATGCCGAGGAAGCGCTTCCCGTTTGCCTCGCCGACGTCGATCTGCCGCTCCTCGCCGGCGGCGAGCACCGCAACCGCTTCGGTCGGGTCGTCGGGAATGCCGAGCACGCGGGCGAGATCGTTGCCACGCCCGCCGGGAAGGATCCCCATAGGCGTCGTGGTGCCGGCCATCGCGCCGCCAACCGCCCCGATCAGGCCATCGCCGCTGAAGACGACCGGCACCTCGTTGGCCTCGACGGCCCGCAGGGCGCGCTCGACGCCATCCTCGAGCCCGCGGGTGCGCTCGACGCGGAAGGGAATTCGCAGAGCGTCGAGCTCATGCTCGACCCGCGGCAGGAGCTTCAGGGTCCTGCCGCCCGCCGAGTGCGGGTTGACGAGCACGGTGAGCGGCATCCCCTCGATCGCCATGCGGCCGGGAGCCTAGTCGGCGCGCTCGTCGCCACGACCGCCCAAGCGAGCTGCCGCCCGATCCCCTAGGGTTCCCCGCGTGGAAGAGCAGGGAACCGACCGCCGCCTGATCGTCCTCGGCGTCTTCGCGGTCGTCGCGATCGCCATCGTCGCCGTGATCCTAATCGCGCAGAACAGCGGCGGCAGCGACAAGTCGGGTGGCAGCGAGAACGCCTACGGCTGCAAGGAAGTGGAAAAACCGGGGACCAAGCAGATCACTCTCCAAGCGCCGCCTCAGACTGTGAAGAAGGGCGAAAAGCTGACCGCAGTGGTGGAAACCAGCTGTGGGACGTTCGAGATCGAACTCGCCACCGACGAAGCTCCAAAGACCGTCAACTCCTTCGTCTACCTGGCAGAACAGGGCATCTACGACGGGCTTGGCTTCCACCGGATCGTCCCCGAATTCGTGATCCAGGGCGGCGACCCGCAGGGGAGTGGCAGTGGTGGGCCGGGCTACTCGGTGGTCGAGAAGCCGCCCGCGAACCTTGCCTACACGAAGGGTGTCGTCGCAATGGCGAAGACCGGAGCCGAGCCGCCTGGGACCTCGGGCAGTCAGTTCTTCGTCGTCACCGGCGCCGACGCCGGACTGCCGCCCGAATACGCGCTGGTAGGCCGGGTCAGCAAGGGCATCGACGTGGTCGAGAAGATCGGCAAACTGCCCACGATCGGCGAAGAACCCGAAGAACCGGTCGTGATGGAAAAGGTCACGATCGAAAAGGGCTGAGCCTCCTCTAGGCTTGGCCGCATGGCCAAGGTCGACGTAGGAGATGCGGCGCCCGACTTCGAGCTGCCCGGCACCGACGGGCTGAGCTTCCGACTCTCCGAGCAGCGCGGCCACAACGTCGTCCTCGCCTTCTATCCGGGCGACGCGACCACCGTCTGCACCAAGCAGTTCTGCTCCTACCGCGACAAGGCCGACCAGCTCGATCGGCTCGACGCCAAGGTCTTCGGGATCTCGCCGCAGTCGGTCGAGTCGCACGAGCGCTGGGTTGAGGAGCAGCAGCTCAACGTGCCGCTTCTCGCCGACGAGGACCTCGCTGTCAGCAGGCTCTATGGGGTCACCGGCTGGATCGGGCCGCTTGCCCGACTCACCGAGCTGGTCGACGCTCCCGGCGGCCGCTACGTCCAGCGAGCGACCTTCATCGTCGATCGCGAGGGCATCGTCCGCTTCCGCCAGGTCTCGCGCACCGGCGTCCGCTTCTCGACCGTCGGCGAGATCGAGCAGGCGCTCGCCGATCTGGATTGACGGCGCCCGGCGGCAGCCCGCAACCGTTCGAGGCGGGCGCCGAGCCGATCCTGCGCGGAGACAGGGCGGGGGAGGGGCCGCCGATCGTCCTCTGCCACGGTCTGACCGCGACGCGTGACTCGGTCATCCACGGATCGCGGGCGCTGGAGCGCGCCGGCCACACGGTCGTCACCTACGACGCGCGCGGCCACGGAGAGTCGGAGCCGGCGCCGGCGGGGGAGGGTTATGACTACCCGGCGCTGGTCGCAGACCTCGGGGCCGTTGTCGATTCGCAGGTCGGGGATGGCCGTGCGATCGTCGGCGGCCACTCGATGGGCGCCCATACGGCTGTCGCCTACGCGCTGCGCGACCCTGGGCGAATCGCCGGCCTGGCGATCGTCGGACCGAGCTACGCCGAGCCGCTGGGCGAGGAGGCGCTCGGCTACTGGGACGGGCTCGCTGCGGCGCTGGAGACCGGTGGTGTCGATGGCTTCGTCGCCTTCATAGACCGCCATCAGACTGTCGAGGCGACCTGGCGCGACTCGGTGCTCCGCTTCACGCGCGAGCGAATGCTGCGCCACCGTCACCTCGATGCGGTCGCCCGAGCGCTGCGCGAGGTGCCCCGCTCGCAGCCGTTCGAGAGCCTGGAGGCACTGCGCGGGCTGGACGTGCCGGCCCTGGTCGTGGCCAGCGGCGACGAGGCCGACCCGGGGCATCCCTACGCGGTGGCCGAGGCCTACGCGGATGCGCTGCCCCGGGCCGAGCTGGTCAGCGAGGAGGAGGGTCAATCGCCGCTCGCCTGGCAGGGCGGGCGGCTCTCGCGCGCGATCGCCGCCTTCGCGGCGCGCCTTGATGATTCCTGAAGGCGCTTCCAATAGCGTTGCGCCGATGAAAGCACCGGCAGAGGGGACCCTGCGGGGGATCGCGACCTTCCTCGCCACCTTCGGGATCGGCGTCGCCACCTACATCGCGATCGCCGACTCGGGCGGCGGCTCTCCGGTCTGCGTCGCTGGCGGCCATGGCTGCCAGACGGTCGCCGAAAGCTCCTACTCGCACGTCCTCGGCGTCAACATCGCCATCTTCGGCATCGTCGGCTACGTGCTGCTGCTCGCCTGCGCGCTGCTGCGGGGCGACCCGGCCCGAATGGGCGGCTTCCTCGTCTCACTCGTCGGCTTCGGCTACAGCCTTTACCTGACGCAGCTCGAGCTGTTCAAGATCGAAGCGATCTGCCAGTGGTGCGTGGCGAGCGCGGTGCTGATGACGCTGCTCTTTGCTACGAATGCGGTCCGGATGCTGGTCTACGTCGGGAGCGAGCGATGAGCGGGCGGCGCGACAGGGAGGCGCGTCGCGAGGAGAGGCTGGAGCGGGAAGCGCAGGCCGACGCCGATGAGCGTCGCCAGCGGATGATCAAGGTCGCCAGCGCCGCGGTGTTCCTCGCGATCGTCGCCGTCGCCGTGCTGATCGTCATCAGCCAGAGCGGCAGCAGCGGTGGCGACGCGGAAAACGTGCAGGGCGAAGCCGATGTCGAACGGCTCCTCGACGGCATCCCGCAGCAGGGGACCGTTCTCGGGCAGGCGGGCGCGCCGGTCGAGCTGCGCGAGTTCGCCGACCTGCAGTGCCCGTTCTGCAAGGCCTACTCCGAAGAAGTGCTGCCGCAGGTGATCGAAAACCAGGTCCGCAATGGCGAAGCGAAGATCAGCTTCCGCAACTTCACGATCATCGGGCCTGAATCGACTCCCGCGGGTGCCGCGGCGATCGCCGCCGGCGAGCAGGGTCGCGGCTGGAACTACATCGAGCTCTTCTACCGCAACCAGGGCGCAGAGGGCTCGGGCTACGTGACCGACGAATTTCTCACCGCGATCGCCAAGGGCGCAGGCGTCAAGGATCTGGCCCAGTGGAACAAGGACCGCAAGAGCAAGGCCGTCCTGCGCGAAGTCGAAGAAACCACCGCGGAAGCCGAACGGCTGGGCTTCGGCGGCACGCCGTCGTTCGCCATCGAAGGACCGGGCACGAGCGGCCTGAAAGCGCTCAGCCCCCTGGAATCCTCCGAGGAATTCGAAGCCGCCATCGCAGAAGCCGCCGGCTGAGCCAGACGCCGCTGCCTAATTCCTGGTCGCAACGCCTTTTCTACGCATTCCATCGAAAAAGCGTTGCGACCAGGACCGACTGAGTTGACATAACCACCATTATCGTGCGTTGAATCCGCACAGCGGGCCTTCCGGTGCGCTTTGTGCCACCCATCCCGCCACAAAGCGCACCGGAACGGAGCTAGGCGGGCAGTGAGGCGGCCCCGCGCACCAGCGGTCTGACCAGCGGCGGCGCCTTGGGCAGCTCGCCGCGCTCGACGCGCTCGATCTCGAATGGCGAGGCTTCGATCGTGGCGACGGTGTCGCGGTTGCAGTGGCAGCCGTCGCCTAGGAAGCGCCAGGGACGCTCAAGGCGGTCCTGCCAGCGCGCCAGCCCCGGTTCCTCGGCGCGGACGTGCTCGACGAAGAGCAGCTTGCCGCCCGGGCGCAGAACCCGGGCCGCCTCGGCCAGCGCGGCCGCCTGATCCGGGACCGTGCAGAGCACCAGGGTGAAGACCGCGGTGTCGAATGTGTCGTCGGGGAACGGCAGTCGGTCTGCCGGGGCCTGGACGACCTCAACCTCCCTCCCGCTCTCGGCCATCTTCGGTCGGAGCCGCTTGAGCATATGCTCGTCCGGCTCGGCGAGAACGAGTTCAGCCAAGTCATCCGGGAAGAGGTCGGCGTTGACGCCGGTTCCGGCGCCGATGTCGATCGTCCGCCCCCTGGCCTCCGCGAGCGCTTCGCTGCGGATCTCCCGCATGCCGGCTTCCTCGGTCGACTTCATCAGGCTGTCGTAGGCAGCCGAGAAGAACCTCCCCCAGGTCGCGTCGTAGATCCGGCCCATCTGCGGGCTCTCCCCCTATGCGGCCTCGCGCTCGGCAGGTTGCTCGTCGCCCGAAGCGTCCTTGCCGCCTCCGGCGATGTCCTCGCGCGAGGCGCGCTC